>k87-1505989_pt1 | contig 13287 bp, 15 predicted proteins | sample MGYA00084031_6733416 | MGnify analysis MGYA00084031
GAGCGCATCCGCCAGATCGAGTCCAAGACGATGTCGAAGCTGCGCCACCCCTCCCGCTCCCAGGTGCTGCGCGACTACCTCGACTAGGACCGGACGCTAAAAAGGGCCCTGACCTGCACTTATGGTGCGGGCCGGGGCCTTTTTGGTTGAGCACAGCGCTCCTACTGAAGATATCGACGTAGGATCGGCGACCATGAACATAAGGGACATACAGTCACTTCTCGACTCCTGGCAGCTCCATCTGTCCGCCGAGAGGAAGAGCCCCCAGACGATGAAGACGTACAGCGACGGGGTGAAGGCCTTCATCCGGTGGGCGGAGCAGGAAGGGTGCGAGCCGTCCCTCGACAGGCCCCCGGTGAACAAGTTCGTGGCCCACCTGCTCGACTCCGGGGCGTCCGCCGCTACGGCCAGGTCACGGCAGCTTGCCGTACGACGCTTCTCCGCGTGGCTGGCAGACGAGGGCGAAATCGAGGTCGACGCCCTCGCGACGCTGAAGCCCCCGAAGCTCGACCGCAAGGTGATACCCGAGCTGGACGAGGACGAGCTGAACCGCCTGGCCAAGGTGTGCGGCAACGACTTCCGTGGGTTGCGTGACGAGGCGATCATCCGGCTGATGGCCGAGACCGGCATGCGGGCCGGCGAGGTGGTGGCGATGACCACCGAGGACATCAACCTGCGGGCCGGCGAAGCGGTCGTACGGCGGGGCAAGGGAGGCAAGGGTAGGACGGTGTCGTTCGGTCCCAAGACCGGCTTGTCCATCGACCGCTACGTCCGTCGGGGCCGCAGCACCCACCGCATGGCACATCTGCCGGAACTGTGGCTGGGCGACCGGCAGCGCGGTTCTCCTACCAGGCCCTGTACAGCGCCCTCAAGCTTCGAGCCAAGGCCGCCGGCGTCGAACAGTTCACCCCACACGTGTTGCGACACACGGCGGCCGGCAGGTGGCTGGACGCCGGAGGTTCCGAGCCTGGGCTGATGCACATGTTCGGGTGGGAGCGCCGGGACATGATCGACCGATACACCGGGGCGACCAGCCAGCGGCGGGCGATCAGCGAGTCGAGGAAGCTCAACCTGGGCGACTGGTGATCCATACGCACCCCTGCTTACCGATCACGTGGGCTCTGGGCGTTTCAATCCACGGCGCACGGTTTACGGTGTGCAACAGCGATTGACCACAAGATCAAGATTTATTCCAAATCGAACAGATGCTGATCGAGACAACAGAATAGAGTGATCATGACCCCGGAGCAGCGCAGCACGAAGGCGCGGGCCGCCGCGTACGCCAGGTGGGCCAAGGAGGACGACCCCTCCAAGGCGACCCAGTCGGCCCGTGACGCCTTCCTCGAACGCTTCGAGAAGCAGGTAGACCCGCACGGCCGGCGGTGACAGTGCGAGCGTTCCGGACCTCATGGGCAGCCCTCTTGGAGCCTCGACCCGCTCCTTGCTCTTCCGGCTACCCCGCTCCCACATGAGTCCTCGCACAGATCGCTGCAGATGCCTCAAGACCGTGTCCTGTGGTCCGCGCCGCACGGGCCACCGGCCTGCGCAACCTGCGCCTTGCATGACGCGGCGCAGAACCAGATCTGGCTGAAGATGATCCAGCCGTCGACCTGCGACTGCGGCTGTTCTCCGCTGCCGCTCAGCTCTCGTCACCACCAGGCGCCGCCGCATCCAGCAGCTCGCCCGACACTGGCCGTGGAGGGACGTGATCACAGGTGCCTCGCACGGCTGGAAATTCCCGAACCCGGACTGACGGTCACGGATCTCACCCCGGCCGGCAAGAAGATCTTCGAAGAGCAGCTGCCCAACAGCGAGCCCAAGCTGCGGGCCGTCTTCGACAAGACCGCGACGTCCGGCACCGTCCTCGTCATCGTCGACCAGCCCGCATCCATCGGCGCCCTCCCGCTCACCGTCACCCGCGACGCCGGCTGCAAGGTCGCCTAGCTGCCGGGACCCGCGATGCGCAGGATCGCCGATATCTGCCCGGGCGAGGCGAAGACCGACGCGAAGGACGCCGCGGTCATCGACGCCGCTCGCACGGTGCCGCATACCCTGCGCTCTCGCCGCCGACTGACCGTGCTGGTCGGCTTCGATGAGGACCTCGCGGCCGAAGCCACCCGCACCTCTAACCGGATACGCGGCCTGCTCACCCAGTTCCACCCCTCGCTGGAGCGAGTCCTCGGCCCCCGCCTGGACCACCCCGCCGTCACCTGGTTGCTTGGAACGCTACGGCTCCTCGGCCGCGCTGTGAAAGGGCGGCCGCCGCAGACTCGCCGAAGCGATCAGACCCAAGGCCGCTCTGCTGGAGGAGCACCCCTCCTTCCCAGGTCCTGACCTCGATGCCGGAGGCGCGGTCAGGACCGCCGCCATCCTGCTGGTCACCGTCGGCGACGGCACCAGCTTCCCCACCGCCGCCCACCTCGTCTCCTACGCCGGCCTCGCCCCGATAACGAAGTCCTTGGGAACTCGATCCAGGGCGAACACGCACCCCGAGGCGGAAACCGGCAGCTCATACGGCCCATGTTCCGGCCCTCGCCGCACTGCACGACCCCGGCTCCCGCACCTACTACGACAAAGGCCGGGCCCAGGGGAGCGGACGGCGCTTGCCCGTCTCGCGGCTGACCGCCCGGAGGTGCGCTGGGACCGGCTGCTGTTCTGCGCGAAGGAGGCTGTGTACAAGGCGTGGTCCCCGCTCACCGGCAGTCGGCTGGGGTTCTAATGAGGCCCGGGTGGAGTTCGATAGGGACGGCTACGGCTTCCGCGTGTGGCTGTCCGTGCCGAGCCCGGCGGTGGTGGGTGCCCCGTTGACCGGGCTGCGGGGCAAATGGACCACCCACGGTATCGTCGCGGCGGCCGTGACCGTGCCCGCCGGGTGAAACATCCGCCCGGCAGGTACGCGCGACCGTGCGATGGGTTACCCGGCGACGAGGTCGCCCGACCTCAGTCCGTCGAGCACCACGGCGCTGTGTCGGAAGTCTTCCTCCGTGAGCAGGCCGCCCAGCAGCACGGTGTCTACCCCGAGCGCGAGGTAGCGGTCCAGGTAAGCAGCCACCTTGCGGCAACTCCCCACGAGCAGCGGCATGCTGCCCTTGTCCGCCCGGTAGGCACCGGTCCAGTACACCTCGTCGTACGTCTGTTCCTTGCCGGAGGCCAAATATGCCAGCCTGCGGCTCCAGTCAGACTCCGAGCGTTTGCGCATGGCGGTCTTCAGCTCGGACATCCGGTCGCCTGGGTAGAGCGTGTGGGCCGCCTCCCATGCCTCGTCGTCCGTGGGCCGGGCCACCAAGCCGATCCGGATGCCGGTGCGCGGACCGGTGCCGTCCTCCCTGAGGAATGTCTGGGCGAAGGCATCCACTGGCTCGGGATGCGTGACAGCGATGTCCCCGATCTGGGCCGCGGCGCGCTTGCCGGCTGTGGAGGAGCCCGCGACAAAGATGCGCGGCCGCTGCTCCGGCTCCAACCGGGAGTGAGTCCGTAGCCCTTGGTACCGGTAGTGGCGACCCTCGTGGACCAAGGGCTCGTCCGAGGACAGCAGGTGCCGCAGGACGGTTGCGTACTCGACCGCCCGCTCGTAGCGCTGGTCGTGGTCGAGCGTCTCACCCACCTGGATCAGCTCCTCGTTGGCGGCGCCGGTGATCAGATTGACGTCGATCTGGCGCCCGTGAAGTCGGCTGAGGGTGTGGATCAGTTTGGCGGCGGTGAACGGCGGGAGCGCGTAGGGCTGGAGCGCGACGAGCGGAGTGAGCGCCTTGGTGTGGTTGAGGATTGCCGAGGCGACCGCCCACGGGTCGAGGTTCTTATGGTTGTAGAAGGCCAGCAGGCCGTCCAGCCCGTACTCCTCAGCCCGCGCGGCCAGTTCGGTGACGAGTGGCAGAGGCTCGCCCTCACGTGGGTGCGGGGACAGAGCGGTCCCGAAGACGTCAAAACGGCGAGGGGTCATGGTGTGTTTCTCCAGCGGTCGGCCGGCCGTGCCTCGGGCACGCCGGGAGCTTCAGGCGGCGTCAGCGGGCTCCGCGCGCTGTGCCTCGGCGATCAGCACCTCGTGAACACGGCGGACCATGCAGGCGAGGTCGTCCCGGGCGAGCCCTCTGGCCCGCAGGCGCAGCGCCCAGCTGTCCCGGCCGTTATCGGTGATCCGCAGATAGAAGCGGGGGCCAAGAGCCTGGAAGACGGGCTCCCAGGTCAGTGCCGCCTCAGCCCGACCGTCCGCGACCACCGAGTCCGCCGAGAACGGATCGATGATGTGGTTGACCGCCCAGAGGTGCTCAACCTTTGCCGCGCGGTCCGGAAATCTGCCGCGTACCTCGGCCATCGCGTCCGGGTTGTACATCCCGTGCCGGTAAGCCTGAAGTCCGCGCCGGTGCAGCAGCCGTGCCAACTCGGCGAATCCGGCCTCCGGGGTCGCCTCGACGTGAGTGGGGGTCCATTGGTTCACGGTTGAGACACAGCGTTCCCAGCGGGGGGTGAACCGGTTGGCGGACAGCAACCACATCGGCAGGGAGCGCACCTTCTGCACGTCGGCCACGGCGGCGACATAGGCCGTCAGCGCGAGCGTGGGCACCGACAGCTCCCATCGGTTTGCCAGCACGGCGGCGGCAGCTCGGGAGCGGCGCGAGCGCAGGCAGACCTGAAGGGTCTCCGTCTCCGCCCCGGCCTCGGCCCCTGCTAGGGGGGCGTTCCGGGCCGCCGAGGCGGTGAAGATCTTCTCCCAGTGCCGGACGGCGGCGCGGTGCCGGGCCGCCCCAGTGGCGGAGCGCTGCTCCTCGGCCAGACCGATGAGCGAGTACGCAGGGGTCCGCGGCTCCCGGCCTGCCAACATGGCGGTCAGATCGTCCCAGAGGATGGCCTTTCCCATGCCGTCCGCGCCGAGGTGGTGGTGGACCATCGCCACGTGGGTTGCACGCCCACGGTGTTCCAACACTCGAACTCGGAAGCTGTATTGACTGGTGAGGTCGAAGGGTTCCGTGGCAAGTGCCGCCACGACGCGCCGGGCCTCCTCCTCGGCGTCCCGGCCACCCGCGGCCGTCTGCACGGTGGAGATGTCGACACGGCTGGCGTGCGGGTGCAACACCTGCTGGGGCTCTTGGGGGTCCGACAGTCGGTAGATGGTGTGCAGGGATGGGTGACGGGCCTGGAGTTCGTGCCACGCCTCGGTGACAGCATCGGCGGATGATCCGTCCGGCAGCGTCCAGACGGTGGCGAGGTTGCCCTCATGGCGGCGCTCCCGCGGCAGGTGCTGCACACTGCGCCACAGGGAGAGCTGGCCGAAGGTCAAGGGACCCGACGAGACGGCCATCATGTCTCCCGAGAACTGTCGAGGGGACGGGGAGCCACCCACAGGAACAGGGACAGGGCCAGCGGGGGAAGCGCGGCGAGCACGTTGAGGGTCTGCCATCCCAGGCTGGTGAAGAGGGGGGCGGAGGATAGGGACGCCACGGTCGCGAAGATGCCGGTGCTCCCCTCGACCACGGCTTGGATCCGGCCGCCCGCGCCAGGGGGGTAGCAGCGGACCACGAAGGCACTTCCTGCCACGTACAAGATGTTCCAGCCCACCCCGATGAGCGCCAGCGAGATCACGAAGGACGACATACCGGTGCCCGCCGCGCCGGCCAGAGCTCCAACACCGAGGATCAGGCCGCCGAGGATCGCCGTGGGCCGTGGGCCGAGGCGGGTGTTCAACCGCCCGCTGAACAGCGACGGCGCGAACATGCCCACCATGTGCCACTGGATGATCAGCGCACTGTCCGCCGCCGAGTGCCCTGCGTGCGCGCTGCCCAGCGGTCCGGCCGCCATTAGCAGCGTCATGACGAAGCCGGCGACGGTCAGGGCGCCCAGCCCGATACGGAAGGCAGAGGTGTGTGCGGCCGTCCTGACGGGAACCGGCACGACGGCCTTGGCCGCCGGGGGCGCTGCCGCGGTCTCCTTCCCTGGCGCAGGCCGGTCCGACCGGACCAGCGCGACCAGCGGGACGACCCCCGCCGCGAGGACTGAAACCAGTAGGTAGGCCCCCGCGTACTTAGCAGGCAGCAGATCACTGCACGCTGTGGCCGCAATCGGTCCCAGTATGGCGGCCGCGACCCCTCCGCACAGCACCGTGCTCACGGCCCGCTCCCGCCGCCCTGGCCGGGCGCGGTCTGCCGCCAAGTACCGGAAGTATCCTCCGGTCGCCTTGTAGGTCCCCACGACGGCGGTACCCGCGCAGAGCAGGGCAAAGCTGCGGACTTCCATCGCCCACATGGACATCAGTCCGCCGACGGTGGCGAGGACCGCGCCGGCCGCCAGCACCTTGCGGTGCCCGAAGCGGGTGCTAAGCATCCCCGCTGCGAAGTTGGAGACCATCGCCACCACCGTCATGGCGCTCAACGGCAGCGTCGCGAGAGCCACGGTCGGCGCGAGCGAGAGCCCGGCCATGGCCGTGAGTGTGAGATCCACGCTCACACCCATGTAGAACAGGAACTGGCATGCCGTCAAGATTGCAAGGTCAGCCCGGTCACGTCCTGCCGCGCGCCCTGAGGCGACGAGGGGCGGTGCGAGGGACGGCCCCTGTCCTGGGGTGCTTTCCATACGGAACGAGCCCTTCTCCTTGGGCGGTTGCTTCGGGTCAGGCAGCGCGGGAGGATGACCCGACAGTCCACGATGACACCTCGGTCCACCTGCGGCGCACCTGGCTGACGCAGTAGTCCCAGTACGACCGCACGGACAGGTCGTCGTAGATGAACTCGCGCTTGGCCATGACGTCGGTCGGCGTCGAGGTGTGGTAGCCGCCCGGAATCTGCTCGGCGATCAGCTGGAGCCGGCACGCGCGCTCCAGGGTGTGCGCGTGCACGGTCGCGTGCCGGATCGACTTGCCGACGACCACGCTACCGTGGTTTCGCAGCAGTGCCGCCGGGTTGCCGCCGAGCGCTCGGGCCACGCCGCGCGCGGTCTCCATGTCCAGGATGGTGTTGCTAGTCATCGTGAACCGCTCCAGACACCCCTCGAAGTACGCGCCGTCGTGCGAGACCGGGCGCAGTTCGAGGTTGGAGGCTCCGAAGACGAGGGCGTAGGGGGAGTGGCTGTGGACCACGGCGTGGACATCGGGCCGTGCCTCGTACACCGCCTGGTGCAGCGGGAGTTCTGGCGGGGCCATGGGCGAGGCCGGGGCCTTGTGGTCGAGTGGAACGGCGATCACGTCCTCGGGCGTGCACTCGTCGAAGCCGGTGACCGCGCTCTTGATGAGGAAGTAGTCCGCGCCGGGGATCCGGGCCGACACCTGGCCCTGGTTGAAGTCGTCGTGCCCGCCCAGCGAGAGCGAGCGCGCCGCGATCGCCACCTGGATCCGCAGCCGTTGGGCGATGGGGGGCAGAGTCTCCGGGACAGCGGTCATGGGCTCTCCTCCACAAGGAGTCGGTCGAACAGATCGTTGATGAGGTAGAAGCCGACGGGTGCGTCATGGGCCCAGTCCGCTGCCGCCAGCGCACCGAAGACGGCGGCTCCGAGGTCCCGCACGTCGTGCCGCAAGGAGACCGTTTCGCAGGGAAACGTCAGGTCGAGGGTGTGTTCGCTCACGGCCAGGCCCGCACGGTAGGACACGACCTCCGTCACCTCGCCCTCGCCGCTTGCCGTCTCCCAGGTGGCGGCGAGCGCACGGGCGGAGGCACTGGGCCGGTCACGCTTCGCTGCGGTATGCCGCTCCAGCACACTCGCCACCGGCGGGTCGGGAAGCCTCCGCATGATGCTCGCTGCGGAACGGGTTAGCCGGTTCTGCAGCCAGTGGCCGATGGACAGATTAGTCGCCTGCACCACGGGCACCTGTGCGGAGAGCGCACGGGCTGCGTCGATTCCTTCGGAATCGAGATCCGAGGCGCACGCGATCAGCGCGGCGCCGGCCCGCTGGCAGTACGCCGCGGTGAGGGGCAGGACCGCCCCCCGGCTGGCGTCGATCACCACGGTCGGCGGCGTGCCGGGGACGTCCTCCCAGGTGGTGCGGGTGGCCGTGAGGACCACGGGAACGCCGCGGTCCGCGCACGCGGCCACCAGCCTCGACCCCAGCCTCCCCGACGCGCCGACGATGCCGATGCGCAGGGTCTCAGCCCGCACCGGTGGCTCCCTGTTCGAGCATGTAGTCGACCAGTTGGTCCAGGGTGTTGAGAGGGCGCTCCTCTTCCTCGTCGAAGTCGAAGTAGACGCCGAACTCCGTCTCCAGCGCGTCGATCAACCGGAGGTAGGTCAGCGAGGTCATCCCCTGATCTGCGAGGGTGAGGCCGGGTTCGAGTGCCTTCTCCTTCGGTACGACCTGCTCACTTACCGCGGCAACGAGTTCCGCGCTTCGCTCAAGCAGTTGCTGGCGGTTGGACATGGTGGTTCTCCAATGCTCAGTGGTGAGTGGGACCGGTGACCGGAACGTCAGAAGCCGGATCCTGCGGCCTGCGTGAAGATCTCCCGTACCGCGTTCATGCGGGGCTTGCCCAGACTGGTTGTCGGAAGCTCCCTGACGACCAGCAACCGCTCGGGCACCTTGTACGGAGCGAGCCTGGCCCGGCACCAGGAGCGCAGCTCGTCTTCGGTCAGCTCCGGCGGACCGGCTGCGACCGCCACGAGCATCGGGTCCCCGTTGTGTTTGTTCGCGGAGAAAACCACGGAGTCGGCCGCGCCCCCTGCCTCGAGCACCGCACGGACCTCGGCCGGATCGATCTTACGGCCGCCGATGTTGATGCCCTTGGACAGCCGACCGTGCAGGTACAGCCGCCCGCTCTCGATGCGGCCCTCGTCGCCGGTGAGGTAGTACCCGTTCCCGTCGAGCAGGTCCTCCAGCACGCCCGGCGCGTTCAAGTAACGGGACCCCATGGAGGTACTGCGTACCCGGATCCGTCCCTGCGCGTCGCTGCCGTCTCCGAAGGCGAACTCGACCCCAGGCAGCGGATACCCCACCCCACGCTCGGTGCCCGGCTCAGGGTCGTACGTCAGGGGCCCCACCTCGGCGATGCCGTAGTAGTTGCAGACGGCGAGGCCATGGCGCTCCTTGAGGTCGAGCGCCGTCTGTGGCCGCAGGGGCGCGGCCGAGGACAGCGCTGCCCGGAGGGTGGCCAGCTCGGGGATCCGGACGTTACGTCGGAGCAGCGACTCGTACAGGGCTGGGAACCCGGTGAGCCGAGTAGGCTCGACCTGCCGGAGGAACCTCATGACGTGCCCCGAGCTGGGTATCCCGGATGGCACCCAGAGCGTGGCACCCGCCAGGAGGGACGGCAGGAGGGATGTGTTGAAGGCGAGGCCGTTGAACAGGCCAGCGAAGCACAGTACGCGCTCGCCCTGCTCCAGACTGGTCGCCGAGAGCCACGCCCGCGCAGCGTTGTGCACGGCGGTGCCGGAGAACTCGATGCAATTCGGGAAGCCGGTCGAGCCGGACGTGAACCGGCAGACCTCCGTCGACGCCAGCAGTTCGGGGCGGCCGCGGCCAGTGTCCTGGACCCGGGAGAGCCGTAGCCCACCCAAATGGGTGACCGGTCCGCACAGAACGTTCCCCGGCAGATCGCGGTCGTGGACGAAGGCGTCGATCCCGCAGCGCGTAACAATCCCGGTGATCTCCTCAGCGCCGAGAGCAGGGTCGACCAGGAACGGCACCATCTCGGCCTTCAGCAGACCGATGTAGGCCGCCACGTAGCGTGTGGAATTGGACGCGTAGAGCACGACCCGTGCTCGGCCTTCGGCGGACGGGTGTGCCGCGTCCCGCCACCAGTCAGTAATCGCCGAGGCGAAATCGTCGGTCACCTGGTCCAGCTCGCGGTAGGTGAGCGCACAGCGGGCATCGGCCAATGCAGGCGCGTCACCGTGCAGGGCAGCGGAATCCGCAAAGACTTCTTTCAGTACACCCATGAAACCTATTCCCGGAACGTGCCCGGCGGTACGCCGGTGCTGACTTGAGCGGTGCGTCCGCGCCGGTTCACTCGCCGTGCGCGTGTGCGATGGCCAGGCGGTCGGTCTTCTCCTTGCCCCCGCCGTCCGCACCCAGCGCCAAGAGGTAGACGACCTCCTCGTCGCTCCCGAGGCCCGCGACCTCGCGCAGCCCGTAGGCGTCGAAGCCTCCGACCGCGGTCACCGCGACGCGCTGTCGGGTCGCCCCCAGATAGAGCAGCTGCGCAGCGGCAGAGGCCTGGAACAGCAGGTCCCGGAGGGCTTGCGGACGCCCTGGCACCAGGAACCGGTCACGAGGCACGTGGAAGAGGACGAGCGCCTGCGCCGCGCTGATATGGCCCTGCCCCTGGCAGAGGCGGGTCATACCGTCCGGGTCGGCGACGACCTCGGAGACGATCAGCCGGATGTCGGCGCTGGGCAGCCAGGCGCGGCATGCGTCGGCGACCGGGCCCGGCGCGACGACCACCGAGATCCTGAGCCCCGCGCCCGGCTTACCCTCGGACACCTGGAGGTCGGTCGGAAGCGGGGTGAGCAGTGTGTTCAGGGCGGCGGCCGTGTCCGGCGCGTCGGTGGCCTCACGGGCGAACGTCTTGCACGAGCGGCGGAGCCGGGCCAGCAGGCGCCACTCGTGGCGGCCGATCCGCAGGAGCTGCGACAACCGGTCCCCCGCGTCGACGACAGGCCGGGACATCACGGGCGCCATGGGGTCGCCGCCCTCGGGAAGCTCCTGCGGTATCTGCGACCAGCAGAACTCCTCCATAGCGCCGTGCGAGTCGGCGGGTGCGTCGGCGGCCTGGTCCGCGATCCACACCTGGTCGTTGCGCGGCGCGGGCCCGGACGGGGCGACGGATATCACCGAATGTGCTTCCCGGTACGGCAGAAGAGCGCCCAGCAGCTCCCGGATGGCCAGACGGGGAATGCGTAGCCGCAGCTCAGCGGGTCCGCGGCCGAGCGCGATGCCGAGGAGGTTCGTCGCGGCATGCCCCGCGTCGAGATGGGTGTAGAGGTGGCCGCGTGGCCCATACTTCCGCATCGAAAGCCAGGGCCGGGCCAGGACCAGGAAGTGGTCCGGATGCGCCAACGTGCAGCCTCGCGCCAGCTCCGTGTGCAACGCCTCGACAGGTTCTGCGGCGACCGGCAGGCGCAGGCAGAAGCGTCGTACCAGGTCCACCTTGAAGGCAGTGGGGCGGAGGGCTCCGTCCCGCTCCTCCTCGGTGAGCAGGACGATGTCGTACGGAAAGAGCGCTCCCGCCGAAGGCACGCTGCGAGCACCGCCCGCGCCCTGCTGGGCAAGAGCCTCCTGGATGATTCCCATGGCACGGGCGATCCGCTGGTCCGCCACTGGGACCAAGTCGGGGTTCCTCGGAGCCTTGAGCGCAATCATGTCCAGCCACTCGCTGGTGAACGGCACACGGTGCTCCGCGTGCGCCCCCGGAGATTCGGCGGCCACGTCACGCGTCTCCACGACCATTCCTCAGCTTCCTCAACTCTGGCCGGCGTGCGGCTGCTTTACTGCCGGTCCGTCAAACTAGCGGTGCCACGGCCGGGCAGGCGGCAGATGCAGAGGCAGGAGTACGGCAGAACGAGGCCGCGGGCGGGCACACCGGCCTGGCCCGGGCTTGTAGGGTCGACCTCCGGCCCGGAGTTCGCGGCTCCCGTGGCAGATGCGAAAGGCAGGAAAGACCATGACCAGCACCGACTTGCCCATGAGCGACCTCACGGCGCAGGGCGACCGGGCATTCAAGGACTACGAAACGCTCCGGGCGCAGGGCCGCTCGCTCGATCTCACCCGAGGCAAGCCGGCTCTCGAGCAGCTGGACATCTCCCGGGAGCTGTTGACACTGCCCGGCGACCGCTGGACTGCGTCCGATGGGACGGACTGCCGCAACTATGGTGGGCTGAAGGGGCTACCCGAGCTCCGTGAGATCTTCGCACCGGTACTCCAGGTCCCCGCCGAGCGCCTGCTAGCAGTCGGCAATTCCAGCCTCGAGCTGATGCACGACTGTCTGGTGCACGCGCTGCTCAGCGAGGTACCGGGGGCAGCACGGCGCTGGGTGGACGATGAGCGGATCGCGTTCCTCTGCCCGGTCCCCGGCTACGACCGGCACTTCGCTCTGTGCGAGCGCTTCGGCATGGAGCTGATCTCCGTCCCGATGACGGACGAGGGCCCCGACATGGACGTTGTGGAGCGGCTGGTCGCGACGGATCCGGCGGTCAAGGGCATCTGGTGCGTCCCCAAGTACAGTAACCCGACTGGTGTTAGCTACAGCGATGAGGTCGTGGAGCGGCTGGCCTCCATGCCGACCGCAGCACCAGACTTCCGGATCTTCTGGGACAACGCATACGCGGTCCACCACCTCACGGACGAGGAGGTGGAGATCCGTGACGTGTTGGCGGCGTCCGAGGCCCACGGCCACCCGGACCGTCCCCTCGTCTTCGGTTCCACCTCGAAGATCACCTTCGCTGGCGCTGGCGTGGGCTTCTTCGGTGCTTCCCAGTCCAACGTGGATTGGCTGATCTCCAAGAGCAGCAAGCGTTCCATCGGCCCCGACAAGCTCAACCAGCTGCGCCACGCGCTGTTCCTGCAAGACTCGGAAGGCGTACGGGCGCATATGCTGAAGCAGCGCGCCCTGCTCCAGCCGAAGTTCGAGCTGGTCCAGCAGATCCTCGAACGGGAGCTGGGCGGAACCGGCCTGGCCCGATGGACCTCGCCCAAGGGCGGATACTTCATCACGCTGCAGCTCGTGCACGGCGGTGCCTCCGAAGTGGTCCGGCTGGCGGGCGAGGCTGGGACCGCGCTCACTCCGGCCGGTGCCACCCACCCCTACGGAGTTGACCCGGACGATGCCACGATCCGTATCGCGCCCAGCTACCCCTCCATCGAGGACCTGGAGCACGCGGTCGTCAGCCTGGCCGTTTGTGTGCGCCTCGTCGGATACGAGCAGCTCCTCGCCCAGTAACGGAGCGGTCGCCAGGCTCGGGGCGGCGGAACCTCGCCGTCGGGCCCTGGCCGTGTCCGCAGCGTCCTCCCCGACTCTCCGGTTCGCTGGGTCGGGAATGTGACCCCTCCGCCGCACCGGCTGCGATCCCGAGCAGGTCCGCTGCGTGACGACGCGGTCTTCCGGTCGGCACGTATGGAGCGTGCACACAGGACGCCGCAGGGAATGCCTTTCCGGAGCACAGTCGATGCGATGGGGAGTCGGCGAGTGATGGAAAGCAGATGGAGGTGAAGAAAGGCCCCAGCCGTCAAAGCGCGTCCGTCGCCCGTGCAACCGCCTCGTACAGGGCTCCGACGGCCCTCTCCCGCCCGTCGCCCACGTGGGCGACACGGATCACAGTGTTGACCGCGACGAGCAGCTGCTCGGCCGTCTGTGCGGGCAGGTAGGCAGTGTCGAC
>k87-617590_pt1 | contig 13273 bp, 12 predicted proteins | sample MGYA00084031_6733416 | MGnify analysis MGYA00084031
CCGCTGATGCATGGCCGACACAAAAGGCTGCATTCGTGCCATTTGATCGGCAATGGCATTCGCATTTGCAAAGCGGTCGTCCAATACAAGTCGACCCGTCATGGCATTTCGTACCTCGCTTCAAAAAATTCGCTTTTATCCCCACTCACCAACGCTCTTTTTCCGCCTGCAGCCGATCTTGCAAAAATACCAAATAATGTTCGTAACGAGATGCCGCGATGGCTCCTTCCTCCACCGCTTCTCGGACACGGCAGTCCGGTTCCTTCCAGTGACGGCATCCGCGAAAACGACAGGCGTCCGAAAACCGGGCGAACTCCGGAAATGTCGATGACAAATTGTCAGAGGTGATACGGGCAAAATCCAACTGGCTAAAGCCCGGCGTATCCACCAAGTAGCCCCCTTGGGGCAGCGGCAACAACTCCACGTGCCGTGTCGTATGTCGGCCTCTACCCAACTTTTTGCTAATTTCTCCGGTCTCCATCTTACGTTCCGGCACAAAGGCATTGATCAGTGTCGACTTTCCGACACCGGACTGTCCGGCCAACACCGTCGTTTTTCCCCGCAAATGCTCGGCCAACTCCGCCAAGCCTTCTCCGGTCCGTACGCTGATGCAGACGACCGGATAACCAATGTCCATATAAATTTGGCGCGCCCGATAAAATTGTTCCACCGTTTCCGGGTCTTGGTCGGGCAACAGATCAATTTTCGAAAAACATATGACCGCCGATAATTGATGGGATTCGACATGCACGAGAAAACGATCCAACAGGATCAAGCTCAAGGCCGGCTCCGCGACAGAAAAGACGAGACACACTTGATCCATGTTGGCTACCGGCGGCCGAAACAATTGATTTTTTCGCGGCTTGATCGCCCGGATGACTCCGAGCCCGTCGGCCTCAACCGTCACTTCCACCCAATCGCCGACCAAAGGAGACAAGGCGTGTTTTTTGAACACGCCACGGGCTTTACAAGTAATGACCCCGTTTGGGGTATCCACATCGTAAAAATTGCTGATGGCTTTGACAATCCGCCCTTCCAGCGCCATCACATCCCTCCCCTGACCGTTCAGTGTACTCCTCAATCAAGCGAATTGTCCCCTCCCGACTCCGGCAGTTCATCCTGTAGCCCGTCGAACTGTTCGTCCTCCGGCACTTTGCCGCTGCTGACCCATAGATCCACGCTCGCCCCCACCGGCACCGGATCCCCCGGTTCATAAGGAAATTGCCGCAACACGGTTCCTTGCGCCGCCGTGCTCGCCTGCGTGTACACCCTTCCCAAGGACAGCTCCATCTCCAACAAACGGGCTTCGGCTTCTTTCAGCGACAAGCCCCGCAAATTGATCATCGTCAACATTTCCGGCCCGGCACTGACGACCAGTTTAACGGTCGTCTGGCCCGGAATGACCGTCGAGCGGGCCGCCGGCTCATGGCGAATGACATACCCCTTCGGCACCCTTTGACTGTATTCTTCAATGATCTCATAAGCCAATCCAAGATTTTCCAACTCCGCCGCCGCCTCTTGCCGGCTGCTTCCTTCAAGCGCCGGCAACACAACAGACGGCGGACCCGTGCTGACCCAAATCCGCACCGTTCGGTTGCTTTTCACTTTCAATTGGCCCGGCGGATCTTGTCGGACCACATGACCCGCGGGGACCAATTCATTTTCTACTTCAAATCGTTCTACATTCAATCCGGCCTCGGTCAACAGGCGCACGGCTTCTTCGGCCGGCAGACCGACCACATCGGGCGTCACCACTTCCGGGACGACCCATTTCGCTTGCAATTGATGCCATCCCCATCCGCCCAAAAGGACGAGAACCGCCAACACGCTCAAAAAAACCGTCATCCGTCTTTTCACCCGGCGCCGGGACGACGATTCCGCCGAACCGGTGCCTTCTTCGTCCGACGGCCGTTCTTCCGGGGCACCGACATAGGATTTCGGCAACGAAGGCATCAGTCGGGTCGCTTGTTCATCTTCGGAAAACGCCGGCGGCGGCGCCACTTCCCCGCCAGGCTGGAGCACCAACGCCAAATCGTCCCGCATTTGTTCAGCTGTCTGATACCGTTGGCGCAAGTCTTTGGCCAGCGCCCGGGCCAACACGTTTTCCAAACTCCGGGGAACAAGCCGGTTTTTTTCATATGCCGGCGGATACGGTTCCTGCAAATGTTTGAGGGCTACCGTCACGGGCGTGTCGCCGGAGAAGGGCAATTCGCCGGTCACCATTTCATACAGCACCACGCCTAACGAATATAAGTCCGACTGCCCAGTGACGATCGCCCCCTTGGCCTGCTCCGGGGAACAATAATGGACGCTGCCCAACACCGTGCCGTGGGTGATGGTCGCCTCGCTCGACGCCTGGGCGATGCCAAAGTCGGTCACTTTCACTTGCCCGTCGTCCGTAATGAGCACATTGTGCGGCTTGATGTCACGGTGAACGATTTGTTGACGGTGGGCATAGGCCAGCGCATCGCAGATCTGCATCGCAATCCGAACCGCTTCTTCCACGGGTAACGGTGCTTGGCGCGAAATTTTCTCCTTCAGCGACTCCCCTTCCACATATTCCATGACGATGTAGGGCACGCCGTTTTCTTGTCCGATATCGTAAAACTGGACGATATTGGGATGGGACAAGCGGGAAACCGCTTCCGCCTCCCTTTGGAAACGGCGGGTAAACGCTTCGTCATGAACGAATTGTTCTTTCAACATTTTAATCGATACAAACCGCAGTTCCTGTAAATCCAACCCTTGGTAGACCGTCGCCATGCCCCCGCTGCCGATCCGCTTGATCACTTGATACCGACCGTTGAGCACATGTCCGATCATCGCCCCACCCCCGGTTAATCGTCCACCGCCGGCCGGTCTTGTGATGAACGGACGGGCGGGGAAAACAATATGAGGGAAATGTTGTCTTCGCCCCCTTGACGCAACGCTTGTTCCAGGAGGCGGTCCGCTTTTTCTTGAATCGTTCCTTCGCTTTGCAACACTTGGCTGATCTGTTCGTCGCTGAGCATGCTGGTCAAACCATCGCTGCACAGCAACAACAAATCTTCCGCTTGCGGCTGGTACGCATTGAACTCGACTTCGACGGTTTCATCGGTTCCCAAAGCCCGGACGAGAATGTTCCGTTGCGGATGACGATTGGCTTCATCGGCCCGGAGTTGCCCGCTTTTCACCAATTCGTTGACCAAGGAGTGGTCGGCCGTGATCGGTTGCAGACGGGACGATTGCCAGGCATACGCCCGACTGTCGCCTATGTGGGCAATCCATCCCCAATCACCGGTAATCAACGCCACCACGATGGTCGTCCCCATCCCGGAAAGCTGCGGATCCGCCTGCGCCCGTTCATAAATGGCCCGGTTGGCTTTGAGAATGGCCGCTTCCAAATCGTTGCGTGCCTCCTCCGGCCGCATCCGGGAAGAAACATGTTGCAATTCCTGGCGGATGACATCGATGGCGGTGCCGCTGGCTACTTCGCCCGCCTGATGCCCGCCCATACCATCGGCGACCATGGCCAAGATAATCCCTTCTTCAGGCTCGGCAAAATATACGGCATCCTCGTTGACCGACCGCACTTTTCCTGCATCGGTGCGCCATACACCATTCACAACCGTTCCCTCCTCTGGCTCCCGGCGCTCATCCGACACGACCGGCAGAGCCGGACGACTGTTTTTTCAAGCGGGCAATGAAAAAACCGTCACTGTCGTACTGATCCGGAAAAATTTGGACCATCCCTTCGGCACACAACGGATGGGGCGTTTCCCGATCCAACTGAAACTCCCGATGCCGGTCCAAAAACCAGGCGATATTCTCTTCGTTTTCCTCGTGTGCCAACGTACACGTGCTGTACACCAAAATACCCCCTGGGCGAACCATGGGTGCCACACCGGCCAACAGCTCCCGCTGCAAATGCACCAATCGGGAGATATCGTCTTCTTGTCGCTGCCATTTGATCTCCGGCCGCCGGCGGATGACGCCGAGGCCGCTGCACGGCACGTCCAACAACACCGCATCAAAGAGCTCCGTCTCCTGCTGCGCCGCCGTTCGGGCATCTTGTCGCTTCACTGTGATAGATGATAAACCTAACCGTCTCGCCGCTTGCTGGACGAGCTGCACTTTGTGATCGTAAATATCCCAGGCGACCACCGTCCCCTGATCGCCCATCCATTCGGCCAGATGGGTCGTTTTCCCGCCCGGCGCCGCACAAGCGTCCAACACCCGCATGCCGGGCTCCGGGGCAACGATTTCACTGACGAGTTGCGCGCTTTCGTCTTGCACGGTCAGCCAGCCTTCTTGATACCAACGGCTTTGGGCCAACGGCACCGTGCCGACATAACGGATCCCTTGCGAAGCGATGGGTGACGGTTGAACCTCCCCCGGGAGTTGTTGGCGCAATTGCTCCAACAGTTCGTCCCGGGAAATTTTCAGTCGGTTGACCCGGATCGCCTGCACCGGCGGGCAGTTGTTTTTCCGCAACATGGCCTCCGTCCGTTCGGGGCCGTACTGCTTCAGCCACCGTTTGACCAGCCACTCGGGATGGGAATGTTCCAACGCCCAACGTTGGATGAGGGGCAAATCGTCAGGAATGACCCGTCGTTCCGGATGTCGCAAAAAATTGCGCAATGTGCCGTTGACAAAACTGCCAATCCCGGCATGGCCCCAGGACTTGGCCAATTTGACCGCCTCGTCGACCACCGCATGATCCGGAATGCGATCCAGATACACCAATTGATAGACGCTCAGGCGCAACAAATTCCGCACCCAGCCGTCCAATTCCGACAAATCCCGCCGAACGAAGGGAGACAACATCCAATCGAGGGTATTAAGCCGTTGCAACGTCCCGTACGTAATTTCCGTCGCCAACGCGGCGTCGGCCCGGGAAAGGCGGGACTGTTGCAACACGTGGTTTAATTTCAAATTGCTGTACGCCCCAGCCTCCACCGATGTTAAAACCGCCAAGGCGGCTGCCCTGGCGTTGTCGATGTGCGGTTTGAACTTCTTGCCTTGTCGTCGTTTCACCCGTCGGTACCTCCGCTAGCAAAGCGCTCCCCAGGGTGGATGGCCCGTCCCCGAAGATAATCGGCCATCGCCATCCGCTTCTTACCAGCCGGCTGAATTTCCAACAGTTCAACGGCATCTTGGCCGCATGCCACCACCACCGATTCCGATGACACTTCCAAAACGGTGCCCGGCGGCTGATCATGATCCTTGGCCACCGGCTTTACCCACCAAACTTTCCAGATATCGTCCTGATACACCGTGTACGCCACCGGCCATGGATTGAGGCCCCGCACCTGGTTATAGACGTCTACCGCTGACCGGCTCCAGTCGATGCGCTCATCATCCCGGCAGATGTTTGGCGCATACGTCGCGAGGCGTTCATCTTGCGGCCGCGCCCGGACCGTTCCGGCAAACAAGGCGGGGAGCGTCTCCACCAGCAGTTGGGCCCCCACGTCCTTCAGCCGATCGTGCAACGTGCCCACTGTGTCCTCCCAAGCGATGGGAACCGCCCGCTGGGCGATGATGTCTCCGGCATCCAGTTCTTCCGTCATGTACATGAGCGTGATGCCCGTCTCTTTTTCACCACGGATGATAGCCCAGTGGATGGGTGCACCGCCGCGATATTTGGGCAAAAGGGAGGCGTGCACATTGACGCAGCCGAATCGGGGCGCTTGCAAGAGGGCCGGCGGCACCAGCTGTCCGTACGCCGCCGTCACGATCAAGTCCGGTCGCCATGCGAGGACCGCTTCCACCGCTTCCGGACGACGAATTTTTTCCGGCTGCAACACCGGGATGCCAAATCGTTGGGCTGCTTCCTTAACCGGCGGCGGCGTCAACACTTTTTTCCGCCCTTTCGGTTTGTCGGGCTGGGTGACCACTCCGACCACTTCGTAGGGCGAGCGGACCAACGCCTCCAAAATCGTCACGGCAAAATCCGGCGTTCCCATGAACACGATGCGGTGATTCATTCACGCTGCTCCTTTTCGGGTTCGTAAAAGACCGTGGTGAGATCGGTGAACAAAATGCCGTTTAAATGATCGACTTCGTGCTGAATGGCACGGGCCAAATACCCTTCGGCGTTCAACACAAATTTTTCCCCGTGCCGATTGAGGGCTTCCACCGTGCAACGCATAGCCCGTTTGACTTCACCGACAAGTCCGGGAATGCTGAGACAGCCTTCCGGCCCCACTTGTTCCCCTTCCCGCGACGTGATCACCGGGTTAATCATTTCGATCAACCCGTCGCCCACATCGATGACGACGACCCGTTTCAGCACACCTACTTGCACCGCAGCCAACCCGACGCCGCCGGCATCGTACATCGTCTCTGCCATATCGTCCAACAATTTATGAATATTCGGCGTAATTTCCCGCACTTCTTTGCTCACTTTGCGCAAAATCGGATCCGGTTCCTTCACGATGACCCGTACCGCCATCGGCTCACCCCTTCCTTTCCGTTACGACAACATCCGCGGATCCACGTCGATGGTCAACTGCACGTGCTGCTTTTTCAACCGCGGTTCCCACTCGGCGATGGCTTCTTGCAATACGGCACGAACTGTCGGTTCATCGGTATATTTTATCATGCTCTGGTACCGATATCTATTTTTCATGCGGGAAATCGTTGCCGCCGCCGGTCCCAGCACTTGGGCCACCTTATGCAGCCGGTCGGCAAGCCATCGGGTCATTTGCGCCGCCCAAGTCAAGGCCACCGCCGACTCCGGGTGCGTAAACACGAGTTGCACCAAACGACGATAAGGCGGGTATCCCGCTTGTCGACGCAGGGCCATTTCCCGGGCAAAAAAACGGGCATAATCTTGGGCCGCGGCAGCCTGGATGATGTCGTGCTCCGGGTTGAAACTCTGAATGATCACTTCTCCCGGACGATGATGGCGACCGGCCCGACCGCTCACTTGTGTCAGCAGTTGGAACGTCCGTTCGCCGGCTCGAAAATCGGGCAAATACAATAACGAGTCGGCCAAAATGACGCCGACCAACGTCACGTTTGGAAAATCTAGGCCTTTGGCGATCATCTGGGTTCCGATGAGCACGTCCGCTTCTTGCCGGTAAAAGCGGGCCAACAGCTGTTGATGGGCCCCTTTTTGGGACGTCGTATCGGCGTCCATCCGCAAAACGCGAACACCGGGAAACAGGCGGTGCAACTCTTCTTCCACCCTTTGCGTCCCGGCCCCCAAATGGCGAATCGGTCCACTGCCGCATGTCGGGCAAGTGGCCGGTTCCACAGTCGCATAGCCGCAATAATGGCAACGCAAGTGGTGACCGACCCGGTGATACGTCAACGAAATGTCGCAAGCCGGGCACTTCATCACCGAACCGCAACTCCGACACATGACAAAATGGGCAAAGCCGCGGCGATGTTGAAAAAGTATGACCTGTTCGTTTCGCCGAAACCGTTCCGCCATGCGTTTTGCCAACATGCGGCTGAACAAGCTGCGGTTGCCGGCTTGCAATTCTTGCCGCATGTCCACCACATGCACCTGAGGAAGGGGCCGATCGTGCACCCGTCGCTTCATTTGCAACAAGGTGAAGCCGCCCTTCTGCGCCGCCGCATACACCTCCAACGATGGAGTGGCGCTGCCCAGCACCACCACCGCTTGGTGGTAACGGGCCCGCCGCAAGGCGACGTCCCGGGTATGATAACGGGGGGCCTCTTCCTGTTTGTACGTTCCTTCGTGCTCTTCGTCGACAATGATGAGACCGAGCCGCTCAAACGGCGCAAACACAGCCGAACGGGCACCGATGACGACCTTCGCCTGACCTTCCTGGATACGCCGCCATTCGTCGAAACGTTCTCCCGGAGACAACCGGCTGTGAAAGACCGCCACTTGCGGGCCAAATCGGCGCCGGAAGCGCTCCACCATCTGCGGGGTCAAAGAAATTTCCGGCACTAGGACAATGGCCGACCGCCCTTGTTGCAAACAGTAGCGTATGGCTTGCATGTACACTTCGGTTTTGCCGCTGCCCGTCACGCCGTGCAACAAAAAGGCGTGATATTGCCGCTGGGACAATGCCTCGATCAACGGAACGAGGGCTGCTTGCTGTTCTTCGGTGAGCGCATAAGGCGCCTCCTCTTCCAGCGGCAGCCCGTCGGAAGGTTCTCGAAACACATCTTTCTCCACTCGTTCCAACACGCCTTGTCGAATGAGGGCATTCAACGTCGTCGTGGAGACTCCCCATTGCTTCATCAAATCGGCTTGCAACCATTCCCGTTGCGGCTCTTCACGCAGACGGCGCAACACTTCCCGTTGCTTGACGGCCCGGGGAGAACATTGTTCCAACAGACGGTCCAATTGCTCCCGCTCCATGATCCGGCGCAGATAGACCGCCTTTTTTACCCGCACCGGCCGATGAACTTCGGAACGGACCCGCAAACGACCCTCCCGCCGCCAACGGTGGAGCAGGCGTTCATGCTGGGGAAACGCCTGCAACAACGCTTTCCAAGAGACCGACCCCCGATGTCGAAAATATTCGAAAATCTCCCGTTCTTCTTCACGTTGTAGTTCTACGTCACCGGCCAACGCCACTTCCACCGTATATTTTCCCCGGATGCCGGCCGGGATCATGGCCTTTAACGCCGTCATCCACGGGCAGAGCGTTTTGCGGCTGAGCCAATACCCTAATTGAACCAACTCTTCCGTCAACGGCGGCGGCACCACTTCCTCAATTTCCCGCAAGGCGACCTCCGGCAAATCAGCCTCGGTTTGCGGTGTCGCCACTTCGACCACGATGCCGTCCACCCGACGGTTGCCAAATGGCACCACCACCCGGGCGCCGACGCCCACCTCATTCTCCCATTGCGGCGGCACCAAATACGTGTAGGTCTGATCGCCGACCGAACCGGGAACGTCCACCACGACGTGGACCTTTTTCATGTTTGACCCTTCTTCATCAAATGGTGCATGACCAGATCTAACAATTTGTCCGCCACTTCCTGCTTGCTCATGGTCGGCCATGCTGCCACCAGCCCGTCCTTTCCGTACACCGCCACCCGGTTATTGTCCACATCAAAGCCGATGTCGCTCTGGGATACGTCATTGGCCACGATAAAATCGGCCCCTTTGCGGAGCAGCTTCTCTCGCGCATATTGCTCGATCTGCTCCGTTTCCGCCGCAAAACCGACGATACATTGTTCCGGCCGGCGACGGCGGCCAATTTCCGCCAAAATGTCCGGCGTACGACGCAAACGGACGTTGATTTCGTCCATCGTTTTCTTAATTTTTTGCTCTGCCACCTGCACAGGCGTGTAGTCAGCCACTGCCGCCGCCTTGATGACGACGTCGGCTTCCGGCAGACGGGCCATGACCGCTTCGTACATTTGTTCGGCCGTCTCGACGGCCGTCACATCTACGCCCGCCGGCGGACGCATCGAAGTCGGTCCCGTCACCAACAACACCCGCGCCCCCCGCCGTTGGGCAGCGGCGGCGATGGCGTAACCCATTTTTCCGGACGAGCGATTGCTAAAAAAACGAACCGGATCGAGCGGTTCGCGCGTCGGGCCTGCGGTGACGAGCACGGTCCGGCCGGACCAGTCCCGCTTTTTCGCCAGCATTGTTTGAATTTTTGCAACGATATCGGCCGGATCCGCCAGCTTTCCTTGCCCTTCGTACCCGCATGCCAGCAACCCTTCCACCGGATCGATAAATTCCACCCCATGGGCTTTCAAGCGGCGGATGTTTTCCTGCACCGTCCAATGCCGGTACATGTGCACGTTCATGGCCGGCGCCACCAACACCGGCGCTCGGGTAGCCAAGAACACCGTTGTCAACATGTCGTCCGCCAACCCGCTGGCCATCTTGGCAATGACGTTGGCCGTCGCCGGCGCCACGACCAGCAGGTCGGCGTTGTCGGCGATGGCCACGTGGGCGACCACGTTCGGGTTGCGCTCATCGAACACGTCGACCAACACGTCGTTCCGTGACAACGTTTGAAATGTCATGGGACTGATGAACCGGGTCGCACTTTCCGTCATGATCACTTGCACTTGGGCCCCCAACTTACTGAGGCGGCTGCACAAATCCGCCGCCTTGTAAGCGGCGATCCCTCCGGTCACCCCAAGCACAATCCGTTTTCCTTCCATGAACTTCCTCCCTTACGCCGACAAGGGTGGGCCGCCATCTTACTTACCCGTTTCCTTCTCCATTTCTTCCTTTAGAATATCCTCCACACGAATCGTGCCGCGGGCAATTTCTTCCAAAGCGATTCCGACTTCCTTGCGGGATGTGGGATTGTCAATGGTCACCGGCGCGCCATCCTTCAGTTGCCGTGCCCGCTTGGCCGCGGCGGTGACGAGCAAATATTTGCTGCCGACTTTTTCAATTAATTTGTCGATTTCCGGAAACAGCATTCGCTGACACAACCCCTTTCCGTTGGATGGAATAACCGCTTGGAAACGCGCGGCGTTTTATGATGTTCCGCCAAAATAATGGCGCGAATTTTCTCGACCGCATCTTCGACCACGTCATTGACCACGGCATAATCATAATGATGGATCATTTGCAATTCTTCCTGGGCCACACCCAAACGCCGCAAGATGGCCTGTTCATCTTCCGTGCCCCGTTGTTCAATCCGTTCCCGCAACGCGTGTAAACTGGGCGGAAGTAAAAAAATAAACACGCCGCTCGGAAATTTCTTTTTCACTTGCAAGGCCCCTTGGACCTCAATTTCCAAAATGACGTCTTTGCCTTTCGCCAGCATTTCTTCGACAAACAACCGCGGCGTCCCATAATAATGTTCGGCGTACTTGGCCCATTCCAGCAGTTGTCCTGCTTCAATCATCGCCTGGAATTGTTCCGGCGTTTTGAAAAAGTAATTGACACCGTCCTTTTCCCCGGCCCGCGGCGCCCGCGTCGTCACCGACACGGAATAAACGAGCTCGGGCATCCGCTGCCGCAACGCAGCACAAACCGTCCCTTTGCCGACGCCGGATGGTCCCGACAGGACAATCAACAAACCTTGTTCGTGCTGTTCCATTTCAGACCTCCGGATCGACGTTTTGATCTTCCTTCGCATTGAGACGATTGGCGACCGTTTCCGGCTGCACCGCCGACAAAATGACATGGTCGCTGTCCATAATGATAACCGCCCGGGTACGACGGCCGTACGTCGCATCAATCAAACGGCTGTTGTTTCGGGCTTCCGTGATGATCCGTTTAATCGGAGCCGACTCGGGACTGACGATGGAAATGATGCGATTGGCCGAAACGATATTGCCGAAACCGATATTGATCAATTTGATTGACATGGTTACGCCCACCCTCCCATGGCCTGTCATGTCTCGATGCCAAGCGAATTTTATTCAACATTTTGAATTTGTTCGCGCATCTTGTCAATCTCATCCTTGGTCGCCAGTATCAGCGGATTGAGGGTAGGATCGGGTACTTTGGCCGAAATGGTATGGATTTCCCGACTCATTTCTTGCAGCAGAAAATCCAATTTTTTCCCGTTCGCACCCATCTCTTCCACAATCCGGGCGAATTGCCAACAATGGCTTTGCAATCGGCTCAGTTCTTCATCCACATTGGCTTTTTCGGCAAACAACAACAATTCGGCATGGAGCTTCTCTTCCGGTATGTCCACGCCGAGGGCATGCAAACGCTCTTGCAAACGCCGCCGATACCGTTCCAACAACCGGCCGCTCTCTTGCTGCATTTGCTGGACGTACTCCACTACCCGCGCGTTCCGCGCGCACAGCTCCTTCTGAATGAGCGCCCCTTCCCGCCGGCGCATCTCATCCCATTGCCGACACGCCTCGGTCAAGGCTTCCAGGAGCGGACGGCTCCAATCGACGTCTTCGGGCACGTCCGTTTGCCACAAGTCCGGCAAGAGCAGCACGGTCTTTACATCAATGTCGCCGGCCAACTGATAACGTTCCTTTAACGTCCGCAGCAGGTGAATCCACTGTTCCGTCCTTTCCCAATTCAACGTGGACACCAGTCCGTCCACCGGTTCCCGCTGCACGTACACATCGACTTTTCCGCGAAAAAAATAAGCCTGCAGTTCTTTCCGCACCGGTTGTTCATAGGCAAGCCAATGTTTCGGCAAATGAACGGAAATGTCTCGATAGCGATGATTGACTGAGCGGATTTCCACAATGAGCCGCTGACCATTGGCAACTACTTCTCCCCGCCCATACCCCGTCATGCTTTTCATCGGCTTCACTTCCATTTTTTAATTGTAATCAATTTGTTTTCCATGAACAAGTACAGCACATTCCATGAAAAATCCTTCCCTCCGGTGCCAGAACCGGAGGGAAAGACCTCTCAGCGGGGAAGGACGTTGGTGCGGACCGGCCGGCTGAGGGAAAGCAACCCCGGAATGCCGGCAATGAACGTCGGGATGGCTGAAGCCAAGAGAACGAGGGCCCATTCCCTCAACGACAGGGCGGTTGTATGGAAAATGGGTTGTAGCCAGTCGACGTACATGACCGCCAACAACATCGCTGTGGAGACGGCCACCGCCAAAACAAGCCACCGGTTTTCCAGCGGATTGCGGTCAAACACGGATCGTTCGCAGCGGCAATCGAAGACGTGAATGAGCTGCGCCATGACCAAGGTAGCAAAGGATACGGTCTGTGCCCTCTGCAAGTCATGGGGATGTTCCGAGAGGGTCAGCCAAAAAGCCCCGACCGTCACGCACCCGATCAACAGCCCGCGACTGACGATTTTCCATCCTAACCCGCGGGCAAAGACGCTTTCCCGAGCATCCCTCGGGGGACGCCGCATGACGTTTTCCTCGCTGGTGTCCACTCCTAACGCCATGGCGGGCAAACCGTCGGTGATGAGATTGATCCATAATATATGAATCGGCAACAAGGGCAACGGCAAGGCCAGCAACATGGCGATGAACATGGTGATAATCTCCCCCACGTTGCTGGCGAGGATGTAGCGGATAAACTTGCGGATGTTTTCGTAAATGCCCCGCCCTTCTTCCACTGCCGACGCAATCGTCCGAAAATTGTCATCGGCGAGAATGAGGGACGCCGCTTCTTTGGTCACGTCCGTACCGCCCCTGCCCATGGCAATGCCGATATCGGCGGCTTTGACCGCCGGTGCGTCGTTGACGCCATCACCGGTCATCGCCACCACCTCGCCTTGGGCTTGCAACGCCTTGACAATGCGCAACTTATGTTCCGGTGCCACCCGGGCGTACACGTAGATGTTGGAAATTTTTTTCATTAGCTCCGATTGGCCCATGTTGGACAACTGGGCACCGGTCATCACTTCGCCGCCCGGAGGTAAAATGCCCAGTTGCCGGGC
>k87-52025_pt1 | contig 13272 bp, 10 predicted proteins | sample MGYA00084031_6733416 | MGnify analysis MGYA00084031
ATAACCTCTACAAGATCAGATTTCATACGTGGTAAGACGACTTGTGTTTCTGGATCACCAAAACGCGCATTAAACTCAATTACTTTTGGACCTTCATTTGTTTGAATTAAGCCAGCATATAGGATTCCTGTGAATGAACGACCCTCCTGTTTAAGTGCCTCAGTAACCGGTTGTAAAACTGTTCTAATAGCTGTTTGAACGACATCATCACTTATAAATGGTACAGGCGAATAAGCCCCCATCCCCCCGGTGTTTGGTCCTTGATCACCATCAAAGGCACGTTTATGATCTTGCGCAATTTCTAAAGGAAGTACAGTAGTTCCGTTTACAAGGGCCATCAGGGAAAACTCTTCGCCTTCTAAAAATTCTTCGATAACTACTTTTGATGCAGCATTGCCAAACTTATGATTAATAAAGTAATCTTCTAGGGCTGATAAAGCACTTTGTAATGTAGTTGCTACGATCACACCTTTACCGGATGCTAAACCGTCGGCTTTAAGGACAATAGGTGCACCCTTTTTGAGAACAAACGCTTTTGCTGATTCATAATCTGTAAATACTTCATATTTTGCTGTTGGAATTTTATATTTTTTCATTAAATCTTTAGCAAAGGATTTACTACCTTCAATCTCAGATGCTAACTGACTTGGACCAAAAACGTTTAATCCGGCAGCTCGAAATTGATCAGAAACTCCAGCAAGGAGTGGGGCTTCTGGCCCGATAATCGTTAAACCGATATTTTCATCTTTTGCAAATTGAACTAATTCTTCATGATTGCTTTCATCAATGGCTACTGGTGTTGCACAATTGATCATTCCTGGATTTCCAGGTGCAACGAAAACTTTTTCTACAAGGGGACTTTCACTTACTTTTTGACAAATTGCATGTTCACGACCACCGCGGCCAACAACAAGAACTTTCATCTCATGTACACCTTCCTATGTTCGTGTGAAGATATCTTTTATTGCAAAAAGTCAGACATTTGAGTGTTAGGTGTCAGTACTGACACCTAACAATTTTGACTAAAAATTAATGTTTGAAATGACGAATACCTGTAAAGACCATGGCAATTCCGTATTCATCCGCTAATTTAATTGAGTCTTCATCACGGATGGATCCACCAGGTTGGATAATCGCTGTAATACCTGCTTTTGCTGCAGTTTCTACTGTATCATTAAATGGGAAGAAAGCATCTGATGCCAAAACGGCACCTTTCGCTTTATCTCCTGCTTGCTTTAAGGCTATATTTGCTGCACCAACCCGGTTCGTTTGACCGGCACCAACACCGTAAGTTTGATCTATTCCATTAACAACAATTGCGTTAGATTTTACATGTTTTACAACTTTCCAACCGAATTTCAATGCTTTCCATTCATCTTCAGTTGGTTTACGTTTTGTAGGAACTGTGACTTCAGCGTGATCTAAATTATAGCGATCATAATCTTGAACGAGCATGCCACCTTCAATTGAGGTAAAACGTAATTCCTTTTCATCTACTTCGCCAAATGGAACCGTTAGTAAGCGAATATTTTTTTTCTGAGTTAAAATATCGAATGCCTCTTTACTAAAAGAAGGAGCAATAATAATTTCTAAAAAGATTTCGTGTAATTTCTCAGCGGTTGCTTTGTCGACTTCTCGGTTTAGAGCAACAATACCACCAAAAATGGAAACTGGATCCGCTTCGAATGCCTTTGCATAGGCTTCAAAAATCGTTTTTCCTGTACCAACTCCACATGGATTCATATGCTTAATTGCAACTGCAGCGGGTTCGTCAAATTCATTAACAATCTGTAAAGCCGTTGCCGCATCATTAATATTGTTATAGGATAATTCTTTCCCGTGAAGTTGGGTAGCATTAGCTATAGAAAATTTCGAACCAAGTGGCTTTTTATAAAAAGCAGCCTTTTGATGTGGATTTTCACCGTAACGAAGAGACTGTTGTAACTCATAGGTTACTGTTAATTTTTCTGGCAGTTCTTCACCAGTTAAGTTCGTCATATATTCAGCAATCAATGAATCATAAGAAGCAGTGTGGCGGAATACTTTAGACGCAAGTTTTTGACGTGTTTTAAAGGTTGTATTCCCGTTATGCGAAATTTCATGAATGACTGTTTCATAATCAGCAGGATCAACAACAACAGTGACAAACTTATGGTTTTTTGCTGCTGAACGCAACATTGATGGTCCACCGATATCAATATTTTCTATTGCTTCCTCAACAGTGACGTTTGGCTTTTCGATTGTTTGTTTAAATGGATAAAGGTTGACACAAACAAGACTGATCGGTTGAATAGAAAGATCCGCTATTTGTCCTAAATGTTTTTCATCATCTAATTTCGCAAGTAATCCACCATGAATATGAGGGTGTAATGTTTTTACACGTCCATCAAGAATCTCTGGAAAGTTAGTCATTTCACTAATACCGGTAACTGGAATACCAGCTTCTTTAAGGACTTTGAAAGTTCCGCCTGTTGAAATAATTTCAAAATCGAGTTCGACTAGTTGTTTTGCAAAGTCAACAATACCTGTTTTATCAGATACGGAAATCAGTGCACGTTTTGCTATCAATGTAAAAGCCTCCTAGTTATAAAGTTGGATAAATTAAGTGTTTAATAGTTTATTTAATACAAAAGGGTATAATTGATGTTCTATTTTTTGGATCTTTTGTTGTAGAGAGTCATGTGTTTCTCCATCAACGACTTCAACTGAACGTTGCTCAATGACTTGTCCAGTATCCATTCCTTCATCTACGTAATGAACGGTAACTCCAGTTTTTGAAACTCCTGCTGCTAGTGCCTGACCGATGGCATCTTTTCCAGGAAAGTTCGGTAGAAGAGAAGGGTGAATATTGACGATCCTTCCTTCAAAAGGATTTAATAATGTTGGTCCAACTAGTCGCATGTAACCAGCTAAAGCGATAAAATCGATATCATATTCTTCCAGTTTTTTTAAAATCATTTTTTCATACACTTCTTTATTTTTAAACCTCTTTGGATCAAAGGTGAAACACGGAATGTTTTCCTTTTCTGCACGCTTTACACAGTAAGCTTCCGGTTTATCAGAAACGAGCAGTGAAATTTCTGCTTTTAATTCTCCAGTCTTAACTGCATCGACAATGGCTTGGAAGTTACTCCCGTTTCCTGATGCAAAAATGGCCATTCTTTTCATGATTTTCCTCCAAAGGATTCAATGATAATGGAAGATTGATTTGTTACGTTACCAATAATTTGGGCTTCTTCTCCTTGCTTGTTCATAAATTGAACAATTTGGTCTGCTTCGTCTGGTTGAACTGCGAGAACCATTCCGATACCCATGTTGAAAACATTAAACATTTCAGTGTGTTCAATATTGCCTTCCTTTTCAAGCAATTGGAAAATAGGAGGAACCTTCCACGTACCTTCTTGAATACTGGCTCCTAACCCTTTTGGCATCATACGTGGTATATTTTCAATGAAGCCGCCTCCGGTAATATGAGCCATACCTTTAATATTAAATCTTTTTAATGCCGCTAAAATGGGTTTTACATAAATTTTTGTCGGTCGTAGGAGTTCTTCCCCAAGGATACCATTTAGTTCAGGGATGTAAGTATCGAGTGAAAAATTACCGTCTTTTAAAAGCACTTTTCGAACAAGAGAATAACCGTTGGAATGGATACCGCTAGAAGATAAACCAATAAGCACATCGCCTACCTGTATATGATCACCCGTTATTATATTTTTCTTTTCAACAGCACCAACAGCAAAACCAGCGATATCAAACTCTTCTTCTTTGTACATATCCGGCATTTCGGCTGTTTCTCCACCGATTAAGGCACATCCAGCCATTTCACATCCTTCAGCAATACCTTTTACAATTGCTTCAACTTTTTCCGGTATTACTTTTCCTAATGCAAGGTAATCGAGAAAATACAACGGTTCGGCACCGTGAACAACGATATCATTTACACACATTGCAACGGCATCAATTCCTATTGTATCGTATTTTTCCATAAAAAAACTCAACAGAAGTTTCGTGCCGACCCCATCTGTTCCAGAGATTAAAACCGGTTCTTTCATATTTAAACTCGATAGATCGAACATTCCACCGAAACTACCGAGACCACTTAGGAGTCCGAGTCGATTAGTTCGTTCAACATGTTTTGTCATTCGTTTCACTGACTCGTATCCGGCTTCAATATCGACACCAGCTTCTTTATAGGCGTCTGCCATTTTTTTACCCCCAATCAATTAGGAATCGAGCTTTATTAGTCAATGGAGACTGCTCTCATAAGATCTTTATCGTTTTGTATTTCATCATTCGTGATTGTTGGATACTCCCCGGTAAAGCAAGCGAGACAAGATCCGTTTTGTTGATCCCATTCCTTCCGATTTAAGGCTTTTAATAAACCTTCTTTACTTAAAAAAGTTAATGTATCCGCCCCAATCAATTGCCTAATTTCTTCAACTGATTTTCCAGCTGCAATTAATTCATCTTGTTCCGTTGTATCAATTCCGTAAAAACAAGGGTATTCAATTGGAGGAGAGGAGATGACCACATGTACTTCTTTAGCTCCAGCATCCTTTAACATTTTCACAATTCGTTTACTCGTGGTACCTCGGACAATAGAATCATCAACCATAATGACACGCTTACCTTCCACAACGCCCCGGACTGGAGAAAGCTTCATTTTCACTCCTTGTTCCCGTAAAGCTTGTGTTGGTTGAATAAATGTTCGACCAACGTAGCGATTTTTAATTAGTCCGAGTTCATAAGGAATGCCTGATTCTTCTGCATAACCAATGGCTGCTGAAATACTCGAGTCTGGAACACCTGTTACAACATCAGCATCAATCGGAGCTTCGATAGCCAGTTGTTTGCCCAGATTTTTGCGAGCTGTGTGAACGTTGATGCCGCGGAGATTACTATCAGGTCTTGCAAAATAAACGTACTCCATGGCACACATTGCCATTTTTCTTTGTGGAGCGAATATGTCCGAATGTATGCCATCTTTATTTATAATAATCAATTCACCGGGTTGAACATCACGAATAAATTCTGCACCAATAATATCAAAGGCACATGTTTCCGAAGCGATGACATAAGAGTCACCCAGTTTGCCAATGGATAGTGGATGGATTCCGCTTGGATCTAAAGCTGCAATTAATTCATCATCGGTCATTATTAAAAATGCATAAGCACCAATTAACATATTTAAAGCAGCTTTCACTTTGGCAATAAAACAAGGCTGTTTACTCCGCTTTATTAAATGGGCAAGTATTTCTGTATCGGATGCAGTTTGAAAGATGCTCCCCTGTGCTTCTAAAAGGGCTCTCATCCGTTTAGCGTTAATTAAGCTACCGTTATGGGCTAATGCAAGATTTCCTGTATGGGAATGAAATAATAAAGGTTGGATATTTTCAAAGTTTCGATCACCTTTTGTTGAATATCGGACATGACCAATGGCGCTATAACCTTTCATTTCTTCGATATCATTTCTCGAGAAGACCTCTGTGACGAGGCCTTCTCCTTTATGCGCTTTTAAATTTATCCCATCATTGATAACAATTCCTGTACCTTCTTGCCCACGGTGTTGCAAGCTTTGCAGGCCATAATACGTAATGTGTGCGGCATCTTGATGTTGCCAAATGCCGAATAAACCACATTCTTCGTTTAGCCCTTTTATTTCAGCAAGCATGGGATTGCTCCTTTCCAAGCTTCTTGTAATTGTTTAGTCGTTAAATCAATGATAGTTTCCTTGTTTACGTTAATTGTAAGTTTAGGTGTATCGGTAACTAGACCAATTAATTTAGCGTTTGTTAATTTTTCAATTTCTGCTTGGTGTTCTTTTTTCACAGTTAAGATAAAGCGAGATTGAGATTCACTAAATAAAGCTGTTACAGCTTCTCCGTCAAGTTCAATTTTCGCACCAAATGGTGTATCTATCAAACATTCAACTAGTGCTACAGCAACCCCACCTTCAGAAACATCATGAGCAGATGTGATTAGCCCTTGTTGAATTGCCTGTAATACTTGTTTTTGGTTTTGCACTTCGACATCTAAATCGATGGAAGGTGCTCGACCATAGATTTTGCCGTCCATTAATTTTTGTAGTTCACTACCACCGAATTCTGGTTTTGTTTCACCAAGTAGATAGATTAAATCTCCGTCGTTTTTAAACGATTGGGTTGTCACATGGTTAAGATTTTCTACTAAACCAACCATGCCAATAATAGGAGTTGGGTAAATGGCTGTATTGTCAGTTTCATTATAGAGTGATACATTTCCACTAATAACAGGTGTTTTTAAACTTCGACAAGCTTCACTGATTCCGTCGGCTGCTTTTTCTAATTGCCAGTATACTTCTGGGTTATCAGGACTACCAAAGTTTAAACCATCAGTAACAGCAAGCGGTTTAGCGCCGGAAGCAACAATATTTCGAGCAGCTTCAGCAACAGCGATCTTACCACCTGTTTCTGGATCTAAGTAAATATAACGAGCGTTACAATCTGTTGTGATAGCAAGTGCTTTTTCCGTACCGCGAATTCGAACAACACCTGCATCGGAACCAGGTGTAACAATTGTATCTGTTCGTGCCATTGAGTCAAATTGATGATAGATCCACTCTTTACTTGCAATGGTTGGTTGTTTTAGTAAGTCTAATAATGTACCTTCATAATCTTTAATTGTAGGAACTTTTATTTCTAGCTGTTGGTTTTCACGGAAGTAGGCAGGTTCCTTTGATGGCTTATGGTAAACCGGCGCATCTTTCGCTAGTGCATCAACTGGCACTTCCGCTACAACTTCTCCTTTATGTGTGAGGCGAAGGATTTTGTCGTCGGTTACTTGACCGATAGCGACAGCTTCTAATCCATAACGGTTAAAGATATCAATAATTTCTTGTTCATGACCTTTTCTTACTATTAAAAGCATCCGTTCTTGAGATTCAGAAAGCATCATTTCGTACGGTGTCATATCAGCTTCCCGTTGAGGAACAAGGTCTAGGTTCATTTCAATTCCTGTGCCAGCTTTTGAAGCCATTTCGGAACTTGAAGAGATAAGTCCAGCTGCCCCCATATCTTGAATACCGACTAGTGCATCAGATTGAGCTACTTCTAGACAAGCTTCAAGAAGGAGACTTTCTAAAAATGGGTCCCCAGCTTGCACCGCTGCCATTCCTTCTTCAGACTCTTCTGTCAATTCAACGGAGGCAAAGGTTGCACCATGAATACCGTCTCGTCCTGTTTTGGCTCCAACATACATCACTGTGTTACCGATACCGTGGGCTAGCCCTTTTTTAATATCGTCATGGTTGATTAAACCAACGCCCATTGCATTTACTAACGGGTTTCCTTCATAACATGGATCAAATTGAACTTCTCCACCGACTGTAGGAATACCGATCCGATTTCCGTAACTTGCAATCCCTGCGACTGCCTGTCCTAATAAATATTTTGTACGAGAAGAAGTTAACTCACCAAACCGTAGAGAGTTAAGTACGGCAATTGGTCGTGCACCCATTGAGAAAATGTCACGGAGAATTCCTCCAACCCCAGTCGCCGCACCTTCAAAAGGTTCGACAGCAGATGGATGGTTATGACTCTCGATTTTGAAAACAACCGCTTGATTGTCACCAATATCAACGATTCCTGCCCCTTCACCAGGTCCTTGTAATACTTGTGGGCCAGAAGTAGGGAATTTTTTCAATACTGGTTTTGAACTTTTATAACTACAATGTTCAGACCACATAACAGAGAATAGGCCCAGTTCTGTATAGTTTGGTAGTCGACCTAAATGCTTTTGAATAAGTTCGAATTCTTCGTCGGTTACATTCATTTCTTTGTATATTTTCTCTTGTTTAATTTGTTCTGGACTTGGTTCATGCTTTAACTGCATTTGCTTCCCTCCATTGTTGTACAATCGATTTAAATAATTTTAATCCATCATTGCTGCCTAAGCGTTTGTCAACGGCCCGTTCAGGATGTGGCATCATGCCAAGTACATTCCCTTGTTTATTTGTAATCCCCGCAATGTTTTCAATACTGCCATTTGGATTTGTACCATTGTAAGTAAAAACAATTTGGTTATTATTCTTTAATTCTTGTAGAGTTTTTTCATCACAATAATAGTTTCCTACACTATGAGCGATTGGGAGATCGATTACTTCACCGTTTGTATATTGTCTAGAAAAAATAGTATCGTTATTGTGAACAACAATTTGTACAGTTTGGCAAGTAAACTTCAAACTTTTATTCTGGAGCATAGCCCCTGGTAGAAGACCTGCTTCAAGAAGAATTTGGAATCCGTTACCAATACCGAGGATCGGTTTTCCTTCTTTTGCTACTCTTGCTACTTCTTTCATAATTGGAGTTTGTCGAGCGATGGCTCCTGCACGTAAATAGTCACCGTAAGAAGAGCCTCCCGGGATCAGAATAGCTTCATACTCATCTAAATTTTTAGTGTCATGTTGAACGAATTCAACCTCTTCACCCAGTTTATCTTTCACAGCATGATACATGTCGAGGTGACCATTCGTTCCTGGAAAAACGAGGACGGCAAATTTCACTGTTTAACACCTGCCTCAATTTCATAGCGATAGTTTTCGACTACGGGATTAACTAGAAGTTTGTGACAAAATTCATTGACCATTTCATCCACATTTTTTACGGATTCGTCGATTGTAATTTCGATATACTTTCCAATTCGGAGTTCTTCAATCTCTTTGTATCCCATAGTTTCAAGTGTTTGTTTGGCAGCAGAACCTTGTGGATCAATAACACTGTTTTTTAGTGTGACATAAATTTTTACTTTGTACATGGTGCAACCTCCTAAATATTTTTTTTGGTATATATAAAAATTTTTAATTAACTCCTTTTGTATTTTGGGGTTCGCACGAAAAATAGGTTTTTCGCACAAAATTATAAGAATTCGCACGATTTATGAGTCTCTTCGCACAATATTTTTATTTTTCGCACATATTTTGCTAAAAATCGAACACATTTGACCATATTTCGCACAAATCCTTAGAATATAACCTAATAAATTAGAAAAAACTTATTAAAATTCTATGTTTGCACAGAAAATGAATCAATTCCAGATGTTAAAACGTTGGATTTCAGATAAAGCTTGATCGTGATTATCACTTAAACAAGTGATATGTCCCATTTTACGATTGTGTTTCACTTCATCTTTTCCATATAGATGAATTTTCCAATTTTTATAGTTTTTTATATTGGATGTGAGTGGTTCAACGTGTTGACCTAGAATATTGACCATCACAGCTGGCTTGACGATTTCCGTTGACCCTAATGGCCAATTACAAATGGCTCGAATATGTTGTTCAAATTGTGAGGTGACACATGCTTCTATTGAATAGTGACCAGAGTTATGCGGCCGAGGAGCAAGTTCGTTAATATAAATTTTGTTATTATTGGTTAAAAACATTTCTACTGCTAATGTGCCGACTAAATGTAAAGATGCGGCAATTTGTTTTGCTGCGTAGATTGCTTTTTCTTTTATATCTTTGTTAATTCGAGCAGGGGCAATCGTCATATGAAGTATATTGTTTTTGTGAATATTTTCTGCAATAGGTAAAACAGCTGTTTCACCGTTCAGGTTTTTCACAATAATTACGGAAATTTCTTTTTGAAATGGTACCCATTGTTCTAAAACACACGGGCCATGTTTTATTAATGGCAGAGCCTTGTCAATGTCTTCTTTAGACTGAATAACCACTTGCCCTTTACCGTCATATCCGCCAGTTGCTGTTTTTAAAACGGCTGGAAATCCAAGATCTTTAAAGGCAGGTACAAGATTTTCTTGTTTTTCTATAACATGATAAGGAGCAACAGGTGCACCTGCTTTTTGGATGGCCGCTTTTTCTAATATACGGTTTTGTGTTATCCGTAAAATTTCAGTTCCTTGTGGGACATAGGCATTGTTTGTTAACCATTCAAGACAATCTGCATCTATATTTTCAAATTCATAAGTAATAACATCACTTCTTTTTGCCAATTCTTGAATTGCATGAATATCGTTATATGTTCCTACAATTTGTTCATCAGCAACCTGACCACATGGACAATTTGGTGTCGGATCAAGGACTACTACACGGAACCCCATTGCCTTGGCAGATAAGGTCATCATTTTGCCAAGTTGGCCACCCCCGATAATACCGATTGTTTGATTAGGAAGAACGACTTTAGCCAAGTTGATCACTGCTTTCTATAGCGCGGTTTTTATAATCTTCACGGAATTGTTCTAATTTTTTAGCTAAAGTTTCATCGGATGTTGCAAGCATTTGTACTGCTAATAGTCCGGCATTTTTTGCACCACTTTTACCAATGGCAACTGTTGCAACAGGTACACCAGCGGGCATTTGCACAATGGATAATAATGAATCTAAACCATTTAATGCCTTTGATTGAACGGGTACACCAATAACAGGCAGCGTAGTTTTTGCAGCGACCATGCCAGGTAAGTGAGCTGCTCCTCCAGCTCCAGCAATGATCACTTTTAATCCTAATTCTTTAGCATTTTCAGCGAATTCAAACATATAATCTGGTGTACGATGTGCTGAAACAACTTTCTTAATGTATGGGACCTCAAATTGTTCTAGAATTTCACAAGCATTTTTCATTGTATCCCAGTCTGAGGTACTTCCCATAATTACGGCAACTTGTGGTCTCATAATTAAACCTCACTTTGATTTCCTTTCTTTACATATAAATAAGCAAAATAAAAAGGTTTGGTCTGATTCTCTCCAATGAGAGAAAGCAGTCCAAACCTGTTAAGGACAATATGACATTAAAGTAGCTAATGTTTTTGCTACTATTGCCAATGACTGGTTTACTACTTTCTCTCATAGTCCAATAATTTACGGTTATTGGGTAGAAACTTATGGGCCATATTCCCAAAATTATATGAGAGAAAATGTATTTGATTTTGTAACTACATATTAACAACTAATACAAGTTATTGTCAATATAAAAATCGAACATAATATTATATTTAATTAATTATTGTTCGGGTTTTAAGGAAGATCTAGGTTGTTAACCATTGTTATTATTTATTAGTTTAAATGAAGAACAAAGTTTAAAAAAGGAATTAAGCGAAAAGTGTAGAATAGATAGTTTAATAAACATGCTCTTAAGTTAGATTGTAAATCTATTGTTATCATCATACAATTCTATTTAAAACATATGAATAGTTTTAGTGATTACTAAAAAAGGAAGAGTGCCTATGGGTGAAATGGAAAGAAAGAAAAAGAAACAAAATCGTACAATGCTATTACGTGCTAATTTATTGTTTGTTGTTGTATTCTTTTTATTTTCAATCTTAGTTCTTCGTCTAGGTTATGTGCAAATGGTACAAGGTAAGGATTATGTAGAGCAAATTGAACGGACGGACGATCACATCATTTATCACCCGGTCCCACGGGGAGAAATTTATGACCGGAATGGTCATGCATTAGTTTATAATGTGCCTCAAAAAGCGATAACTTATACGCCTCCTAAAAATCCACAACCAATAGATATATTAAATACAGCTGAACAACTTTCCGAATACATTCAAATGAATCAAGAAGACATTGAAAACGTTCCTGCCTGGGTAAAAAAGGAAATATGGATTTTAAAAAATCATAATGGAAATGAAAAAATTACAAAAGAAGAGGAAGCTTTAATTAAGAAACAAGAGTTATCTGAACAGGATTTATATAAGAAAATACTAGAACGTATAACAGAGGAAGAAATCGAAACTATTAATGGAAACGTTGCTGCCATTTATCAAAATATGAGATCTGCTGTCGCATTAACCCCATCGATTATAAAAAATGAAGGAGTGACAGATGAAGAATTTGCTAGTGTCAGTGAAAATCTAGATAACTTACCGGGCATTTCAACAACGACTGATTGGCAAAGGGATTATACTTATGGGCAAGTGTTTCAAAGTGTGCTTGGACGAATGAAAGAAGGTCTTCCTCCAGAGAAGTTAGATTATTATTCTGCAAAAGGTTATGCCTTGAATGATCGCTATGGAGCAAGTTATTTAGAGGAGCTTTACGAAGATGTGTTAAGTGGTTCAAAAATTCAAGAAAAAGTTATTACAGATAATCGTGGGAAAGTGGTTAGTTCTGAAATCATATCTGAAGGTGAACCGGGTAGAGACTTATTTTTAACTATTGATATCAATTTCCAACAAGAAATTGAACAAATTATTCAAGAGGAATTATTGCGCGCAATTCAATTTCCAAGAACCGAAACATTAGATCGAATGTTCGTAGTTGCTATGGATCCAAGAACTGGTGAAATTTTAGCTCTTGCTGGCAAACGGTATAATCGGGAAACAAAGGAATTTGAAGAGTTTTCACACGGAACATTTACACAAGCATTTGAAGCAGGGTCAACGGTAAAGGGGGCAATGGTTCTAACAGGCTACCAAACTGGAGTTCTTAAACCAGGAGAGCAAAAGAACGATACACCGCTTATCTTTCCAGGTAATACAAAGTCTTCATTTGGAGGTAATGCTTTAGGTGTAATAGATGAATTAAAGGCGCTTGAACGGTCATCAAACGTCTACATGTGGTTAATCGCATTAGATGTTATGGAAGGACGTTATGTTCCAGGAAGTCTTTTCTCGCTTAATCCTGAGAAAGTGAATACGATTCGTTATTATTTCAGTCAATTCGGACTTGGAACGACAACAGGAATTGGTTTTAAAGAAGAGATTGAAGGAATGAAAGCAAGCCCAGATCCTGCACAACAAGCTGCATTTTTGGATATTGCCATTGGTCAGTTTGATACGTATACTCCTTTACAGTTAGCTCAGTATGTTGCCACCATTGCTAATGACGGATATCGAGTAAAGCCAATGTTAGTCAAAGAAATTCGTTCAGCTGATTTAGATAAAGATGGAATAAGTACCGTGATTAAGGAGTTTCAACCGACAATATTAAACCGTGTTGATATGAAACAAGAATGGATTGAACGAGTACAGCAGGGTTTTTGGCAAGTTACCCATGGTTCACAAGGAACAGCAAGAAGATATTTTTCTGGTGAACCCTATGATGTTGCAGGTAAAACAGGAACGGCTCAGTCCTATTATGTCGATAATGGTCGTTTTGAAAAGGGAGTAGAAACAAATCATTCCTCTTTTGTTGGTTATGCGCCATATGATGATCCAGAAATTGCAATTTCTGTCATTGTTCCCCATGCATTTTACGGAAGTCAACCGTTTAGTTATACGATTGGATCCCATGTTGCTCAACGGGTATTTCAGGCTTATTTTAAGTAGCAT
>k87-747812_pt1 | contig 13261 bp, 10 predicted proteins | sample MGYA00084031_6733416 | MGnify analysis MGYA00084031
AACTTGAGCCATATTGGCAAAATCTCCGAACTGGGCTTCCCACAGTACAAGCGTTTCCGGTGCAAATACGTTATATCCGTATTCAAATCCGACTACCGCTGCTTCTGTCAAAGGACTGTTGTAGACAACAAATGATGAGTTTGCTTCACTTAAATGATGCATAGGGATGAATTCCTCGCCTGTTTCCACGTCATGGAGAACCAGGTTGCGCTGTGCGAAGGTTCCGCGCTGGGAATCTTGCCCCGTTAAACGAATAGGTGTTCCATCCTTCAGGATAGAGCCAAAGGCAAGTGCTTCTGCATGTGCCCAATCTATTTTCCCTTTTTCTTTAATTACATTCGCTCTTCTTTGTAAAATTCGTTCAAGCCTTGGGAAAACCTTGAAATCTTCCGGCCATGTTATCAATTCCCTGTTGATAGTCTCCAAATCATCAATATTAACCGATGTATCGATTTTTGGAAGCTTTTTAACCACATTTTCAGGAGGGTTCATGACAATGTCTGGGTTCCCGTCAACCTTTGGAAGATTGTCATATGCCTTCTGCAAGTTTGATTGGATCTCTTTATCAACGTTTTCAACTTCTTCTTTTGTCAACAGTCCCTCTTGGACTAATTTATCTGCATAAATTTCCTTGGAAGTTGAATGTTTCTTAATGGTGTTATACATAAGCGGATTCGTCACCATCGGCTCATCCATCTCGTTATGTCCGAAACGGCGGTATCCAACCAGGTCGATAATGAAATCCTTGTGGAAAGCCTGCCTGTATTCATGCGCCATAACTGCTGCAGCCAGGACTGCTTCCGGATCATCCGCGTTAACATGGACTATCGGTATTTCAAAGCCTTTTGCGACGTCAGAAGCATACAAGGTTGAACGGGAGTCACTACTTTCGGTTGTAAATCCAATCATGTTGTTCGCAATGATATGTATGGATCCGCCTGTATTGTATCCCTTCAAGCGCCCCATATTCAACGTTTCCTGTACAATCCCCTCTCCAGGAAAAGCAGCATCACCATGAACAACGATTGCAAGGCAGTTATCCATGTCTTGCTTTGGATAGCCTTGTACATTGCGGTCTTCCTGAGCAGCTCTGGTAAAACCGTCCACGATCGGATTGATGACTTCAAGATGGCTCGGGTTATTAGCAAGCGTAATTCTTGTTGTTGCAGTCGTCCCGCGCTTCAATTTCCTGTCTGCGCCTAGATGGTACTTCACATCACCGGTCCAGCCGTATGTGATGCCAATAGAACCTTCAGAAGGAATGAGTTCTTTATTGGGCGCTTGTTGAAATTCGGAGAAAATCAATTTATACGGTTTCTGAAGTACATGGGCCAAAACATTTAAACGACCGCGGTGCGCCATACCTATATTGACGGTCCTGGTACCGGTTTCCACAGCAAGACTGATGACTTCATCCATCAAGGGAATGAGCGTCTCAAGTCCTTCCACCGAAAAACGCTTCTGCCCGACGAATGTGCGGTGAATGAATTTTTCAAATCCCTCCACCTCAGCCAGACGCGTCAATAAGTTGATTTTTCTATCTTTATTTAGATCTACATAATAGCCGCCTTCTTCAATTTTTTGCTGCAGCCAGTTCCTTTCGTCCAATTCATGGACATGATTATATTCAAACGCAAGTTTTTTTGTATACACTTCCTTTAGATGATTGATCGCATCAAGCCCGTCTTTCAAATTAGATGGAGCATTAGGAGAAATAAATGAAGCCGGAATCTGTTTTAAATCTTCTTCGGTCAAATTATATTCAGAAAGCTCAAGCCTTCGTGTATTCTTATCTTTGCGGCGAATCGGATTGATATCCGCTATCAAGTGGCCATATGTACGAATATTATCCGCGTATTTGACAGCGGCAACAAGCTTGCTCAGCCGGTTGTGCGTCGCAGGCATTTGGAAGGAGACGTCCGCCTGCCCTTCAGTCGTTTCAACTTGCTTGGCCGTAGCCGGCGCACCCCATTGATCAAATGCCTCTTTCATTTCTGGGTCGACACTGTCAGGATCTTTGAGGTATTGTTCATACAACTCCATTACATAGCCAAGATTCGGCCCTGAAAATTGTGCCCAAGGCGATCCTTGATAAGACGCTTGTCTGCTCATTTGTTAAAAACCTCCATCATGAAGCTCTTGATTTATTTTTACCGGTTATGATTTCTTTATAAAACCGGTCAAAAAAACACGGGTCAATCTAATCAAACCTCAAGTGCAATTCCATTTTATCACTGCGGCTTATTTAGTAAAAGGTAAATGTCATTTTTTAGACAAATTCAATCAAATGATGCATAAAATCGGTTCAAAACCAGATATCGACTTATAAAAATCACTATCCTGTTACATATTTGTGTCAAATTTTCCATATACAATCTTACTACTCTTCAAGAAAAATTCAAACATAATTGCTTTTACCTTTTTCTTTTTCCGGTCAACCTTGGCTGTTACGCGTTTTCCACGTTTCGCATATACTATCATGATTTATTTCAAGGGGGGTGGTTGAGTGTTTCCTTGGGGGAAATTTCCCTTTAATGAAGATCTAAAAAAAATGACTGATCAGATGAACCCGGCAGATATCCAATCATATGTAAATGATATGATTAAAAAATATATCCCCTCTCAATGGGAGAACTCGGGTGATACTAAAACAGAAAACCCCTTCAATGCCTCAGCCACTGGTAACGCCCAGGAAAAAAAGCCGGATGCGGCTGTTTTTGAAACTTTTGATTATGTATTCATACGCATACAGCTTCAAAACGAAGAACAGCAAAAACAAATCAAATTTTTCCATACATCCAATCAGGCAATCATTGAAAATTTTTTTGAAATAGGAGATAGACATATAATTACTCTGCCCTGCCTCGTAAAAAGAAAAGGGGCAACCGCTTTGGTGAAAGACCTTATTCTTGAAGTTCAAATCCCCAAAAACATCGACATGCAATATACCGAAGTGGACATTTCGGAAAAATTTTGAAGAGGAAACCCAGTATTTTATATGTAAACTAATGTAATAAAAATTAACAAATCAACACATATTAATTCTGATACCACACATTGAAAGGAAAAGGCATGACAACATTCGACAAGTTGGATTTTGGCCGTTCAGATAATGAATTGTCAGAAAAGAAGTGGTCCATCGTATCGGTTGCATCGATTCCGCTTATCATGACTCTTGGCAACTCCATGCTCATTCCGGTATTGCCCTTAATGGAACAAAAGCTTGATATCACAAAACTGCAATCCAGTCTTATCATAACTGTTTATTCCATTGTAGCTATTTTCCTGATTCCAGTAGCCGGCTTTTTATCTGATAAATACGGTAGAAAAATTGTTATTATCCCATCTTTAATCATTGCAGGGATTGGGGGGCTTATTTCCGGATGGGCAGCATGGAAATTGGATTCTCCATATATTTCTATCCTTATCGGAAGAATCTTTCAAGGAATCGGTGCCGCAGGAGCATTCCCTATAGTCCTTCCGCTGATAGGAGATATGTTTAAAAGAGACAAGGATGTTAGTGTCACACTTGGGGTGGTGGAAACTTCCAATACTTTTGGCAAAGTTTTAAGTCCCATCATGGGTTCTTTCCTTGCGGGGTTCCTTTGGTTTCTCCCTTTTTTGTCCATACCTGTATTTTCACTTATATCCGTTCTGTTAATCGTGTTCCTGGTAAAGAAGCCTAAAAATGATCAACACGAGCTTTCATTTGGAAGATTTATTAAAAGTATAAAGAAAATATTTTCCGAACATTGGCAATGGCTTACAGCCGTATTCATCATTGGAGCCAGCCTTATGTTTGTGCTTTTTGGCATGCTTTTTTACCTATCATCCGTTTTGGAAGATGATTACGGATTTGATGGCGTCAAAAAAGGACTATTGCTTGCCATCCCCCTTGCTTCGCTTTGTGTAGCATCTTTTACTTCTGGAAAATGGATTAAAGACAACCTGCAAAAAATGAAATGGATATCTTTTTTTGGAATTGTTTTAATGGGAGTAATGATTATGTGTGCTTTATTATCGACGGGGTTCATTTTTTTAATTACCATTTTTTCTATATGCGGAGTCGGACTCGGAGCTGCACTTCCCAGTCTTGACGCCATTTTGACTCAAAGTATCGAAAAAGAGATGCGCGGGACGATTACTTCGATTTTCAGTTCCATGAGATTTGCAGGTGTAGCTGCCGGACCTCCGGTCATTGCTGTTATGATGGATCAAGGAATTAAAGGGATGATTTTTCTCTTGACGGGTTTAAGTGCCGTTTCAGCAATTCTGGCATTTAAGGCTATCAGACCTGAAAAAGAAAAAAAAGCACCTGGAACTAATCCGGCACTTGAATAATACGCTGCAGAAGCAGCGTATTATTATTATTGGGAAGACTCTCCCTGAAGTTCAGATTCCGGGTTGAATTCAGGAAGGATATCCTGGAAAATCGCTTTTACTTTTTCACGTTTTTTCTTCGCAACAAGAATGTATAGGATATCATTGGCTTGAAGTGTCGTATCCCCTCTTGGAGTAACGAGTTTGTCTCCTCTTATGATTGCGGAGATAAGTGATTCTTCCGGAAGTTCAATTTCCTTTATCTTTTTTCCGACCAATACAGCTTTCTCTTCGAGTATAATTTCCATCATTTCATTATTGGTTTTACCGATTGAAACCAATTCTACACTATGTGGAATAGTCACCTTGGCTCCTTCCGACAACCCTAATGCGTTTGCAAGTGGTGTAATCGTTGCCCCCTGCAAAAGGGCAGATGTCAAAACAACAAAGAATACAACATTGAACATCAGCATGCTGTTTTCAATACCGGCGACCAATGGATAGGTGGCAAGAACAACAGGTACAGCTCCTCGAAGCCCCGCCCATGATATCAGAAGTTTTTCTCCAAACGTGTATTTCATAAACAGCATCGTAATAAACACACTCATCGGCCTTGCAACAAGCATGAGAAGAAACGACAGCAGCAATCCTTGCCACGTAATTTTTATAAGTTCGGATGGAAAAACGAGCAATCCAAGCAATATGAACATAGTGATTTGCATCATCCAGGCTGACCCTTCATGGAAACGTATAATAGAATGGCGATAGGTAAGATCAGAGTTACCAACAATGATAGCCATCACATACACTGCCAATAAGCCGCTTGCATGCAATAAACTCGTCACACCATATGTCAATGCCGCAAATGATAATGCAAGCACAGGATATAGCCCAGAAGAATCAAGGTTGATCTGATTAATGACATAAACCGATACTTTACCAAAGAGCAATCCCAGAATTAGCCCCAACCCCATTTGCCAGAAAAAACTTGGCAAAAGTTGAAAATAGGAGGATCCGGGAGTTTGAATCAATTCAATCAATGATACTGTCAAAAAAATGGCCATCGGGTCATTTGAGGCAGATTCCGCTTCCAATGTAGTTTTCAATTTAAATCGAATATTTCTTTCCCCTAGAGCAGCAAAAACAGCAGCTGCATCAGTTGAGCCGACAATTGCACCGACCAACAGTCCCTCAAGCCAGCTAAAACCCAAAATATATTTTGCAAAAGCGCCCATAATCACAGTAGTAAGAAGAACACCGAAAGTCGCAAGGGAACCTGCCGGAACCATGACTCTCTTCATATCTCTCCATTTCGTATTAATGCCGCCATCAAACAAAATAATTACCAACGCAATTGTTCCGACCAGAGTAGTCAATTTGACATTATCAAAATAAAAAAAGCGGTTTAACCCCATGCCAACTATAATAAACAGGACCAACGAGGGTACCCCGAGACGTGAAGAAAATTTTGCTGTCAATACACCCACAATCAGCAAGATTGATAAAATAAAAACAATTTGTTCTACAGAAAAGTTCAAAGTCATTCCCCCATCCAAACCACTGTTTGACTCTAAAAATACTTACAAACCGTATTCTAAAAAATGAAGAATTATTGTACCAGCTTCTGTTTAAATAATTTTCCCGATAGAAAATAGAAAGTGGCAATGAAGTACACTGCTATGCAAGATACCTTTCTCTAGAAGAAAACAAACTGCCGGCAGTTTGGGGTTATCAGCGGAAACAGCCCTTCTGCCATTATTAGAAGAAAATGACAGAAACCGTATTCCAATATGTTTTATTGAAAAGGTTTTTTCCCGAAGGAGATAATAAGAGGTAGTATTTTGATAATAGCTATCGATTTAATTATATAGGACATTTAATCCGTCAACAACAATTATGACCAAAAGAAAAAAGCGTGTCCATTTTATAAACACACTTGCACTACAGGCAATAAATATCCATTAATGAAAAATAGAATAAGAAAGAACCCATTATCGTTTTGGCTGCCAATATGAAAGAACTCATAAAGTATGCTTGAAATCATTTTACCGCCCATCTGGACGATGATTCATTACTCTTCTGTCAATTGCGATATCTCAGCGTTGGATCTTTCCTCAAATTTGTTTGGCCCTCTCAAGTGGACAGTTGCCGTCTCTCCATCTTCGTTTATTTTATCTATCCAAACGGAAACGCCATTATATTTCACTTCGATATCCGCTGACGAGGATAAAATTTGCTTAACACGATTCAAATTCACTCTATTATCACTCCCTGCTTTTTGTTTTTATTATTTAACAGATAGTGAAAATTATTCTTATGGGGAGAGCAGTTCACTTGCAATAAACCGATAGGATCGAATTCGATCAGCAATCGAAAAGGTATTAGTGTTGATCATGACTTCATCCGCCTTGTATGCCTCCCGGAACTCAAGTATTTTTTCTTTTACTTCTTTCGGATTTCCAATGATCAATTTCTCTTCCATTTTTGCTGCCCTCTCTTGTTCTTTTACAGTTAAACGGTATTCTGCCGCCTCCTGAATAGAAGGAATGCCATTCTTTCCTTGGCCTTTTTCTCTCTGAATCCCCCAAATGATTGAACATCGTGCGATTTCATGAGCTTGATCAGATGTTTCCGCACAAATAGCAGAGGTTGTTATAATCACCTCCGGGGCAGCTCCGTCTTTGAAACGCTTGAAAGTATCAATATATTTTTGAACAATCTCTTTCCCGTCATTCTCGCTCATAAAGTAGCCGAAATTATATCCTATCCCTTTTTTCGCTGCAAGTTCAGCGCTCCTCTCACTTGTTCCAAGAATCCAAGGGGTAGGACTGATTTTTGGAACAGGGGATGCCGATAGCTTGGAATATTCATACTGAGCCGGAAAGTCACCATTCAAAAATGTGAGTAATTCATCCACCAACTCAGGAAGCTTCCATACATTCTGTAAAAAATGGCTTGATAGTGCCTCAGTTGCTTCAGCTGAACCTCCTGGTGCACGCCCTATCCCTAAATCTATCCGATCAGGAAATAAAGTGGCCAGCATATTGAACACCTCAGCTACCTTGTATGGCTTGTAATGCGGGAGTAAAACAGCACCGGAACCAATCCTGATTGAGTTAGTCTGTCCTCCGATGAATCCAAGCATGACTTCAGGTGCAGAACAGGCAAGCCCTGGTAAATCATGGTGTTCTGCAATCCAGTACCGTTTATATCCGAGCCGCTCGGCTTCTTGGGCCAATTTCATCGATTCCATCAACGCTTCCTTTGCAGTCCTGCCGCAGGCTATGGGGGATTGATCGATTACGCTTAATTTCATCGAAGTGGGGCAACTCCTTCATTTTGTAGATTCTTTTTATTACTAACGTTATTATTTTATCTTGTCAACACAAAAGCCGCTGCATGATGTGCAGCGGCTCCCTGTCTTAGTCAGCCTGTTCTACGCTCTTAATCATTTCTTTTATTGATTGCATTCCTCCACCGGAAAGGTACCAGTAATCAGCATCCAAGTAAATGATTTTTCCGTCTTTATATGCTGAAGTCTTTTTCACCAGGTCATTCTCAATCGTATCTTTTGCAGGCTCTGCATTTTCCTCTATTGCTGCATTCCTGTCAATGACAAATAGAATGTCTGGATTTTTCTCTAAAATATATTCAAAAGATATACCTTGTCCGTGTTGGGATACTTCAATATTTTCATCGGCTGCTTTAAATCCAAGTACATCGTGAATCCAGCCAAATCTCGATTTAGGACCGTAGGCACTCACCTTACCTTCATTTGCCAAAACGATCAATGCTTTTTTATCGAGGGATTCCGTTTGTTCTTTTATAGTTGAAATCTGTTTGTCTATATCTTCAAGCTCGGTTTTAACTTGGTCTTCCTTGCCAAAAATTTTGCCGATTGTATTCATATTGTCCTTGAAGGAATCAATATAATTGGCGTAATCGGTACCGATATATACTGTAGGCGCAATTTCGGCAAATTGATCATATAATTCTGCCTGTCGTCCTGAAATAAAGATGACATCCGGCTTTAAATTATGAATGGCTTCAAAGTCAGGTTCTTTTAAACTCCCAACATTGGTATATTCCTTGCCTGCATATTTTTCAAGATAAGCGGGAATAGCAGTCTGCGGTACTCCAGTTACATCAATCCCTAGTTCATCCAAAGTATCAAGTACACCAAAGTCAAATACAACGATATTCTTCGGATTTTTCTTGATGGCTGCTTCACCATATTCATGTTTAATCGTAATCTCTTCTGCTTGTTTCTCCGTATCATTCGAGTCTTTTTCACCGGATTGACTCTCTTTTTTCGTCCCGCAAGCCGCAAAAACAAGGGCTGCCATTAAAACCATGACCAATAATGTCCATTTTTTCATTTTTAATGAATCTCCTTTGAACTACGAATTAAAGTACACACAGATTCTGCAATTGTTTAAGTTTTTTATAGGAATATCCATGTCATAGATTTCTTTAAGTGCTTCAGATTGAATAATGTCCTCCGTCGGTCCGTCTTTAACCACTTTTCCGTTTTTCATCGCAACAATTCTATCCGAGTAAACAGAGGCAAAGTTGATATCATGGAGGACAATGACGACGGTTTTACCAAGTTCATCTACAAGCCGCCGTAAAATTTTCATGATTTGAACCGAATGTTTCATGTCTAGGTTGTTAAGCGGTTCATCAAGCAGGATATAGTCTGTGTCCTGGGCGATGACCATGGCAATGAAAGCCCTCTGACGCTGACCGCCTGATAATTCATCGAGATAGGAATCTTGGATATCTGTCAATTCCATATACTCGAGCGCCTGGTCCACCATCAGTCGATCGTCTTTAGTCAGCCTGCCTTTTGAATACGGATACCTCCCAAAAGAAACAAGCTCCCTGATTGTCAGCTTGACGTTTACATAGTTTGACTGCTTTAAAATTGAAACCCTCTTGGAGAGGTCATTGGATTTCATTTTTTTCATATTTTTTTGATCTAGCAGAACATCGCCTGTGTCCGCATCCAGCAGTCTGCTTACCATTGAAAGCAAGGTTGATTTCCCCGCACCGTTCGGCCCTATAAAAGATGTAATTTGGCCGCTGTGTATATTTACAGATACATCTTCGACCACTTTATTTTTGCCATATAGTTTGGATAACCCCAAGACTTCAATCATGATGATCGACTCTCCTTCAGCAATAAGTAAAGAAAATAAACGCCACCGACGAAGTTGATGATTACGCTCAGCGTCGTAGAAAAAGTGAACACCCGCTCTACGGCCCATTGTCCGCCTACAAGGGCGATAATACTCAAAAGGATAGCTCCGCTTATGAGAGTGCGGTGCCTATAAGTACGGAAAAACTGATAAGACAGATTAGCAACAATCAATCCAAAAAAAGTAATCGGGCCTACGAGCGCCGTTGAAACTGAAATGAGAATGGCAGTCAATACAAGCATCTGCCTTGCTGTTTTATCATAGGGAATCCCCAGGTTTATGGCGGTATCGCGGCCAAGTGACATAACATCCAGTCTGCTGACAGATCGCCATCCAACTGCAAATACGCATAAGATGGATAGAAGCGAAAGCCATACAAGATCACCGTTTACATTATTGAAACTGGCAAACATACGGTCTTGAACAATTAAAAATTCATTTGGATCGATCAAAACCTGTAAAAAGGTACTGATACTTTGAAAAAAAGTACCGACGATAATTCCAACTAAAAGCAGGAAATAAATCGATTGCTGGCCTTTTTTAAATAAAAGCCGATATAGCAGCAATGCAAAGATTATCATCGCACCAACAGATAAAAGAAAGTTCACCTGTTTATTTACGACTGTTATATGCTCAGATCCTAAAAAGAAAATAAAAAATGTTTGAATGAGCAAATACAGTGAATCCAATCCCATTATGCTCGGGGTCAATATGCGATTATGTGTAATAGTCTGAAAAATAACTGTTGCATAGGCAATAGCTGCACCTGTAATAATCATTGCAAGCACTTTAATTCCCCGGCGGGGCAATGCATAATCGAAGCTTCCATTTAAATCATGGAATAAATAAAGCAGGCAAAGACCCAAGGCGACAAGGAAGAGCATGCCCATCTTTACAGAATTACGCATAGGCCTTCCTCCTGAAAAGCAAATATAAGAATATGCCACTGCCGATAATTCCCACCATCAAACTGATAGATATCTCGTAAGGATATATGAGAATACGTCCAAGTATGTCGCAAATGAGCAGGAATATTGCTCCGAGCAAAGCTGTATGTGGCAATGTCTTTTGCAGGTGATCGCCTTTGAAAATCGATATGATATTCGGAATGATTAAACCGAGAAACGGAATCATTCCCACCGTCAAAACAACTGTCGTTGTAACCAATGCCACTAAAATCAGTCCGATATGAACAATTCTTTTATAGGAAAGCCCCAGATTTTTTGCAAAATCCTCTCCCATACCGGCTACAGTGAACCGATTGGCATATAAATATGCCAGTAAAAGGACTGGTATACTAATATAAAGTAACTCGTACCGCCCTTTCATGATCATGGAGAAATCCCCTTGCAGCCATGCAGAGATATTTTGGATGACATTTGCACGATAGGCGAAAAACGTCGTGACTGATGATAATATATTACCGAACATCAGCCCGACCAGTGGAATAAAGATGGCATCCTTGAATTTGATTCGATCAAGAATCTGCATGAACAACAGGGATCCCGCAAGGGCAAAGGCGAATGAAACTGCCATTTTTTCCAGCATTGTCGCATTGGCAAACAATAGCATGGAAACAAGAATTCCCAGTCTTGTTGCATCGAGAGTACCAGCTGTGGTCGGTGATACAAATTTGTTGCGGCTCAACTGCTGCATGATGAGGCCCGCAATACTCATGCCCGCTCCAGCTAAAATAATCGAAAGCAATCTCGGCAGGCGGCTGATAAGAAATACCTGTGTTTCCTCCGATTTAAAATCCAGCAAATCGAAGGGGGATATGTTGCTTACCCCTGTAAATAAAGAGAGAATACATAATACCAATAGTATTGGTAACAAATACTTAAGTTTCACGGATCACCCACCAACATTTTCTATGTATATTCGAGGCGAATGATAATCATTATCACTTATGCTCTCGTTAATTATAACATTCGTTCCAGAAGAGTCAATGAAATTATTGAGAATTCTTCTCATTTATTTTTTTATATAAAAAAAACAGCCTGCACCACCCTATACATATTAGTAAGGGTGATAACATGACTGGTTTGTTCTGCGTTCGTCCAGCGGTTAGTTCCGCTAGTTGACAGATTCGGCAGTCTTTCTTTAGAACAATGTGAAAGGTTGCGCACTATTTTACTTGAACCGAAAAAAGCTAATTAATCCGGGAAGTAAATTTTGTACGTCTAATGACTATATTAAACTCCAGGCAAAAGGCCTGTCAATCATAAATTATTTTAAAAAGTTTATTACGCATGGCTTAAAGTATCACAATATATGTTCTAGAAGATTCCATCAAACAATTAGGTTTTTCTTTTTACTCATTGTATCAGAGTAGACGCTCAAATAGGCACCTTCAAATTTTGTTCAGTAATCGTATCCGATATGCATTCATTGCAGTTTCACCTAAATGATCAAGCAAGTTGTAATTCGCATAGGCACCGACAATAGCACCAAACCCTGGAATCAACTGGAACATTTTCACTAAATCAATATAGTCCCTATATTCTTGTTGAAACTCGCGCCAGTCCATGTCAGCAAGTTGCTCCTTCTCCTGCTCCCAATTTTCGATGATTTGGAACGTTTTCTTTCGAGTATCATCACTGGAGAAAGCTAGTAGGAATACATGAAGAATAAACAGCCTCTCACTGTACTCATTCGTGTCAAAACCATAAATGGCAGCCGCCTCAAATAGAAATTTCATTTCAATTGATAAAAGCAATGGGAAATCAGCAAACCCTAGTAGAATCCCACCCGCTCCGGTCCCTGCTCCTTCTATGACTGCAGTTTTCCGGTAAGCGTCCAATTTTTTTAAAACTAGTTCATCCCGCTCGAGCAAAGTCATTTCTGACTGATATTTTTTTGTAAGAAAGTCAGAGCCGATAAGCGTTGCTTTCACCATATTTTTGATGCTTTCTGTCATGACTTCATGAAACTTTTCCGGGATCAATCCATTTACTTTCGTTTGCGCCTTTTTAGATATCCTATTAATGAGACTTGAACGCTTGTTTATCTTTCGTGTCCATTTTTGAAGCTCCTCCGTTACTTTTGCTTCGTAGTCGTTCATGATTTACTCATCCTTAAATATTATTTATATCATGTATACGAACCAGTCGAAGAATAGTTTCATCATTCATTGCCAAGTAATAGAAGACCGCGTAGTTGCGGTCTTCTTCACAGTAACAGCTTACTTTAAGAGCCTTAAGCTGTTTAATATGACAAGAATTGTACTTCCCTCATGTCCGATAACACCTAAAGGCAAATCAATCACTTGGGAGAAGTTTGATAAAATCAACAAGGCAATTACTGCGATTGAAAAGAAAATATTTTGCTTAATGATTCTGTTCATTCTTTTCGATAGCCGTATCGCTTCAGGTATCCGAAGCAAGTCATTTTTCATAAGGACCATATCTGCAGTTTCAAGAGCGACATCTGTACCATCCCCGACTGAAATTCCAACATTTGATGTTGCAAGGGCTGGGGCGTCGTTGATTCCGTCTCCAACCATAGCAACAGTACCATATTTCTCTTGCAATTGTTTAACCTGATCAACTTTCTTTTCCGGTAAACAATCCGCAATAAAGCCCTGTACATGGCTCTCTGAGGCGATGACCTGCGCAGTTTTTTCATTATCGCCAGTAAGCATCACGGTGAAAAGACCCTGTTTTTTTAATTGGTCGACTGCATCCATAGATTCTTTTCTGACCATATCTTTTAATGCAACGACCGCAGCCAATTCATTG
>k87-816239_pt1 | contig 13259 bp, 16 predicted proteins | sample MGYA00084031_6733416 | MGnify analysis MGYA00084031
AACACTTATTAAAATACATTACAATCCTTACTCGATCCATTGAATTATTGCTTTACTTATATAATAGAAGCATTCAAATGAAGGAAATGAACAATTCTCTTACGTTAAATCCCATGAAGAATCATTAAAAGATCCATATCCTTTCTTAATCATAAATGGGTTCTTCTCCTCGTAATCTGACATTTTTAATCCATTTGTTTTTATTTTTTTGATATTTATAAATTTTCGGAATTATAATGATTGTTTGCCTATCTTTATATATGAACTTAATAATCCTATATTCCCAAGTCATAATAACAAACATTTCCATCGTTGTATAAAAACTCCTAATTTTCTAGTACATATTACTGATTTTGTAAAATCAACTTGTATGAATTTAACGAATATTCTAGAATGGGAATGGTTATTGGAATGTCAATAGGGAGGAGAAAGACAAAATGCTAACAACTTCTGCTGCTATTGGGATAGGCGCTGCTATATGGGTTACTGCAGGATATTTTCTATTTTCATAATTCATATAGAGTCTATTAAGTTTTCAGATTATTCATTACTCTTTTAAGGAGGTGAAAAGAAATGCTAAAATTCATAGAAGTCCAAGCTGAAGAATTAAACTGCGGCTGGTGCATGACTGCTGGCGTAGTTATTGGTGCTGGGGCAACAATCGGCGGCGCACTTCTCATAACTTAATTTAAGTGATTCTATTAAGATGTAAAGGAGGAATTAAAGTGGATAAACTATTTTTTAAAGAAGTTGAAGTAGAAGAATTAAACTCCCATGTAACTGATTTCTGGACAGGCTTTGGCATTGGAGCAGGTTTCGTAGGAGCCGCTGCTGGATTAGCAGCTGTCTTAACATAATGAATAGAATAGCAATTCCAACTCTAGTCACATTATTAACACTTATCGTCTTTGGTTTACTGATTATAATTACTAACGAGCATCTTGCTATTATTATACCAGTCTCTTTATTGCTCGTTATTTTTTCTAGTTTTCTTTTAGGTAATGTACTTAAATACAGACAGGAATAATACTTTATCTTCTTCTCATCAGTAGAGTATTGCCCTCTACTGATGGGAATTCTTTTGTTAGAGGAGGAGCTTCCAATGATCGGTCTTTCAGTTATCGAGGAAACTAATCAAATTATACATAATTATCAAGAAAAAGAACAGTTAAGTGAATTAATAGCTGAAAATAATAAAGTTATAATGGATCATTTTGATTTTGACCAATCTACTTTAACCGATTTTATCGATTATATTGAATTCCAAGGTTATGAACAATATGTATTTTTCGTCATCGGTGAAGTAAATCGAACTGTTCGCATTGCTTCATTTCTTCAGGACGAACTAGACCATATCCAATTTTCTGTTATTGATAATCAATTACAAGTTTTGTATGGGGACCCATCTGTTGCAACTTTATTTAAAGGAAAGTGGATAGACCGTAGGCAAGTAAGAAGTCAGTCTAATTCAACTGAATATTTAAAAAACGGTATCATGGCAATGTTTACTGGTTTTTACCCTGAAAATTTAAATAAAAATATTTTAAAACATTTATACATTCAAAATGAAGAAATTTTAGAAAAAATTAGTAAAGATGTTTTTATGAATATTGCAATAAATAGCTCAATATTTGTACGTTCTCATCAAGAAAAAAGTTTGAACGAATTTCCTTTTATTATGATTGAAGGAGAGTCCATTGAACACCATTATTTAGAAGAATTCATTCAACTTGATAAAAATGAAGTTTTATCGATGTTGGATGAATTTAAAAATAGTGGAGTTGTGAGAAATCCATACTCAAAAAAAGGGATTTTTGATTACTCACTCCTAGTTGAGCGACATACAAATAATCGGTTATTTTTTTATGAGGATGGCATATATCATGATTACGGAAAAAAATATTTAATTACACAAGACTTATCTTCAAATTATTTTAATATCTCTTCACAAAGTTTACCGGCTTATTCGGCAATATCAAATTATGATCAAGTTGTAAAAAGTATTTTTCCGCTTATGTTTCATCTAACTTCTTATTTTCAAGTACCAGAAAGTAAATTTATAACCCCTTATTCTCGCATCCATTTTGATCCTATAACTGATCAATTAAAGAATCTGTCATGGGTAGGTATTGAGAATGAAAAAGGGAAATATGTTTTTAATTTAAATAATAAGAAAATGTATGAGACAGAAGCATTATTTTTGGAAATAATGGAAGCAGATCAAAAAGATTGTTTAGATGAACTGAGAAAGCGACATACAAATATTGAAAATATGATTAACCAATACAGGGAGATCGTCAATCATGCATAATCATTATCTTTTTGGTCCTTTTTACAGAAAGTACACTCAAGGTGTTCCAGTAACAGACAATATTTATGCGGATCCTCTTTTTGCCAAATTTTACAATAAAACCATCGATTATGGATCTCAGTTTAGTGATATCGATTTTTATAGGAAATGTTTAAAGCAAGAAGATACGATACTTGAAATTGGTACCGGAAATGGCCGGGTTTTTAATGTGTTAATAAATGAAAATTTTAATATTTATGGTATTGAACCTGAAATTGAGATGATTCAATACATAGATGAACAATATCAAGATAGGATCTTTATAACGGGGATCGAGCATTTAAGTTGTCTTAATGGGATGAAATTCTCTAAAGTACTTATCCCTGCTACCACTATTTCACTTTTTCCAAAAGAAGTCATTTCTCTATTTTTTAAAGAAATGAAATCCTATTTAACCTTCGACGGAAAAATTATTTTTGATATTATTAAACCCGAGTTTGGAAAACAGACTTCCAATCAGATTCAAACAATTAAAACAGATGAAGGTACATTTTTTCTTGGGAATGCAATTATTGATCAATATTATGTTCTCAATATTTATACGAAACAACAACAAACAGAAAAAATTGGCTATTCGAAAAAGTATCTACATACTTCGGGTTATTTTCAGGAATTAGCAAACGAATTAAATTATAAGTTCAATATTATTCAAAGTACGAATACCTATCAATTTTTGGAGATGACAAACATTGATTAACAAAAATTATGTTGTCCCAATGGGAGAAATTAATAAAAATAGTTTTTATGAACTAGAGATTACTAGAGGAGAAGGTTCGTATTTAATTGGGACTGATGGTAAAAAATATTTAGATCTTCGTAGCGGTTTATGGAATGTTTCACTCGGCTATAATTCCGAGTTAAACAACAGAATTTTAACTGTTTTTCAAGATTTAATAGGAAAGCAACTTCCATACCTCGATTTAAGTTCATACATACATCCTTTATATCAAATATATAGTGAACAACTTTTGGATTTTATTAATAATGGACAATCTGAGCGGTATAGTAAGGTTTTTTATACGAATAGTGGTTCGGAAGGCACTGAACTTGTGACAAAACTTGTGCGTCATATTTGCGGACCCAATAAACGTATAGTCACTTTTGACCGAAGTTACCATGGAACTTTTTATGCAGGTATATCAGCGAACGGTATTGAACAAGACATCACCGCTCCATATGCACCAAAAGTTGACGGATTTGTACATATTAAAACACCGGAAAATGAGGATGAAGAGATCCAACTACTTCAACATATAGAAAACCATCACCAATCAATCGGTGCCTTATTATTTGAGCCGGTAATCGGTTCAGGTGGTGTGCATGTTTTTCGTCAATCATTTATGCAAGAATTAAAAAACATTCTCGATAAGTACAACATACTCCTTATTTTTGATGAAGTAGCAACTGGGTTTTTTCGGGTTGGACAACGTTTTGCCTTTCACGAGTTAAAAATTGTACCCGACTTAATCATTCTAAGTAAAAGTATAAACAATGGGACAACTCCAATGGGAGCTGTTGTTATGAAGGAATCATTATGCCAGTGGTTCGAAGAAAAGAAAATATATATCGAACATTTTTCTACCCAAAACGGAAATTTACTTGGTATTGCATCTGCAATGGAAACGTTGAAATTCTATAAAGAAAAAGAAGAGATGCTTTTAACCAATGTAAAAAAAATTGAAAAAATTATTCGTGATTCCATAACAACACATACAAAAGTTAATGGTAAAGGAGCTATGTTTTCCATCCCTATTAATGATCGTTTACAAACGATGAGAATTGCCGAGGAACTAAAAAAACTTGGTATTCTCACATATTTATATATAAATAGTGAACGAGATAATGGTCTTACTCTATTTCCACCTCTTCTCATTGAAAGTTCTATCTTAAAAAGAGCCATGAAAATGGTTGTAAGGAGAGTGTAGAGGTGAAAGAAGTTAAAGGGTTAAAAATTGGTAATGTTCATTTAGAGTACTTAGAAAATGATGATGATGTTTATTTTTATAATCCAGCCAATCAAAGAATGGTACATGGTAATCGCGAAACATTAACGTTTTTAAAAAATTATCATCAGACAAACGAAAAAGTTAAGGAAGTTGATCACTTTCTTTATGGAAAAAAGAAACTCAATCCTTTACATTTAAAAATCTTACAATTTGAAATGAAGTCCCAATGGATGGATAAGTTGGTTTCTATAAGCCAGCAAAAACAATTTAAATATTTTTTTATAACAATTATACTTATCTTTTTTATCATGATACCTTTTGTATTTGAAAAAGCATATCTCTACTACGTTACTGGAGCCTATCAGTTCAAATGGTATCATCTTCTTTACATATTTCTTGCTCAAATATTGATCGTGCAACTCCACGAGTTTGGACATTATCTCACCTACCGTAAGTATGTGAGAACAAAAACGGCAAGGTTTGGCGTTATGATCAGATACTTTTTTATTCCTTTATTTTATACCAATGTTAATTACATGCGGACTCTGCAAAAAAAACAGCGTATTCGTATCTTACTTTCAGGAGTAATAACCCAACTGTTTACGGGTGGAATTCTTTCGATTGCTTATATACTTACTGAAAATAATCTCATTTTATATCTTTATATGGTGAATATCTTAATCATTGTCCTGAATATTATCCCTTTCTTAAGAATGGATGGCTACTGGCTTATTAATTTATTCATCGATTCCGATGATTATATGAATAGCTTTACTCAATTTATCTTCAAAAGAAAGCAGATTCAGTTCTTAGAACTGCTTTTTGCCATTGTTAATATCGTCTTAATTCTTTTCGTCATTATCATTGGAACTGTATTTGCATATTCAGAAATGAAGGAGATTGGCAATTGGATAAGAAACATGTTCTAATTTTCGGTTCGGAAGGTTATATAGGGCTCGATTTACAAAAACGATTTGACCTTGAAAAATATTCACTCATCTGTATCGATCAAAAACCACAAGATCAAGTACAAAAGGAAAGTAACAAGGTATATCTACAACTAGATATAACCAATGAAGAAGATCAAAAGTTTTTAATATCTTATTTAGAAAGGGAAAACATCGAGATTCATTATCTTGTTTATTTGGTCGGGATTAATACAATGGACAATTTTTTTACTATCACAGATGAAAACTGGGACAAAACATTTCAAACCAATATAAAAAGCTTCGTTTTTTTACTTAAAAAGATTTACCATTTCTTTGCAAAAAAAGTAGCAATTGTAACTGTAGCTTCTCAAAATGGTGTAGTAGCTCATGAAGATCGAATCGCATATGGAACATCAAAGGCTGCATTAATCCACTTAACAAAAAATTTAAGTATCGACTTTTTAAAAGATAAAAGTCGAGACATTAAAGTGAATTGTGTATCACCATCTTATGTAAAAAATGAAAGTAACCAGACACTTTTAAATTCTCATCAAGGTAGAACATACTTAAATCGGATTCCCTACCGGAAGTTTTTAGAAGCCAAAGATGTTTCGAATGTTATTTTATTTCTCTTGTCAGAAAAAAGTGATGCCATTAGAGGTCAGAATATTGTTGTCGACTATGGATACACAATTATTTAGTGTGTAAGGAGGACGATGATGAGTTTAGAAATAAAAAATATTACAAAAGAATTTAATAAAAAAATAGCTGTTCACAATTTAAATTTAACAGTTCCAACAGGAGAGGTATTTGGTTTTTTAGGCGCAAACGGAGCAGGGAAGACAACTACCTTTCGTATGATACTTGATTTGATTAAACCGACAAGCGGCATCATTTTATGGGATGGCAAACCTATTAATTATAAAATAAAAAATCGTATAGGTTATTTGCCAGAAGAACGTGGCTTATATCCAAATATGACAATTGAGGAAGAGATTCTATACTTTGGCCGTCTAAAAAAATTGAATAGAGCGGAAATTGTCTCTGAGATGAAATATTGGTTAGATCGCTTTGAAATAGCGGAAAATATAAAGAAAAAGAAAGTTGGTAGTCTTTCAAAAGGGAACCAGCAGAAAATTCAATTAATTACAGCAATCATAAACAAACCTGATTTGCTTATTTTAGATGAACCATTTAGCGGACTTGATCCAGTAAATGTTGAAATGTTAAAATCCGCAGTTAAAGATTTACAAAAGAATGGTACAACCATTGTGTTTAGTTCCCACCGAATGGATCATGTTGAAGAACTTTGTGAGAATATTTGTATTATGAAACATGGACAACCCGTTGTCTCAGGAAAAATAAAAGATATTAAAAATAATTTCGGAAAGAAATACGTGGTTATTCATGGTCTGATCGACGATAGTAGAATCGCATCAATTTCCGGTGTAAAAGATGTTCAGAAAAATAAAAATGGCATTACACTTTCAATTGAATCTAAAGAGACTGCAAGAAAAATTTTTTCTTATATTAAAGAGATGGACTTTGTTGAAAAATTTTCAGTAGAAGATCCATCCTTGCAAGAGATATTCATTGCTAAAGTAGGTGGTAAAAATGGATAATTTCTGGACAGTATTTTTTTCGAATTACCGGACAAAGATTAAATCAAAATCCTTTCTTACATTCACAATCTTATTCACTTTAATTATTATTGGCTTAATGTTTTCAGATAAAATCATGAATCTCTTCCAACCGGATAGTAAACCTGTTGGAGTGGTTACAAGCGATAATGAACTCAAAGAAATCGTTAGTCAAATGACAGAAGATCAATTGATTAGTGGTGGTCATGAACACGAAATCATGTATTTTTCAAATAAAAAAGATGCTGAGGAAAAATTAGCGGATGATCAACTTGCTTATTTTTTAACGATTGATCGTAACACGGACAGAACACTTTTGGTAACATTCATTGCAGAAACAGATGTTCATGATGAAGATGTTGCATCCGTTCAAAGTATTTTCTCACAAATTCAATCGTATCTAATGGCACAAGATATTCAACTTTCAGATGAAGAATTTCTACGTGTTCTATCACCAGCAGAAATTGTTGTTGAAAAGATGAGCTCAAATTTAAAAGATGAAGAAAATCATTTAAGTACAGGTTTTCTTATCATTCTGTTTATTTCGTTAAATTATATTTTAATTTTAAGTTATGCAACACAATTAGCAACAGCTGTAGCTACTGAAAAATCTTCACGAGTGATGGAGTTAATTATATCGAGCATTTCACCTACGAAATATTTATTTGCGAAATTATTATCAACCTTGTTCGTAGGTCTAACTCAAGTTGCTGTATGGTTGTTAGTGCCATATCTTTTATATAAACTTAACATTATTAATATTGACGATAGTTTATCTAGTTTCATAAATTTGTCTAGCTTAGATACAGAAATGATTGGATTAGGGATTATATTCTTTGTACTTGGATTTTTACTCTATGGTTCTTTAGCTTGTTTATTCGGCTCCTTAATGAGCAGATCCGAGGAGTCCTCCCAAGCAGTGATGCCATTGATGATACTATTACTAATAGGTTTTTATATCGGGATCTTCGGATTATATAATCCTAGCAGTACATTTATTACTGTTACAAGTCATATCCCATTTTTCACACCAATTATTATGCTTGTCAGAGTAGGCTTTCTTAATATTTCCTTCCTGGAAATCTTTATATCTCTGTTAACTTTATCATTACTTACTGTTGCTACAATCTTTGTCACAGCAAGAGTTTTCAAAGGTGGCGTATTTTTATACGGAAAAGGTTCTTTTAAAAATATAAAAAAAGCATTGGATGTTCATCAAAATTAAGGATAAACATTATAGTAAACTTCCGAACAAAAGAGTCATCTCTCTGATGTTTGGAAGTTTCTTCTTTCTCAACTGATTGGCTGACTTAGCCCTGTATTGATTAGGACGAAAGTCAATTCGTATTATCGATACTTTTCATAATTTTAGTAGTAAATATATAATAATTTATTAATTGCATTTAAAATGGCTTCATGAATTTCATCGTAAGGCAACTATAAAGCAACCTGTATACGGTTTACAGTCCGTTATCGCTTGTTTTTAAGTCGCTCCGAAATCGACTAAATGCTTAACTTTCCAAATATTCGTGTTGTAAAATGCCCATGTGAATAATATCGTGCCATTTACCATTTCTAAATAAACTTTCTCTACTCTGCCCTTCCTTTCGGAAACCCATTTTTGTGTATAAACGAATTGCTCTTTCATTAAATGAAAATACTCTCAAGGAAACTCGATGAAGATTTAGTTCATAAAAAGCATAATCCAGAATTAATTTCATTCCTTCTGAACCATAACCTTTCCCCCAATAATTCTTTTCTCCAATATCAATAATGCATTCAGCATTCCTGTTTTTATAATCTATATGAATTAATGATACGATCCCAATTGGAGTTTCAGTTTCTGTCTCAGTTATGATATAGCTTTTAGCTGTTGAAGACCCTAAAATTACCTGTTCAACAAAGTCTTCCGTTGATTCTAAGGTATAAACATCAAGTGATGGATTCGTATTATACATGACGTCTAAATCATTTCTCCATTTGTTATACAATTCTGTATCTTCCTTTGTCATCTTTCTTAATCGCAATCTTGGTGATTCGAACAACATTGCATTCACTCCTCATTTAAAGATGTTGGATTTAATAATTTTTCTAACGTAAAAAGTAAAATCGATAATTGTTCCTTGACTTTTGTCTGTTCATAGCCAAACTGAAACGTATCCAACATTAAACCGTTTAAAAATGAGATTATATAACGTGCAATTGTATGGCTAGGTTGTTGGGGGTTAAATTCTCCTCTATTTTCTCCTACATTTATCACATTTTCGATCACTTCAATCAACCGAATATATCGTTCAGATATATAAGGAAAGTGTTCTTTGTCATTCGCATAATTGGATGACAAAAAGAATTCTGCTTTTGCTAAAAGTAATGTTTGTTCAATTCTTTCAATATATGTACGTTGTTCTTCAATCCATTGTCTGATTTGAAGCCAATTGGAACCTTCACCAGATGGCATAAAATTTTGAATATCCTTTTGATCATCATATTTTAAAACTTCTAGAAAAACATGTTCAATATTATTAAAGTAGCTATACAATGCACCTCTTGAAATGCCAGCTCTGTCCATAATATCTTGCATCGTAGTCCGAATAAACCCTTTTTGTACAAAAACTTCCCTAGCTACTTCTACTAATTCTTGTTTTCTTTTCTTTTTATATTCTTCACTTACTTTAGGAGTCATCCTATCACCTTCGAAAAAATAAATAGACATTATTGTCGTTTATACAAAGATAATTATAACGACACTCATGTCTATTTTCAAGTGTATGGGGAAAATTTAACATACAGATCAAGGTAGGCACCATCATAGATGAGAAGAAATCTTTCGTACAATCAAGACTCCCATAATATATCTAGAATAAGTGGCTTATAATGTTGTATTATATTTTGTATATAGCAAAAAGGACACTTAGTATAAAATTGACAAAGCTACACATAAGCATACAAAAAAAGAGAGGGAGGATTACCTCTCTTTTTATGATTAGGTAGATACTTCAAAACAGCGTTTTCTTTTATTTAATAATTGATTCTTTAATTAAAAATTCCTCTGCTCCCTTTTAACAATTAATTTCACTTTTTATCACTTTCAATTATAATATTCAATAATCTATTAACCTTTTACAGAACCACTCGTTAAACCTCTTACTACTCTTTCTTGAGAGAAAATAAATACTGCAATTATTGGTAAACTAGCTAACGTTAAAGCTGCCATTAAACCTGGTACATTAACCGAGAATTCACCATAAAACTTTTGGAGTCCTAGTGGCAATGTCATTTCTTCCTGACTTTGGATTAATACTAAAGCAAATACAAATTCATTCCAAATATGAACAAAGTTGTATATGACAACAGTTGAAATGGCGGGTTTAACATTCGGAAATATGACATTAATAAAAATCCTCCAATATCCAGCACCGTCTAATTTCGCAGCCTCTTCAAGCTCAACAGGAATCTCTCTCATAAATTGTACAAAAATAAATATTGAAATTGGCAAAGCAAATGCAACATATGGACCGATTAACGCTAATAATGAGTCATAGAGATCAAAGTTATTTGACATGATAAATATTGGTATTAAAGTGGCATGAATTGGAATCATCATACCAACGATAAATAATAAAAATAGCGGTCTATTTAATTTGAAATTCAACCGACTTAATGGATAGCTTGCAAGGGCAGATATAATAACAACTAATATAACAGAACCAACCGTTACATAAATACTGTTCAGGAAAAAGTTGAAAAGCCCTTTTTCAAACACTGACACATACTGTTCAAATGTCATAGAATCCAACGAAATGGAGAAAGGATTTAAAAAAAAGTCATTCATCGACTTAAAGGAAGTGGTAACCATATACAAAAAGGGATATCCTGTAAAAATAACTAAAATGAGAGCGAATATATAAATTAAAAATTTATTAATCACCTTTGTTACAGATTTCATTTTAGAGACTCCCTTCTTTGCCTTAGACCGTCAGTAATTAAAATTAATATTACACTAATTAATGCAAGAATAAACATCATTGATGCAATCGCACTTCCATACCCCATATTAAAATTAATGAAACTTTGTTTATACATATAAGTTCCTAATATTTCAGTTGCACTACCGGAGCCTCCGCCTAACATTATATAAAACATATCAAATGTTTTAAGAGAACCTACTACAGCAAGAATAGATGAACTTACAATTGTTGGCATTAATGATGGAAGTGTAACATAAAAGAATTTCTGAGCTTCATTTGCCCCATCGATATCTGCAGCTTCATATAGTTCTTCAGGAATTCCTACCATTGCAGCCTTAAATAATATCATATAAAACGGAGCGAATTGCCATACAATTACAACCAAAACAGCAACAATTGCCGTTTTATTTGAAGCTAACCAATGGATTGAGTCGATACCAAAGAACTCCAAAAATTTATTAATCGGTCCATTCACAGGATCATACATCAAAGTCCATAAAAGACCAATAGCCACTGCTGACATTAAAAACGGTAAAAAGTATATTACGTTTAGGATCTTTTTCCCTCTAATTTTACTTAATAATACCAATGCCATTATTAATCCTAATGGTATTTGAACGAAAACAGATACTAAAATGAGATATACATTATTTTTCAATGCTAGCCAGAAAGTGCTGTCATATAATAGATTTTTAAAATTTTCAAAGCCAATAAATACTTTTTCTTTTGAAATACCATTCCATTCAAATAAACTATAATTGAAGGTGGCAAGTATAGGATAAATGATAAAAATTGTATAAACTAAGAGTGCAGGTAATACGAATAATAAGATTGCCATTCTTTTTTTTCGATTTTCGATTTTAAGCGAACTGTTGTTACTATCCATTGTGCCCCCCCTTTATTTTTCTAGAGAGTATCATATATTAGTAGAAAGGCTAGTTTTGTATACTAGCCTTTGTTCATTTATCTAGGATTTCCTTTGCTTTTTTTTCCATTGCCTTTGCAGCTTCTTCTGGTGTCATGGTTAGTCCAAATAAATCAAAAGTTGTATTTTTATGGAGTTCAGCTAATTCTGGTGGCAATGTTTGGTCATATGGAAATTGGATTGAATTTGCATTATTGATCCATTCTGTAAAGATACTTGTATACTCATCTTCAACTTCCACACCTTTGATCGCAACTACATTACCCGATCTATCAACATAATCTTGTGCAGTCTCATCACTTGTTAATTCCTTAATCAACTCTACAGCAAGTTCTGGATGTTCCGTATCTTCTTTGATAGACCATGTTGGTGAAACCCCAGCACTCATATTTGTTGGATCTCCAATTCCTTCTTCCAATTTAGGAAATTGAAATACCCCCATTTTTTCTTCAAACTCAGGAAATTCTTCACGAACATGATTAACAAAAGCACCTGTTTGCAGTAACATAGCTGCTTGTCCCGTATACATCAATTGTCTTGCTTGGCCAGAATCATAAGGGAGTCCATTAAAGCCTGGATTAAAGGCACCTTTATTAACAAGGTCTTGAATATATTCACCAGCTTTTACAAAGACTTCATCATCAAAACCTTTTCCTTCTCGACGATAAGCTTGTTTAAATACATCTTCTCCACCTAATCGATCTACAAAATACATTAAAAAGAATGCACCTGGCCATTTAGGTTGGTTTGCTAACGCGATAGGATATACGTCATTTTCCTTTAAAACATCAACAATTTCTAGCAAATCATCATAGGTTTCTGGTACTTCTAACCCGTATTTCTCAAAAATTTCTTTATTATAGTAAAAAATATATGGCGATATACCTAATGGGAGTCCGTAAATTTTATTGTCATATGTAGCGTTTTCTAAGGCAGTTTCTATAAAACGATCAAACTCAATATCTTCATTGGTTAGATCTTTTACTTGCCCTGATTTCACAAACTCTTCCAGCCATCCACCACCCCAACTCGCAAAGACATCTGGTGCTTGGCCACCTGACATTGCAACAACTAAACGTTGCTTATAATCATCATTTGGTACCTGTACTACGTTTACTTTCACACCTGGATGTTTCTCTTCAAAGCGCTTTATAGCATCATTATATATTTCTATTCTTGCTCCAGTGTCAAAGTGCCAAAGCTCAAGCTCTTTTTCGCCCTTGGTGGCATTGGGTTCTTTAGACTCATTTGAACCTTGACAACCTACCAGACTTATACATGTCACAATGAAAAGGAGAAGTAACCTTTTCAATTTCATCATCCTCTCTTTTTTAAAATCTAGCTTTATGATCACATTTTGTCATACATGTTTTACTAAACCCCATTACTTCTACATCCGATATCCAGGTTACTTAAGAAAGATCATGTTTTTTCAAAAATTATAAGTTATCGTTAATATGACAGATAATTCAGAATAATTAAGATCCACTACAGCTATAAT
>k87-671509_pt1 | contig 13250 bp, 14 predicted proteins | sample MGYA00084031_6733416 | MGnify analysis MGYA00084031
CAGTTGCATACACAGCAGCAGGATAATGCTGTCGGCATTCCCGTAAACCCAAGAGACTGCGGCGAAGCAGATGTAGGAAAAGACCACCAGTCGGCGGGGGGAAAAGCGCTGAGTAGCTTTTACCAGCCAAAACTCAAGCACAATCGCCGAGATGCTTTTCGTCAGAGCGAGCCATGCAAGCACATCGAGATAATTGGCGAAGCCGCTCTTCAGATGAAGCTGCAGGTTCGTCTCGGTTTGGGCATAGAAGAAGCTGATCGGCAGAGCGAGGACCATCATGGAAAGCACAGCGCGATGGGCGTCCACTTTGCGAAACGAGATTTGCTCGTGTGCGCTCGCGCATTCTTTTTGCTCCTGATGCTTCGTTTCCGGCACCTTCCACCAGATGACAGCAGCATACAGAAACAGCGAAAGACCGGTGCAGAGAAAAGCGAGAGCAGGTGCCGTCTGATAGACCAGAACGCCCAGAAGAGGGCCGACGGAGGCTCCGATATAGGTTGCCGTACTCAAAAGGGCAAAGGCCTCTGTCAACTGCTTGGCCGTCATGCTATCGGCCAGCACGGCCCGGCTTGCCGGGATAAACAGAGAACGGCCGATGCCGTTTAGCACGTACAAAAGGGCAAACGCTGCGAGCGAGCCTGCCGCGGCCATTCCGAGCATGCTGAGGCCTTGCAAAAGCAGGGCGAGCAGCATGATCGGCTTACGACCGTACCGATCGGTTACGCCTCCCGCGATCAGCGTAAAGAGAATGTCGCTTGCAGGCTGCAGCCCGATCACGAGCATAATCAAGGGGATGCTTCCCCCGATTTTTTCGTGCAGGTACAAAATGAGAAACGGCGTTATCATGCTGCGGGACAGCTCCGTCAGCAGCTCGCCGAAGAGCCGGACCCAGAGGATCACAGGGTACCTGGAAAAAAGGCGTGTCGCTTTCTCGTTCATATCTGGTATCCTTTCTGTAATGATTTTTGGGTTGTTCCCGATTGTACGGGGAAAACACCAGGACAAAAAGGGTACAGATTCGGCCCGTTTTTTTTCATGTTTTAGGGGGACTATCGCATGCTTTTGTTCGAACACTACCATCGGCTGTATTCATTTTTTCGGGAGCAAGGCGTATCCCGCCCGATTTCCATCAGTCTGGAGCAGGTCGCATCTCACTTGTGCTGTACGAAGCGAAATGCCGCGACAACGGTAAAAAAGCTGCAGCAACGGGGATGGATAGACTGGCGGCCAGGAAGGGGCAGGGGCAATCAGTCGACGCTGACCTTTCGGCTGCAGCCGGGGGATGTCGTGCTCTCCCTGGCCCAGGAAATGATTCTTCGCGGAGATATTCGCGACGGACAAGAGCTTGTAGCCCTTCACCAGGATGAATGGGAAGGACTAGGAGAGGCGTTTGGGCGTTGGATGGACAGCCAGTTCGGGCTGCATGTCCAAAAAAGCCACGGCAAGCGGCTCGATATGCTGCGGCTGTTTGCGTCAAGACCGCAGCCGATTTTGGACCCGGCCAGACTGCTGATGCGTTCAGAGGCAAATCTGGTGCGTCACGTGTTTGACGGACTCGTCCGCTTTGATCCCGCATACAAGACAATAGATCCAGGAATTTCCTTTTATTGGGAAGTGGATAATGGCGGCACAGCCTATACGTTTTATTTGCGCAAAGGCGTACGGTTTCACCATGGCCGTGCCTTGACAGCGGAGGATGTGCGCTATTCCCTGCTCAGGCTCGGCAAACAGGCCTCCCCGCATCGGTGGATTACCCGCTCGATCCGGCAGGTGGAGGTCATTGATTCATACGTCGTAAAAGTCATGCTGCATCGTCCGGATTTTCTGTTTCTTCATGCCCTCAGCAAAGAGTACGCTGCAATCGTTCCGGAGGATTACACGGAGCGTATGGGGGAGGAGTTCGGTAGGATGCCGGCAGGCACGGGTCCGTTTCGGATCGTCCGCAACGACGATTCGATGCTGGTGATGGAGGCGTTCGAGCCGTACTTTGGGGGCAGGCCGTTTCTGGATCGGATCGAGCTGTGGCAGGTGCCGGAACGCGAGACTGCGCCTGAGCTCGGGCAAGCAGACATCCCCCGAATCCTGTATGCTCCCGGCGAGGCTGGCGTTGACGGCGAGACCATGCGAGCTGACTGGCAAACCGTTTACAGGATCGAGCAGTGCTTTCAATACCTGGCTTGCAATGCAGGCAAGCCGGGGCCGCTCCAGGACGATTCACTCCGGGAGGCGCTCGATCTCATTATCGACCGTCCGGCGATGCTGGCCGAGCTGGGAGGGGACAGACAGCCGGCTGTTCATTGGAGTGGAAGTCAGGTCAAGCCTCCAGAGATTGAGCGTCCAAGGGAAGAGCGAATTCAGCAGCTCCTGCGTCAAAGCGGCTACCGGGGCGAGACGCTCAGTCTGTTCACGATGCCCGAATACGATCATGTGGAAGATGCGGAATGGCTGCAAAAGCGCCTGGGGCGATACGGCATCAAGCTGGCGATCCATTATGTCGAGCCCGAAGTGTTGGCGAGCCAACAGATGCGCGGGGCTGATCTCATCCTGGACAGCGCCAATATGGATGAGCGCGAGCACCTGTCACTCCTGGAATTTTTATTTGACGATTCGGCTGCGTTGTCTCATTTTCTCTCGCCTGGGTTTGCCGATGAGGTGATGGAACGTGTTGAGAGAGGGTGTGCCGCAGCAGATGAGGAGCAAATAACGCAAAAAATGCAGGAGCTGATGAAATGGATCGCCAGCCAGCGCCTGTTTTTGCCCTTGTACAGCAATCGGATCGAAGCTAGGGCGGACTCGAGGCTTGGCGGTATCTCGCTTGGTGCACACGGTTGGCCGGATCTTTGTCGAATTGTGGTGAGAACATAAAAAAATGTCACATTTTTGTATGAAACCGCTTTCCTCTTTCATCGTATAATTAGGAAACGATATAACAACAAGAATCAGCGTCCAAGAGTTCGAGGGAGGATATAGAAGTGTATACGAAAACGGAAAAGGACAAACATATTTTGTTTGCATCCATTCGCCTCATAATCTGCGTCGGTCATGCAGATGGTTATATAGGAAACAAAGAAGTGAGCCGAATCCATGAGCTGGTCAACTCGGAGCACTTTACGCTGAGAGAAAGACAGATTCTCATGGACGATATGGATTACCCCAAGCAGCCGGAAACCATCGTCAAGGACATGGTGGACCTGTCTCTGCCGGAGAAGCTCGGTCTGCTCCGGCAGTTGTACAAAATCGCCCTGGTCGATCAAAAGCTTTCGCTTGCGGAAACGTTGGAAATTAGACGAATTTCCTGCTTGTTGGGAATCTCCGAAGAAAAGCAAAAACAGGTGGAAGAATGGATCGTGGAAGGGATTCAATGGCGCGACCGCTGGAAGGAGATCGTCGGCGAATAAGTCCGTGAGTGCTTGGAAGCAGTTTTTTCTGGTGTGAAATGGGAATAGCTATAGAGGCGTGCAAACCGGTCTGCGGTTTTTTTGCACGCCTCTTTTTTCCCGGACAAAAGGTCTTTTTGGTACAATAAGGAGAAGACAGCCTGCCAGAATCCGGACGCGGCTTGCCGGAACAAAGAAATCATGGGCAGCAGCGTCACGAAAAGGGAGGATATGATATGTTGCGAGTATTGTTGACGAATGATGACGGGATTGAGGCTTTGGGCATCCGCAAACTGGCTGAAGCGCTTCTCGCCTTGTCCGATGTAGAGATTTTTGTTGTAGCTCCCGCCGAGGAAAGAAGCGGCGTAGGACACGGCCTGACCTACCGCAGTGCGCTCTCGCCTAAGCCGCATTCCTTTTACGGACTGCCGGTGACCGCGTGGACGATCGACGGAAATCCTGCCGACTGTATCAAGGGCGCCTACCACCTGTTGTTTGAGGAAGGCAAAAAACCGGATATCGTTTTTTCCGGGATCAATGTAGGGACAAATCTGGGACGGGACATTTATTATTCGGGTACCTGCAGCGGAGCGAGAGAAGCCGTTATTTTGGGCATTCCGGGCGTGGCTCTCTCCTATGACAACTGGACCGACCAGGACAATTACGGACAGGTGGAGGAAATCATTCGCCCGCTTTTGCAGTTGTTTTGCGATCAGGCAAGAGAGGATCGACTGGCTCCCGAAGTGTTCTGGAACGTCAACATTCCGCATTTGCCGCCGGAAGAAATCCGCGGAATCGTCCCTGCCGCACTGGCGATGAACCACTACGAAGACAAATACAATCAGGAAGCAGAAGGCTACTGGCTGACTCGCGAATACCCGGACAGAAGCAATCCTACACCTGAAGAAGACTACTATCTGGTGAAACGCGGATACATCGCGGTAACCCCGGTACATATCGACGCGACAGACCGGACACTGCTCGATAAAATGCTGGAGTGGCCGATTGTAAAGCAGTCGGGCAACGAAAAAAAATGACGGTTCACGAGTCCTTTCGTCCCGCTTTGATCCCCGATCCGAAGCGGGTATCGCCGACATCCGATACCCAGGGAGAGGTGCTTGATTCCGCGGTTTATTCCGATCTGTATCATTTGGCAGAGACAGAAGGATTGCCCTACTTTGCCCGAATGTCTGCGGCTGGCGATGTTGAGCTGTTCCTCGTCTTCGAGAGCATTGACGCCTTCAGCGAATCGACACGGGACGCTGTCTCCGTCGAGTTTAAAACGTATCGCAACAAGCTTTTGGCTGTCATCTGGACGCTCACTGATCCGCTCGATCCGTTGGGCTTTCCGCTGTCGTTTGACATCAAGCGAACTGAGGACCGCGGCATGGCGCTGCGGATGCTGGAACAAGCCGAGGTTCCCCTGCACTATTTGGCCTTTGAAGAGGGACGGCTGACGCATATTTATACGGAGGGGATTACGTTTTCGCCAGAGGAAGCGAGACAAGCGCATGCGATGGTGGAAGCATTGTTTTTCGACAGGGCTGACGAGCTTCCGCATCAGGCCGAGGTACAGGAAGCAGCGGAAGCGCAAAGCGTTCCGCTCTCTTTCCTCTCGGATGCAAAGCTGGAGGAAAAGGGAACGGCCTACTTGATCGACTTTATGCGATTGCAGGACAAACACGGCGCAGATGAAGCCCAGCATTTGCTGATGAGCACCGTCCATCAAGCTGTATGGGTGATGCGGCGCCATGCCAGAAGCGAAGTCAGGGAGAGGTCTTTTACCGTGTGGGCAGCCGAACATGATGGGCTGCTGAGACTCATCGTGACACCGGAGATGTCAGACTTGTTTGAGGTGGTTCATCTGACTGAAGATGAAGCCAATCCTTTTTCACGCTTTCTCTTTACGTTGCCGGAATTTCTTTCGACAGAGGATGCGGTGCCGCTCAGACACGGAGCTTATCCTTTGATTCGCATGGAAGCGGGGCGACTCTACCATCTGGAGCTGGATGAGACGAGTGCGGAGCGGCTAGGAGCTATCTTTGACAGGCTGTATCCGGGAGAGCTGAATCCGTACGAGAACGTGTCGGAGTAGTTTTTTCGGAAGGGCACCCGCATGACGACTGACGATTGTGGAACGAGCATTCTTTCGTGGAAAAACGGGAAAAGAAGTCACCATTCAACAAAGGAAAGTTTAGCCATCATTGCGAAGAGATATAGACAGATTTTCCATGGAAGGGTGAGGAGGATGTTCACAGTACAACCTGAGGGATTTGAGGCGATTTCCGACTGTGCCCGTCGGTTTCAGGAGGATGTGGAAAAGCTCGCAGAACGGTTTTCACTAGAGGTAGATGGCCGCTTTCCCGCCATGGAACTGCATGTCCATCCGCGCTTGCAGGCGACGCTGGAATACGCCCTTTGGGGGGAAGCGGGAGTGGTCGCTGTCAAAGGGAAGCTGAACGCATTGACGGACGATCTGGCCGATTGCAAAACAATTTCGGTTACGATGAAGTTTTCGCTGTCCTGTGACCCGCAGACCGATATCGAGTGGTTGAAGCAGCGAATCGAAGAAATCCTGTACGGGGAAGTGGAGCTGTTTTGGCACAGACCGCCCGCAGGACATATTGGACATATAGAGCTGACCATTGCTTTTCAGGCCGAGCCCGGTGCGAGCAGGATGAACGAATACGTACGCTGCGTTCTGGGCATCGTAACAGGAAAGATGATGGCCGCATAAAGGCTCCCCGTTCGTGCGGGCGGGCTTTTTTGTCGACAGGAATTTATGAAAATGCACCTATCGACATAAGTGCAACGAAGGCTTCCCCATAAAGCTTGGCGAGGCCACGTTTTCAAATGCGATGTTGCCAAGAGGAGGAATATGTCGATGCGTCTTTTTGTGGCTCTGGATATTCCCGATGACGCTGTCCGCTACATTGCGGGCGTGCAAAAACAGGTGAAGAGCCTGATCAAGGCAGATCGGTGGCAGTCACTGCACAATCTCCATCTCACCCTGCATTTTCTCGGAGAGGTAGGAGAAAAGCTGGTGCCAGAAATCTGCAAGGACATGGATATTGTCAGCGAAATTATTTCGCCTTTTTCTTTGCAGGTCGGAGGCTTCGGCGCATTTCCCCACGCAGAACGTCCCCGAGTCCTCTGGCTCGGGCTTCGCGGACAGACAGACCCGCTCAGACAGCTTCATTTGCTGTTGGGCAAGCGGTTTGATCTGCATCCCGGCCTGACCTATGACAAGAAGCGATACAGCCCGCATATTACGCTGGCAAGAGGCCCCAAGGTTGGCCAGGAAGGGGTGCCTCTAGCGGAATGGAACGAACGACTCCTCTCCTCGGAGCCGCCCGCCTGGGAAGTGACCCGTTTTCACCTCTACCAGTCAGAGCTGCGGCCGGATGGGGCGGTACATACGATTATCCACACGAGCACGTTTGATAAAGAACACGGCAAATAATCGCCATCCGATGAATAAACTGGTAGCAAGAACGATGGCTCAAACCGTGCCAGACCAGGGAGAGCCTGCCAGAAAGCGGTGGGAATCGGATGGGTGAGTTCACGACAGGCATGTTGTATCCACGCAAATATGAACCAAAAGTATTAATCGCCCTGCCCAAATCGAGGCAGCCTTATTTCCATAGGAACATCAACCGGGACTGGAATGCCTTTTTCCTGCGGGATGAGTGGCTTGAGACAGCCCATACCCTGCAATTTATTCTGAACCTGTCCCGTCAGTGTGTCCCGCTCCTCTGGTTCCATGACGCCGAAGACAACGGATGGGGGTATCGGCTCTTTGACGCGGGCTTCGAGGTGTCGTCGGCGACAATCAGCTATTCGCTGGATGCAGATATGGCGGAAGCGGAATTTGCCCGCCTCTACCCCCACATAAACCTGCATGAGGCCATAACCGAGAGCGAGGACGTAAGGCAGATGTACGATGACATTCTGGACAGGGTCGCAAGGTCCGACCAGTATCGAAGGGAAGTAAGCAAGGGGATTAAACGGGCTTGTCCGCAATGCTTCAACCGGATTGTCGGTCCCAAGCAGGTGCAGCAGCTTCGTTCCCTGTTTGATTTGCAGCTGCTGACGGATTTCGATGATGAGACAGGGGCGTCGCTTTTGTACGATTCAGTCGATTTGTTCAAGGAGATTTTGGGCATCGAGGAAATGGTGTGGGTCAGCTATTCCTATTTGGCGAGCGGCGGTCAGAAATAAGGGAAGGACGTAGTCATGCATGAAAAGATGACCCCGCAACTCTGACGGAGAAAGAAAAAATGTACGAACATGCAAAAACAGGCGGAGTCCGGCGCTTCGCCTGTTTTTTTATTCGCTTCGCCGGTCCGGGCCCGATACCAACTGCCCCTGTACGATCCGTCGTCCGTCCTGAAAGCGGACCGGTATCGAGTGTCCGCTTAAAAGAACAGGAGAATCAGATACCTGGAAATGAAGGTGAGCCTCGCTGGAATTTCCCGAGTTGCCGCAGAGCCCGATCAAATCGCCCGGCTGCACACAATCGCCGACCTCGACGCAGACAGAGTCTTGCTTGAGATGGGCAAGCAGGCTGTATTCGCCAGCTTCGTGCTCCAGGATGACGTGGTTGCCGGCAGGCTGTGTCTCGTTTACCGTTCCGACCGGAGTGTTGTCTGGTATATGGCTTACGACTCCTACGACTTTTCCAAAGGCCGGTGCGAGGATCGGCTGCCCGAACGCGTAATAGCTCTCATTTGCCGCAGGGTCGCCCGTAAAGGTGCGGCCTTCTTTCATCACGAGGAAATCAAAGGCGTATCGTTGGTTCGGATAGGCGTAATGATAATTGACCAGCTCGTTATGGCCTCCCCAGTACGTGAGCCACTCTCCGGCAAACGGAGGAACGAACACGGTACGGGTAAGCATGCTGTCAGTCTCCGGATGTGTCTCGAGGTGCAAAATGACGAGGGAGATGATCGTGCCCTCCTCGTCAAAGGCAGCGGCCAATCCCTTTTCTCCCGATCCGTCTACCCAGACATATCGTTTCGCGTGCTCCAGAAGTATGGTAGATTGCAGCTTGTAGCGATCTACACCGCGGTGGAAGTCTTCTCCCAGCGAGCGAAGCTCAGCGGCAGAGACTCTTTTGCGAAAAGCGGGGCTTGTCTGCGCGTAAATCTGCTCGTATTCCCCCTGCAGAAAGGCGAGAGGGAGCTGTTCCGGCGTGTAGCAGAAAGACGATTTCTTCCGTGTCATTTTTACTTTTTCCATGTGGAGAAGATCTCGTCCACATCGAGCAGCATGATCAATTTATCTTGCACCCGGGCAATCCCGTTCAAAAACTTCCCATCGACTCCACTCACGATCGGAGGAGCAGGCTCAATCAGCGATGCCGGTATGTGCATGACCTCTGAGACCGCTTCGACGACAATGCCAATATCGAGCCCGTCCAGCTGCAAGTCGACAAACCGGCTCTCTTCCGTGAGCGGAAGCGGCTCCAGGCCAAACATCGTCCGCAGGTTGATGATCGGCAGGATGCGCCCGCGCAGGTCAATCACGCCTTCGACGAATGGGGGAGACTTGGGAAAACGGGTCACGGGCAAAGGCTTGATGATTTCCTTTACCAACGAAATCGGTAAGCCGTAGTACTCTTTTCCCATTTGAAAGAGAATGGAATGAACCGTGCTTCCTTCTGTGTTCCAGTCCGTTTCTCCGTGTAGTTTCACCGTTTCCATTACCTGGTCCCTCCCGAAATCCTTTTGCAATCTATACCCTTATTGTACCACGGTCAAACGGGATCGGAAGGGAATTTTTCTCAACTCCGTGCCTTACCAGGAAAACAGACCCAGCGAGACAACAACGACGAGCCCGAGGCTTACGCCAAAGCTGAGGAATACATTCTTGCTGAGGGCCATAACACCCAGACAGACGAGGCTGGCGATCAGCAGCAAGGGCTGAATGACAAAGCTGCCGGACTGCACAAACAGAGAAGGAAAAATGAGGGACGCAAAAATGCCCAAAGGAATAAAGCTGAGACCGTTTTTTAAGCGGGGTGAAAAATGCTTGCTCGGCAGACGGAGAAACGCCCTGCGCGAAATATAGGTGAGCACGCCCATCCCCAGAAACAGCAAAAGGGTCTGTGTCGTCATGCGGATTCAACTCCTCTCGTCTCTTCGGCGGCAGTCTGATCTCCGTCTTCCTGTGTCGGCCAGAAATACCCGATGGCAAAGGCGAGGCATCCGGCGATCAAAACCGGCAAGCCATTTGGCACTACAAACGACAGGAAAACAGACGCCGCCCCGCACAGCAAAAAGGCAAAAATGCGCAGGAGCGACGATAGCTGGTAATAGGCGAGGGCGAGGAACATGGCCGTAAAGCTGAAGCCGAGTCCGAGCGAAGCCGGATCGGGTATCCAGGCGCCCGCTGCCGTTCCGATCCAAGTACCGCCGCACCAGCCTGCGTAAAGGGCAACGCTGACGCTGAGAATATATGGAACATCGCTTTCGCGGTGGCGAAAACGGTTGAGTGTGAGCGCGTACTGCTCATCCGTGAGAAAAAAGGCGAGCCCGTTTACTTGAGCAGTGGAAAAACGCTGGTAATGAGGCGAGATTGACAAGCCCATCAGAAAGTGGCGCAGGTTTAACAGACAAGTAGTCAAGATGATGGCCCAGACGCTTGCCTGTTCAGCAATGAGCGAGCTGCCGGCAAATTGGGAAGCTCCGGAGTAGACAAGCACAGACATCGCGATGCTTTCCCAAGAGGTAAGACCGGCCTGCCCGGCCAGCATTCCAAAGATGGCTCCGTAAATGATGTAGCTGGCGGTGATCGGCAAAGAGTCGATCAGGCCTTCCTTCCAACTGGACGTTGAGGGGGATGCGTTTTTCATAGTTGCAGCTCCTTTCCTTGTTGCAGAACCTCTGCAATGATTTTCATGCCTCGATCAATTTTTTCCGAGCGCTCATGGGTAAAACAGAGACGGATGTATGGCTGCTCGGCCTCCCGCAAGAGAAACATGTCGCCGCAGGTAAAGGAAACGCCTCGCTCCAGGCATCTGGCCATCAGCTTGCGCGGGTTGATCTCTTCCGGCAGGGAGACCCAGAAGTAGAACCCGCCCTTGGGTCGCTCATACCGAATTCCCAGCGGGCTGAAGCGGTCCAGATGACTTTCCATGATGGCCGCCTGTTCACTGTATTGCAAGCGAGCGTTTTCCAGATGCGGCCGTAGAGCGCCGTTTCGCAGGTATGCAGCCAGAGCGAGCTGGCCCAGCGTATTTGTAGTGATAGACAGCTCCTTCATCCGGGTGAGCAGTTGGGCCAATTTGCGGTTGGCCGCCACCCATCCGATCCGCAGTCCGGGGAAGAGCAGCTTCGAGAACGTGTTCAAATATACGACATGGCCCGAATGATCCAGCGCTTTTAAGGCGGGCGGGGGTTCTTTGTCGAGATGGAGGTGACGGTAGGCATCGTCCTCCACGATGGGAAGCCCGTATTTTTCGCTCAAAGCCAGCAGTTGCTTGCGCCGGATGGCCGACATCGTCCATCCGGTCGGGTTGTGGTAGGTTGGGACGGTGTAAAGAAATCGCGGCCGGCAATGGCTCAAGATCCTTTCCAGTACATCTACCCGCAGGCCGTCCGCATCCATCGGGACCGGGACAACCTGCATCCCGAGCGATTGAAAAAGCTGCAGCGAGCCGAAGTAGGTGGGCATTTCCGTCAAGACGAGATCGCCAGGACGCGCTAAAAGCGAAGCGATCAGGTAGAGTCCTTCCTGCGAGCCGCTGGTGATGACCACCTGCTCCGGCGAGGAAATCTGTTCCATGTCCATCCAGCTCACAAGATGCTCGCGAAGCTCCGGCAGCCCCTGGACAGAGGTGAAGTAGTAGGAGTGAAGCTGCTCTGCCGTACTTTTGACGTAATCGGGGAAGCCCGACGATTCCAGGGTGTGCTTGCCGCCGTCGCCATGGGCAAAGTTAATGATATCCGGGTATTTGTCCGTTACGCCTAAAAGCTCAGCCATGTGGGAGGGGGCAGGGGCGAGCGTGCCGAGCGTGTGATAATGCCAGTCGATCCTCGCGGGGGCGGGAGTAAGAGCCTCCACATAACGTCCGCTGCCCATCCTGCTGGCGATGATCCCTTCCGCCTCCAGCTCTGCATAAGCCCTGACGATCGTGTTGCGGCTGACTCCGAGCTGCATGGCCAGCTTTCTCTCGGGAGGCAAAGGGGAGCCAATTGCCAGCTCCCCGCTTAAAATTTGATAGCGCAATTGATTGTAGATCTTTGTATAAAGTGCTTTGCGCCCCATGCTGTCGCCTCTTTTTCACCAGTCTATTGCTCAATATTATACGCTCTTCCAAAAATAAATAAAAGAGCCAATTTTCAATCTATAAAAAGCCAAAAAACCGGTCAGGCCAGTGGCTGTGCCGGTTTTGTGCGCTTCGTTTTGACAGCGGACAGTCCTTACGGGTCCCGCAGTTCATGTAAAGAGATGCCTTGTTCCAACGCAAATTCAAAGTCGTCAATATCGTAAAATTGGACGGGGACGACGTATTCCAGAATGCGGTCCTGAAAATCAGGCTGGTCTGTGACAAGTGGAATTTCAAACCGCATCGCGGTAAGCAGCAGCTGTGTTTCCACCGGATCAAACAGTTCGCCCCACATCTCGTTGTCATCCACCTTTACCACATGCAGCGTGACACCGTTCGGAAATGTGAAGGGAATCGTCGACCAGGGAGCGATCAACCCTTTTTCCAGTCGTTTGCGGTTAAACGGATCGTCAAAAAACTGACTCATCTCTCGCATTACCCTTCGCACGTGAAAATCATCGTCTGGGTCCGGCATAATCGGTTCGGGACTATGAATGAACTCTTCCAGCTCGTAGATTGTCGACGAAGGGATATAATAATCTGCAGGTTGCGAAGGAGCCATCAATTCCCCGTAGATGGCCAACATGATCGCTTCGATAACGAATTGTTTCGACATTTCGACAACCCTCCTCGTTACCATCATACTGAAATAAGAGGTTGACAACAACCCTGGACAGGCATAGGATAGGGATTGTTTTTTTACCCGGCAAACGTGGCACACTACTCACCAACAGGGGGGCGCAGGCATTGTTGGATGCAGGATTTTTTTCGGCACTGTTGCTTATTATTACGATTAACATAGTATTGAGCGGGGACAATGCAGTCGTGATTGCCATCGCTTGTCGAAAGCTGACGCCGGCGCATCGGAAAAAGGCGATCTTTTGGGCGACCGGTCTGGCTATTATTGTGCGCATTTTGGCGACAGCACTTGCTGTTTACTTGTTGAAAATTCCTTATCTGTACCTGATCGGCGGGCTCATTCTCGTCTGGATCAGCTACAAGCTGCTGCTCGAGGATGACGGCGAGGAACAGATCAGCGCAAGCGACAGCCTCGTACAGGCAGTCAAGACGATCGTGATTGCAGACGTCATGATGGGACTGGACAATGTGCTGGCGATTGCGGGAGCGGCTGGCGGCGATCTGGTCCTGATCATTCTTGGTCTTGTCATCAGCATTCCCATTATGGTTTTCGGAAGCCAGCTGATCCTGAAGGCTATGGAACGGTTGCCTTGGCTCGTTTACATCGGCTCCGGCATTTTAGCCTGGGCGGCAGCCAAAATGATTTTTGAGGAAAAAGTGGTAAAGCACTGGGTAGAAGGGCTGAGCGGAGTGGAGACAGCGATCAAAATAGCGATCGTTGCGGCCGTGTTAGTGCTCGGGTTTATTCAGCGAAAGCGAAGCGGCGGCAGTAAACCGGCAGAGCAGGCCTGATGTTTGTGGCTGCAAAATAGAAAAAGCTGGGACGTGGAGCCCAGCTTTTTTGTATTTTCTTGGAATGCTGCAATATGTAATGCGTACCAGCACAGACAGTTGCACCGGCA
>k87-26827_pt1 | contig 13241 bp, 14 predicted proteins | sample MGYA00084031_6733416 | MGnify analysis MGYA00084031
CAGCACGTGCTCGCGGTCCATCTGAGACAGCAGGGAGGAAGGGGGCTCCACGGCGTCCGCCGGCACCCGGGCGACCTCCTCCACCGCGTCGACCACCATGCCCACCTGGTCGCCGTCCACCTCGGCGATGGCGATGCGGGTCGCCCGGGTCGCCTCCTTTGAGGGCAGCCCCAGCCGGCGGCGCAGGTCGATGACCGGGATGACCCGGCCGCGCAGGTTGATCACCCCCAGCACGTACTCCGGGGTCCGAGGCACCCGGGTGATCCGCTGGAGCGGCACCACCTCGCGCACGACGGCGATGTCGGCTCCATAATACTCGTTGTTCATTTGAAAGACAACGACTTGTAAGACGGACGGCTGCTCACGCTGCTCCAGGACCACCTGCAACCCTCCTCACCGCTGGTCGCGCACCGCTACTGCAGAGCCGTCTCCAGGACCCGCGCCGGAGCAAGCACCACCACGAGGCGGCCCTCCCCGAGCTGCAGGATGCCTTCCACCACGGCCGCGTCCGGCCCACCGAAGCTGGCCAGCAGGGGCGAGACGGGAGCCATCCTGCCCCCGGCCACGTCCTCCACCGCCACGACGTCGTCCACGATCAGCCCCGCGGTCTGACCGTCCATCTCCAGGACGATGATGCGGCGCTGGTCCACCTCCCGCCGGCTCGGCAGGCCGAAGCGGCGGCCTAGGTTCACCACCGGCAGGACCTCACCCCGCACGGAGATGACCCCCTCCACGAAAGGAGGGGCATCGGGAACCGGCGTCGGTGCCGTCCAGGTGAGGATCTCGCGCACCCCTGCGATCGGCAGCGCGTACTCCTGGCCGCCGACGGTGAACACGACCACCTTTTCGTCTGACGCCGTTCCCCGTTCCATGGCCCTACCTCCGCTCTTGCGACCCTGCCATTACCGGAATTACCATGACTAAAATATGTAAACTTGCTTCAACACCGTTTGGGCGAAATCCTGCTAAAACGCCCCTCACTTTCCCCGGCCCCCGCGCGCTGCCAGCGGCGGCGGATGAAGTCCACCGCCAGCCGGTCGATCTCCTGGCTGATGGGCAGGAGATCGCTGAGCTCCCGCCGCGCCAGCGCCCCGTCCACCTGCTGGTGCAGCCGGCGGCGCAGCTCCTCGATCCGCCTGCGGGTCTCGTGCTCCTGCTCCACCGAAGCTCCCTCCTACTCCCTGCCGGTCGAGCCGATGCCGCCCGTGCGCCGGCCTCCCGGCTGGTCGCCGGCGACCGTCAGGTAGCGCACGAAAATGCCCTGCGCCACCCGCTCGCCCCGGGATATGGTCACCGGCTCGGTCCCCAGGTTGGCCAGCGCAACCAGGATGTGCCCCTCGTTGTCGGGGTTGTCCGCGTAATCGGCGTCGATGACGCCGATGCCGTTGGCCAGCGTGAGCCGGCGCCTTACCGCCAGGCTGGAGCGCACAGCCAGCAGCAGGACCTCGTCCTCGCCCATATAGGCCTTGAGGCCCGTCGGAACCAGGGCCACCTGGCCGGGAGGGATCGTGACCTCCTCGGCCGCCTCGAGGTCGTACCCCGCGGAGCAGCGGGTCTGGCGCCGGGGCAGCCGGACCCGGCCCTCGTATCCCCGCACGGGCGCAAAACGGCGCAATGGCTCAGTCATACAGGACCTCCCCGTACCGCCCGAAGTCGTGTTCCATCGTGTGGGGCACCACGGCCGCCAGCACCCGGCTCTCCTCCACGAAGAGCCGATGCGCCAGCGCGTTCACCTGCTCCAGGGTCACCGCGTCTACCAGGGCGATCACCTCGTCCGGGCTGCGGACGTGGCCCCGGATCAGCTCTCCCCTGCCCAGCCGGCTCATGCGGCTGGACGTGGACTCCAGCCCCAGCATCAGCTGCCCCTTGAGCTGCTCCCGGGCCTCGGCGACCTCCGCCTCGGTCACGCCATTCTGGCCGAGCTCCATGAGGAGGGAGATGACCAGGTCCAGCGTGGACCCGACCATGCGCGGCGAGACGCCGGCATAGACGCCAAAGGCGCCGGCGCTCCGGTACACCGAGTGGTAGGAGTACACCGAGTAGGCCAGGCCCCGCTTCTCCCGCACCTCCTGGAACAGCCGGCTGGAGCTGGAGCCGCCCACGATGGCGTTGAGGACGTAGAGGGTGTAGATGTTGGGATCATCCAGCGATAGGGCCGCGGTGCCCAGCACCAGGTGGGCCTGCTCGATGTCCTTCTGCCGGACGACGATCGCCGGGCCCTTCGGGTCCGGCGGCGCCTCCGGCGCCGGCCGGCCGTGGCTTGCCGGGGGCAACGGCCCGAACAGCTTGTCCACCCACTCGACCACCCGCTCGTGCTCCAGGTGGCCCGCGGCCGCGATGACCATGTTGGCCGGCACGTAGTGGCGGTTCTTGTAGGCGAGGATCTCGTCGCGGGACATCGCCTGCACCCGCTCCACCGTGCCGACGATCGGCCGGCCCAGCGCGTGGCCGCGCCAGAGCGCCCCGGCGAAGAGGTCGTGCACCAGGTCGTCGGGGACGTCGTCGTACATCCGGATCTCCTCGCAGATGACGTCCTTCTCCCGGGCGAGGTCCTCGGGGTCGAACCGGGAGTTCAGGATCATGTCCGCCAGCACGTCGAGCGCCACGGGCAGGTGCTCGTCCAGCACCCGCGCGTAGTAGCAGGTGTACTCCTTCGCCGTGTACGCGTTCAGGGCCCCGCCGCGCCCCTCGATCGCGCGGGCGATCTCCAGGGCCGTGCGCCGCTCGGTTCCCTTGAACAGCATGTGCTCGATCAGGTGCGACACGCCCATCTCCGCCGGCGACTCGTACAGGCTGCCGGCCCCCACGTACACGCCCACCGCGGCGGAGCGCACGTGGTCGATCGACTCGGTGACCACCCTGAGGCCGTTGGGCAGCGTCGTCTTCCGATAAAACGCCACTCCCGCATCCCCCTCCAAAGGTGCGAAGGGGGGCCGATGCCCCCCTCGCACCCGACTGGACCGACGGGCTCTACCGGCCGTGCCTGCCGTGGCCCGGCCTGCCGGGTCCCGGCCCCGGCTTGCCGGCCCCGGCCTTCGCCGGCGCGGGCTTGCCCTGGCCGGGCTTCGGCTGACCGTGGCGGGACGCGTCCTGCGGCCTCCCCGCCGGCTGCGAGGCTGGCGGCTTCGGCTTGGCGTCCTTGATGGAGAGGTTGATGCGGCCAAGCCGGTCGATCTCCGTGACCTTGACGGTCACCTCGTCGCCGATCTTGACGACGTCCTCCACCCGGGACACCCGCTTGTCCGACAGCTCGCTGATGTGCACCAGCCCCTCCTTGCCGGGGAGGATCTCGACGAACGCGCCGAACTGCATGAGGCGCGTCACCCGGCCGGTGTAGATCATGCCGGGCTCGGGATCCTTCACCAGGGCCTCGATCATCTGTTTCGCCCGCTCGCCGGCCTCCAGGTTGACGGCGGCGATGTAGATCGTGCCGTCGTCCTGGATGTCGATCTCGACCTTGGTGTGGCCCACCTTGGTCTCCTCGATGATCTTGTTGATGGTCGAGCCGCCCTTGCCGATGACGTCCCGGATCTTCTCGGGGCTGATCTTCATCGTGATGATCCGCGGCGCGTAGGGCGAGAGCTCCTTGCGCGGCTCGGGGATGCAGGCGAGCATCTTCTCCATGATGAGCATCCGGCCCTCGCGCGCCTGCATCAGCGCCTTCTCCAGGATCTCCCGGCTGGTGCCGGAGATCTTCATGTCCATCTGCAGGGCGGTGATGCCCTTCTTGGTGCCGGCCACCTTGAAGTCCATGTCGCCCAGGGCGTCCTCGATGCCCTGGATGTCGGTGAGCACCGCGTACCGCCCGGTCTCGGGGTCCTCCACCAGGCCCATGGCCACCCCGGCCACCGGCGCCTTGATCGGCACGCCGGCCGCCATCAGGGCCAGCGTGGAGCCGCAGACCGACGCCATGGACGAGGAGCCGTTGGACTCCAGCACCTCGGAGACCACCCGGATGGTGTAGGGGAACTCCTCCTCCGACGGGATCACCGGCTCCAGGGCGCGCTCAGCCAGGGCGCCGTGCCCGATCTCGCGGCGCCCGGGCCCGCGCAGCGGCCGCACCTCACCGACGGAGTAGGGCGGGAAGTTGTAGTGGTGCATGAAGCGCTTGGTCTCTTCCAGCGTCAGGTCGTCCAGCTTCTGCATGTCCGCCAGGGTGCCCAGGGTGCAGATGGAGAGCACCTGGGTCTGGCCCCGTTGGAAGAGGCCGGCGCCGTGAGGCCGGGGCAGGAGGTCCACCGCGCACTCGATGGGCCGGAGCTCGTTGAGGCCGCGCCCGTCGGGCCGGATGCCCTCGTCGAGGATGGCCCGGCGAACCTCCTCCTTCAGCACCTTCTTCAGCAGGTAGTCGATGTGCTTCTCCGAGTCGGGGAACCGTTCGGCCAGCTCCGCCTGGACCGCCTCCCCGACCGCGGCGACCGCCTCCTCACGGGCCAGCTTGTCCGGGTTGCGCACGGCCTGCCGGAGCCGTTCCGTAGCCGCCTCCCGCACCGCCTGCTCCAGCTCAGGCGGCGGGGTGAACAGCACCACCTCCCGCTTGGGCTTGCCCACCTCCGCCTGCATCTGCTTGATCGTCGGGATGATGGTGTTCTTGATGACCTCGTGGCCGTAGAGGATGGCGTCGAGCACGACCTCCTCCGGCACTTCCTTGGCGCCCGCCTCGACCATGAGCACGGCCTTCTCCGTGCCGGCCACGACCAGGTGCAACTCGCTCCGCTCCTGCTGCTCCGCCGTGGGGTTGATGACGAACTGACCGTCGACCAGCCCCACCAGGACCCCCCCGATCGGCCCTTCGAAGGGGATGTCCGAGATGGTCAGGGCCGCCGACGCCCCGATCATGCCCATGATCTCCACCGGGTTGTCCGGGTCCACCGAGAGCACCGTGCAGATCACCTGCACGTCGTTCCGGAACCCCTCGGGGAACAGGGGCCGGATGGGCCGGTCCGTCAGGCGGGCCCAGAGGATCGCCTTGCTCGTGGGCCGGCCCTCACGCCGGAACCAGTTGCCGGGGATGCGGCCGACCGAGTACATGCGTTCCTCGTAGTCCACCGTCAGCGGAAAGAAGTCGATGCCCTCTCTGGGGGTTGGACTGGCCACTACCGTGCACAGCACGACGCTGTCCCCGTATCTCACCAACACCGACCCGCTGGCCTGTTTGGCCAGGCGGCCGGTTTCGAGGGTCATCGTGCGGCCCCCGAGCTCCATCGAAAACGACGCGGTCACGTTGGTCCTCCTTCTGTGCCCAGGACCGTCTGGTGCACCGGGCGGCACCCGCGGCTTCGGCCGCGCGCCGCCCGTCGCCGCTACCCAGCGGCTTCTCCCTCTGGCACTCTTATTTTTCCTAACCTATAGGGTTTCCACACTTTGAGTAGCATCTCCTTCCTGGGGAGGGAAGTATGAGCACGAGCCCCTCGTTCGGCGAAGGAGATGCGCGCGCACAGCAGGGGAGCCTGCCCGGCCCGCGCCAGGCGGGCGATGCAGGCTCCGGTCGCTTCTTCGGGCGATGCGGCGGCGGGGCGCGCCGAGCGCCGCTCACCGCACGTTTTGGAAGAGCGCCTCCGTCCAGTCCCTGAGGGGCGCAATCCACCGCTCCGCGGCGCGCCCGGGCGCTCGCCCGGCCACCGCATCGTGGATGCGCAGGCCGAGCAGGGTGAGGCCGCCCGCGGCCAGCGCGATGACGGCCACCACCGCCGCCACCTGCCCCAGCACCCACTGCCACTGGGGCGTCCGGCGCCGCTTCATCTCCGGGCCTCTGGCGGCTCCGGCGTCGGGGTTCACGGCCGTCGCCGTCGCCTGCAGCACCCGGTCCACCACCGCGGGCACCGGGCTGAGGTCGAGGCTGGCGGGCAGGCTGCGGAGGCGATGAAGGAGCATCTCGACCTCGCGCACTTCCGCGCTGCAGTAGGGGCAGCGCTCCACATGGGCGGCCAGGGAAGCCGGCAGGTCCAGCACGCCTTCGCTCAGGGCCTCCTCCACCCGCTGGCGCACCCGGTCGCACGCACCGCCGACCACGTAGGGTCTCACTGCACACCCTCCTTTTCGGATGAGGCGAGGGCCGCGCGCAGCTTGGCGAGGCTCGCGTGCAGCCGGGACTTCACCGTTCCCTCGGGCACCGCCATCACTTGCGCGATCTGCGGGATGGACAGGTCCTGGAAGAAGCGCAGCACCACCGTCGCCCGCTGTTCGGGGGAGAGGAGCTGCAGCGCCTCCAGGAGCTGCCAGTCCGTCTCCGGCGCGCCGTAGCCGCCCGGACACGGCACCACCTCCAGCCCGGTGGGGACCGCCCGGGCGCGCCGGCGGCCGAGGTCGTAACAGACGTTGATCAAGATCCGGTTCAGCCAGGCCGGCCCCGCGGCGGGGTCGGCCAGCGAGTCGAAGTACCGGTACGCCTTCAGCCCGGCCTCCTGCAAGGCATCGGCGGCATCGTGGGGGTTGCCCAGGATGCCGACGGCCGTGCGGAAAAGGCGCGGGGCCATCTGGGAGAAGAGCGCCGCGAAGGCTTCCCGGCGTTCGGCTTCCGTTCTGGCCACCCGTGCATCACCTCTACCTATCAGACCGGCCCTGTGCCGCAAAACGTTCGCCCCGCCTTCCCGGGTGCCGGCCAGGCCGGGTAGAGGTGGAAAGAGACCGAACCGCGTGCCGGTTCGGTCCCCGCTCTGCCTAACGGATCACCGTGCGGATCTCCAGCCGCTCGATCAGCTTCGCGTACCGCTCCGGCGAGATCTTGTTCAGGTACACGAGCAGCGCGCGCCGCTGGCCGACCATCTTCAGCAGACCCCGCCGGGAGTGATGGTCCTTCTTGTGCACCCGCAGGTGCTCGGTCAGTTCGTTGATGCGGTGGGTCAGCAGGGCAATCTGCACCTCGGGCGACCCCGTGTCGTTCTCGTGCAGCTTGAACTCGTTGATGATCCTCTGCTTCTCTTCCTGAGTCAGCGCCACGGAATTCGACCTCCTCCTGATCTGAAAAACGCCGGGAACCCAGTGGGCCGCCGGAGTGAGCGGCAGACCGAGTCTCCGGTTGTCGACAAGCACTAGTCTATCACGTGCCGGGCGGCCCGGCAAGCGGAATGTCCGGCTCATCGGGGTTGGGCAGCGATGCAGACCGGTAGAGCGCCGCCACCTCGTCCGGCGTGAGCCACCGCGCCGCGCCCCGGGGCAGGTCGCCCAGGCTGAGCGGACCCATGGAGAGCCGCTTCAGGTACAGCACCCGCTTGCCCCGGGCGGCGAACATGCGCCGCACCTGGTGATACTTCCCCTCATACACGGTCACGACGCCCTCGTGGGGCGACAGGATCTCGAGCCGGGCCGGCAGGGTCACGTAGCCGTCCTCCAGGGCGACGCCCCCGGCGAACGCCTCCTGGTCCGCCGGCTCCAGGGGGCGGTCCACCCGCGCCAGGTACCGCTTCGGCTGGTGCCAGCGCGGCGAGAGCAGCCGGTGGGCGAGCGTCCCGTCGGTCGTCAGCAGGAGCAGCCCCTCGGTGTCCTTGTCCAGGCGGCCGACGGGCACCAGGTCGCGCCGGCGCAGCGCCTCGGGCAGGACGTCCATCACCGTGGGCTGGCGGGGATCCTCCGTCGCGGTGATCACCCCGGAGGGCTTGTGCAGGAGCACGTGAAAGTGGCGCCGGAAGCCCACGGGCCGGCCGTCCACCGCCACGGCGCTGCCCTGCGGGTCCACCAGGAGCCCGGGGTCGGTCACCACCGAGCCGTCCACGGTCACCCGGCCCGCCTTCAGGAGGGCGCGGATCTCCTTGCGGCTGCCGAAGCCCATGTGGCCCAGCAGCCGGTCCAGCCGCAGGCGCCCCATCACGTCCGCTCCTCCCGGTGCCGCGCCAGGTACTCCCGCGCCGCCCGCTCGTCCTCCCGGAGCTGGGCGACCAGGGTGCTGAGGTCCGGGAACGCACGCTCCGGCCGCATGTACTCCAGGAACTCCACCTGGAGCTCCTGACCGTACAGGTCGCCGCGGAAGTCGAACAGGTGAACCTCGCACCGCGGCTCGGTTCCGCCCACCGTCGGGCGCACGCCGAGGTTCAGCATGCCGCCGTAGGCCGGCCCGGTCCGGGGCGTGACGGTGACCGGCGGCACGAGCTTCCGGGGCTCGCCCAGGACGGTGACGCGCACGGTGTAGACCCCGTAGGGCGGGAGAAGCCGCCCCTCGTCCAGCCGGAGGTTGGCCGTGGGGAAGCCCAGCTGCCGGCCCCGCCGGTCGCCGGACACGACGACGCCGCGCAGCGCGTACGGCCGCCCCAGAAGGCGCGCGGCGGCCTGCATGCGCCCCTTGGCGATGGCGAACCGCACCTCGGTCGAGGAGACGTTCTCCCCGTCCGCCCGCACGGGCTGAAAGACATGCACCGGGATGCCCAGGGGCTTGCAGAGCTGCCGCATGGTCTCGGCCGTGCCCTTGCCGCCCCGGCCGAAGGTGTTGTTGAAGCCCACCATCACCTGCCGCGCCCGCAGCTGGCCGACCAGCACCTCGTGGACGAAGGCCTCTGGCGTCATGTCCGCCAGTTCCCGGTCAAAGGGCAGGGCGAGGTGCACGTCGACGCCCAGCGCGGCCATGAACTCGGCGCGCTCCTCCAGGGTCTGCAGCATGGGCGGCGCGACATCCGGGCGCAAGACCTGCATGGGCAGCGGATGGAAGCCGACGGCCACCGCCTGGCCCCCGACCCGGCGGGCCTCCGCGACCAGGGCCTTCAGGATGGCCTGGTGGGCCAGGTGCACGCCGTCCCACTTGCCGATGGCGACGAGGTTGCCCGTCCCCCGGACCGGAACGTCTGCTATGCGTGTGACAAGCTCCATGTCTCTACCTCGATCACGAAAAGACTTTCCGGAGCCGCAGGCCGCCCCTGACCACCTCGGCCAGCGCCAGCAGCTCTCCGTCGGCGGCGAGAAGGGCCACCGTCGTGCCGTCCGGGTGTGGTACGCGCACCGGCGGCGCCACGCCGTGCAGCACACGGGCGGCGTCCCGCCCGGACAGCGTCACCCACGGCATGTCCCCCAGGGCCGCCGCCGGCGGCAGGACGCGCGCCTTGCCGGCCGCCAGCTCCTCCAGCGTGGCGGCCTCGGAGAGGAGGAACGGCCCCGAACGGGTCCGCACCAGATGCGACAGGTGCGCGCCCACCCGCAGATACTGGCCGAGGTCGTGGGCCAGGGTGCGCACGTAGGTCCCCTTCGAGCAGACCACGTCGATGTACGCCACCGGGCGGGGCCCGGGCCGGAAGTCGAGGAGCTGCAGCCGGTGAATGAACACCCGCCGGGGCTCCCGCTCCACCGCCACGCCCTCCCGGGCCAGCTCGTACAGCCGCTTCCCCCCGACGCGCACGGCGCTGACCATCGGGGGGACCTGCTCGATCGGGCCGTGGAACCGGGTGAGGGCGTACGCGACATCCCCCCGGGTCAGGTGTGAGGCGTCGGCCTCCGCCAGGACGGTGCCGAACGCGTCCTGGGTGTCGGTGGTGACGCCGAAGGTGATCTCCGCCCTGTAGGCCTTGTCGGTTCCGGCGATGTACTCCGCCAGGCGGGTGGCGCGGCCGATGCAGACCGGCAGAACGCCCGCCGCGCCGGGATCCAGGGTGCCCGTGTGCCCCGCCTTCTTCACCCCGAGCGTCCGCCGGACGAAGGCGACGACGTCGTGGGACGTCATCCCCGGGGGCTTCAGCAGGTTGAGCACCCCGTCCACCTCAGCGAGGCTGCCATTGCCACGGGCCATCGCTACAGCACCACCTTCACCGCCGCCACGACCTGCCGGACCGCGTCGGCGATGGGCATGTTCAGCGTGCAGCCGGCGGCGCGGGCATGGCCGCCCCCGCCGAACTGCTGCGCCACCGCGCCCACGTCGACGGTGCGGCGGGAACGGAGGTTCACCCGCACGGCGCCGTCCTCCGTCTCCTTGAACAGGATGCCGACCTCCACCCCGGCGACCGACCGGGCGTAGTTGACCACGCCCTCCACATCATGGTCGGACGCGCCCGCCTCGGCCAGGAGCTGGCGGGTGACGACCATCCAGGCCACCCGGCCCGTGTCGTCCAGCTGCAGCGTCTGCAGGGCCCGGGCGAGCAGGGCCAGGCGGCTGAGCGACTCGGTCTCGAAGACTGCCTGCGCCACGTCGTACGGCCGGGCTCCCCGCTCGATCAGCTCCGCGGCGATGCGGTGCGTCTCGGGGCCGGTGGAGTCATACCGGAACCCGCCCGTGTCCGTCACCAGGGCGGTGTAGAGGCAGAGCGCCGTGTCCGCGTCGAGGGGCGCGCCGATCTCGCGCAGGATGCGGAAGGCCAGCTCGCCCACCGCGGCGGCCGAGCAGTCCAGGTAATTGTAGTCCGCGAAGGCGGTGTTGGTCGGGTGGTGATCCACGTTCAGGGTCTTGCGCCCGCGCCGCACCGCAGGCAGGGCCGGCCCCACCCGCTCCAGGTCGCCGCAGTCCAGGAAGCAGGACAGATCCCACTCCCCCTCGACCTCCTGCCACGGCACCCGGTACTCGTTCCACCCGGGCAGGAAGTGGAACGTCGGCGGGATGGGATCGGCGCCGACCAGGATGGCCTCCTTGCCCATCTGCCGGAGGGCGCGGATCATGCCCAGGGCCGACCCGATCGAGTCCCCGTCGGGCTGGACGTGCATGAAGAAGAGGATCCGCTGCGCCTCGGCGATCAACCGGCTCGCCGCCCTAAGGTCGACCCGCAGGTTACTCACCCTCCCCCCGCTCGGTGCGCTTCCGTTCTTCCTGCACCTGGTCCAGGAGCTGGGCGATGCGCTGTCCGTGCTCGATCGACTCGTCCAGCACGAAGTGCAGCTCAGGCATGTACCGGAGCTGCAGCCGCTTGGCCAGCTCGCTGCGCAGGAAGCCCGTGGCCGACGTGAGCCCGGCCATGGTCTCCTTCTTCTGCTGTTCGTCGCCCAGCACCGAGACGTAGATCTTCGCGTGCCGGATGTCGCGCGAGACCTCTACCTTGACAACGGAGACGAACCCGATGCGCGGGTCCTTCACCTCTTCCCGCAGCAGCTGAGCCAGTTCGTCGCGCATCTGCTCGCCCACCCGGACGGCGCGCGCGTTGCCTGACATGGTGCACACTCCTCCCACAGGGCCGGGTCACAGGCCCCTTGTGCCAGCGAAGGCCGGTGGCGGTGCCACCGGCCTTCGCCGGACTCCTCACCGGCCTAGCCGGCCTTGATCTCCTGCAGTTCGTAAGCTTCGAGGATGTCGCCGCGCTTGAAGTCGTGGAAGTTCACCAGGGTGATGCCGCACTCGTACCCTTCGGGCACTTCCTTGACCTCGTCCTTGTAGCGGCGCAGTTCGTTGATCTCGCCGTCCCAGACCACCACGCCGTCGCGGATGAGCCGGTAGCGGGCGTTGCGGGTGACCTTGCCCTGGATCACCATGCAGCCGGCGGCCACGCCGACCTTGGGCACCTTGAAGGTCTCCCGCACCTCGGCCTTGCCGAGGATCACCTCTTGGATCTTGGGCTTCAGCATGCCCTTCATCGCGGCCTCGATGTCATCGACGATGTCGTAGATGACGCTGTACGTGCGCACGTCGATGCCGTGCTCATCCGCCGCACGGGACGCGCGGTCGTCAGGACGCACGTTGAAGCCGATGATGATGGCCTTGGAAGCCACCGCCAGCATGACGTCGGACTCCGAGATCGCGCCGACGCCCGCGTGGATGACCCTGACCTTGACCTCCTCGTTCCGCAGCTTCTCCAGCTGCCCGCGGATGGCCTCGACCGAACCCTGGACGTCCGCCTTGACGATGACGTTCAGCTCCTGGATCTCGCCCTGCGCGACCTGGCTCATGAAGTCGTCCAGCGAGATGGCCTTCTGCGCCTGGCGCTGCGCCTGCGCCTGGGCGATGCGCTTCTCCGCCACGGCACGGGCCGTCTTCTCGTCCGGCGTCACGCGGAACACGTCGCCGGCCTGCGGCACGGCGTTGAAGCCCAGCACGCGCACCGGCGTGGAGGGACCGGCGGACTTCAGCCGGCGGCCCCGGTGGTCGAACATCGCGCGCACCCGGCCCCAGGTCATGCCGGCCACGAAGACGTCGCCGACGTTCAGCGTACCCGCCTGCACCAGCACGGTGGCCACCGGGCCGCGCGACTTGTCCAGGGCGGCCTCCAGGATGGTGCCCGCCGCCGGCTTGTCGGGGTTCGCCTTCAGGTCGGACACCTCAGCCAACACGAGGATGTTCTCCAACAGCAGGTCCAGGTTGGTCTTCTCCTTGGCGGACACCGGTACCATAATGGTGTCGCCGCCCCACTGCTCCGGCACCAGGCCGTACTGCGTGAGGTCCTGCATGACCCGCTGCGGGTTGGCCTCGGGCTTGTCGATCTTGTTGATCGCGACGAGGATCGGCACGTTGGCGGCCTTGGCGTGGTTGATCGACTCCACCGTCTGCGGCATGACGGAGTCGTCGGCCGCCACGACCAGAACGGCGATGTCGGTCACGTTCGCCCCGCGGGCGCGCATGGCGGTGAAGGCCTCGTGGCCGGGGGTGTCGAGGAAGGTGATCTTCTTGCCGTTCACTTCCACCTCGTAGGCGCCGATGTGCTGCGTGATGCCGCCGGCCTCAGCAGCCGCCACCTTCGTCTGCCGGATCGCGTCCAGGAGCGAGGTCTTGCCGTGGTCCACGTGGCCCATGATCGTGACCACCGGAGGCCGCGGCTTCTTCAGCTCCTCCGGCTCGTCCGGATCCTCGACCCGGTCGTAGATCTCCGTGATGTCCTCCTTCTGCTCAACCGTAGCCTCGACCCCGAACTCCGAGGCGACCAGGACGCAGGTGTCGACGTCCAGCTCCTGGTTGATGGTCGCCATGATGCCGAAGCCGGTGAGCAGCGTCTTGATGACCTCCGCCGCCGTGACGCCCATCTCGTGGGCCAGATCCTTGACCGTCATCGGACCCGAGATCGTGATGGGCTTCAGCACGCGCCGCTCCTGGGCCGCAGCCTTCCGCTTCTGCCGCTGCGCGAACAGCTTCTCCTCCGCCGGCTGCGAAGCGGCTTCCTCCCGACGGTCGTACAGGTCATCGATGCTCCGCTTCTCGCCCTTCCCGAAGCGGGGCTTGCCCTCGCTGGACTTCGCCTGCTCAGCCACCTTGGGATCCAGCTTCGGGATGGCGAGCGGCGCGCTGCGCCGCCCGGGCCGCTGCGGCATCCCAAGTCCGCCGCCGGACCGCGCGGCGCAGCGCGCCGCTCGCCATCCCGAAGCTGGATCCCAAGGTGGCTGAGCAGGCGAAGTCCAGCGAGGGCAAGCCCCGC
>k87-232156_pt1 | contig 13239 bp, 11 predicted proteins | sample MGYA00084031_6733416 | MGnify analysis MGYA00084031
ATGGCCAGCCGGGCGGATTCGGCGTCCAACACCGTCCCGGCACCGACAATCGCGCGGTCTTTCAATCTTTCGGCCAGCCTGCGAATCAAGGAAAATGCGCCCGGGCTGTCCACCGTCACTTCCAGCGCGGTGATGCCGCCCGCCACCAAGTGTTCCGCCACCTGTTCGACACATGCCTCCGGCAGTCGGCGGATCACCGCAATGACGCCGCATTCCGTCAACTTTTGCATCAAAACCATTTTGGGAATCACCGGAAGGCTCACCTCTCCAAAGGAACGAATGCCGGGAGGTTAACGCGACACGTGCTGACCCTCCTGCTGCGGATCGATCTGCGACCAGAAAGGAAGACCTTCCACATCGCCGGCCACCGTCAGTGCATAGGCCCCGACACGGTTGCCCAAACGGACCGCTTCCCGGTATGTCCACCCGCGAAGCAATCCGGACAGAAACCCGGCGGCAAACGCATCCCCCGCGCCGATCGGATCGACAATCTGTTTGACCGGGAATCCCTCCACATACTCCGATTGTTCCGGGGTCGCATAATAGGCCCCCCGCTCACCGAGCTTCACCACCACCATACGGGCACCGTTGGCCAACAGGCGTGCGGCGATTTTTTCCGGCGTCTGTTCCCCCGTCAATATTTCCCCTTCCTCCAACCCCGGCATGACAATGTCACACCGGCTCGCCACATCCATCAGCACCCGCCGCGCTTCTTCTTTCGACCACAATTTCAACCGGATATTCGGATCAAACACCACCTGCAGCCCGTTCCGCTTGGCCAGCTCGATCGCCCGGTCCACGGTGGCTGCACAGCTCGGGTTTAAAGCAGGTGTGATCCCGGTGATATGCAAAAATCGGGCCTGTCCGATATACGCCTCGTCCAAATCATCGGGCGTCATGCAACTGGCGGCGGAACCTTGCCGGTAATAATAAACCTTCGGCTCCCGCCCCCACTGCCGCTCCTTGAAAAAGACCGCCGTCGGATGCCGATCGTCAAAGATCACCCGGGACGTATCAACACCTTCCCCCCGGATGAAATTGCGCACATACAACCCAAACTCATCATTGCCCAACCGGCTGATCCAGCCCGCCCGATGACCCAGCCGGGCGAGGCCGATCGCCACGTTCGACTCGGCCCCGCCGATCGTCTTTTCGAACTGGGCGGCATACCGGAGCGGTCCCACCGACGTGGGCACAAACAACACCATCGTTTCTCCGAGCGTCACCACATCCAGTTTCATGTTTCCGCCACGGGGACCGCCAATCCCGCCGCTCCCCGTTCCGACATTTTCAGGTGCGGCGCGTACCGCTGGATCATATCCAAACCGATGCGCGCCCGGCGCACCCGCTCCCGGCTCAACGCGATCGAGGTTGCTTCCAAATGGGTTCCCGAAGGATAGATGTTGGGCGCGTTGCGCAATCCGAATTTGATGTAAACAGGAGCCGCCACCCGGATGATTTCGGGAATCTCATAATGGCGGATAAAGCCGCCCACATCATCGGGAACCTCCACGTAAATGTCGATCGGAATGTCCACGGCCTGCCGGATCGCCGCCAGCCGGGCCAGGGTCAGATCGGTCGGCACATTGTAGGTACCGGCACCGATTTGCTCCATCAGGCGGATCGAGACCGGATTCGAATGGGCCATTTGCACCGACACTTTGACCAGCAGATCGCCGGGCAGCTCGCCCATTTTTTTAAACTCATTGACCAGCCACAAAAGCCCCTCATCCGCCACCAAAACGCTGCGGATGCCCATGCTGCAGGCCCGTTTGATATCTTCGATCGAATAGACCAGCTGATCCATTCCCTGAACGCGCAGCCCGGCAATTTTGCCGCCGCTCGCCCACGACATCGGGGTGATGTCCCAGGTTCCCCGCGGACCCACAAACAGGCTGACTTCCAATTGTTCCCGGCGGCCGATCTCCGCCATCTGCCGCAATTCGTCGTCCGTCAGCAGCATGATGCCGCTTCCCTGCGAGATTCGATGAATCGTCACATCGTAATCCTTGCAGGCTTGGACGACCGCTTCCAACGAAGCGGGCCCTTCAACGCTGGGAATTTCCACCCGGTACTGGGCACCATCCGGAAACGTTTTGGTGGATGTGGGCAAGTCATGGCAATCGCCCCCTGGAAACCCGAATTGGCGAAATATTTCCCGCGTTCGGTTCAAGATTGGATCCCCCTTTCCTTTCAGCCAAAACGGTGGCAATTGCCTGACATACATCGGCCTCTCGTTGGGCGGCAAGCCATTCTGTTTCCGCTACTGCTTCACTCGGCGGCCTTCGGGCAAAAGAACGTCTTTTCGATAGTCCAGTACCGCCTCTTCCGCCACCGCCAGCGGAACCACCCCGTGTGCGGCGTCGGTATGGGCATCCAGCCGGTTGCCGGCCGCCACCCGACGTTGCCGCTGCCGGATGCGGGCGAGCCGTTGATCGGCCAGTTCCTGTCGGGAAGCGCGAACGGAATCGAATTCGAACCGCAGTTCTCCGTTTTGAAACGCGGCTGCATCGAGGAACTGAATCTGCCGCCCCCGTAAATCGAGATACAACAGATCGCCCGTTTTCAGATACAGGATGCCCCCGCCCTGCAGCGCTTCCGGCGTCATGTGGCCGATCGCCGCACCATACGTGACACCCGAATAGCGGCCGTCGCTGATGACGGTCACCAGCCGTTTCAATTTGCGGTTGGCATTGATGTGCTGCATCGGGGTGAACATTTCCGGCATCCCAAAGGCGGCGGGTCCCTGGCCGGATATGACCACCGCGATTTTCAGCACATGGTTTTCCACCAACCGATCGAACAGGCTGTCATAATCCAGATCATTCCATCCTTCTTCATGGTCGGGTGCATTATGTCTGAGCACCGCCAGCAGACTCTTGTGGTCGAAACAGCGTTCCCGCTTCAGATGTTCCAGCAATCCGAGGTCCAACAGACTCCGGTTGGCATCCTCCTCGTTTTCGTAGTAGAGAACGAAGGCCACCTTCTTGTCAAACTCGTCCAGCTGGGGAGTCGGCATGCCGCTGATTTTGACTACCGCACTTTCAAAAAAGTTGCCGGTGAGCACATCCACCCCGCTGAACGGACGCCGGGGCGTGGACAAGATGATCGGGTTGTCGGTCACATGTTTCGCGGACAGCCGCTCCCGGTTCGCCAACCGCTCCCGCCATGTGGTTCCGGTTACCGTGGGGGCGTCCAGATCCATCGGCACCCCGTTTTCCAGCAGTTCGTGGAACAACGTTTCCATGCCACGGATCTTTCCGCTGCAGCACTGCATGGCCAGAACGAAAATGTCGCGACCTTCCGTCAGGCTGTAGTCAAACAGATCCGGCACCGGGTGCTCGCGGTGAATGCGGTCGATGTCCCACAGGCTGAACCGGTAGCCACCATACAACATCGCGGCCACCATATGCATCATCAGGTTCGTCGAACCGCCGGAAGCGCTGTGGATGCGAATGGCGTTCCGGATGTTGGCGGCCATGATGTTCGACACCCCAAACACCGGGTCATTGATCATCGCCGCCAAGCTGTCGAGTGCCTGGTTCACCGCTTCCTGGCTCGGAGGTTCGGTCAACAGTTCCAGCGCCGGATGCACCAGGCCGAGGCCCGCCACCAGATGGCGCGAGCTGTTACCCGTGCCGTTGAATGCGCAGATGCCGCCTTTGCCGTCGCAAGTCGCCACCGCCAGCCGCTTTTCAAAATCCTTGTGCTCCGCTTTCGTAATGATGCCGCGTTTTCTCGCCCTTTCGAGCACTCCCTGGAAAGAGGTGTTCGACGAACACTGCAAAATGTATGCCATCGTATCCCGCAAATCGTAGGCGATATCGTCCGCTCCCATATGTTCCGCCCGCTGGGCCACTTCTTCCAGTTCCTGATACAGGTCGGGGGGAATCGTTCCGCCCTTCAGCACATGTGCCGGCGCAAACGTGGCAAAGAATGGAGCTTCCCCCCGCAGCCGGCGGATCCGGTCCACATGGGCCAGCGCGCTGACTACGCCGAGCGGCTGCTTGTCGCATCCCTGAATCACAAAGGCACCGTGATAGCTGTGGGCTTCGATTTGATTGACCACCATCTGCGCCACGGCGTTGCGGCTTTGCAGGGAATAACTCATCCCCTGGGTGCTTTGCGCCGTTCCGTCACACATGACGGGAGTGGAGAAATAAAACGGTACCCCGCCGTTCTGCCAGATGCGGATCGCCGCCCGAGCCGATGTTTGATAATCCATGATATGGGCGGGATGATCGGCGGAGCCGCCGATAATGGCAATCCGCGGCGCATTGTTTTCGAGACGGTCATAAATCGCTTCCAGGGTCCAGTCGGGCGCCGGCCCGTCATAAGCCGGCCCGAGAATCTGCTTGGCGCGATCCAGCAAGCCCGCCACGCAAATCGGTTCATTGGCTTTGCCCTGCACATTGTCCCGGTAAGGATTCACCGGACTGTCGATGGTCGGATACTGAACGGCCATGTTTCTCCCTCCGTATCACCCCGCCGCTTTGCGGGTGGATTGTCCGATCCCGTCAAAGCACTCGGAACAGGCACGAGGTTTCACGTCCCATGAATGGAAAAGGATTTACCATTCCGCTACGGTTCCGTCCTCGTTCCGCCAAACCGGATTTTTCCAGTTATGACCTTGCTTTGCCGCTTCCTTGACCCGCTCCTCGTTGATTTCGATGCCCAGACCCGGCCCCTTCGGAATCTCCACAAACCCATCCACGTATGTGAACACCGACGGGTCCACGAGATAATCGAGCAAATCACTGCCCTGGTTATAATGGATGCCCAGACTTTGTTCCTGGATGATCGCGTTCGGCGTGCAGGCATCCACTTGCAGCGACGCGGCCAGTGCGATCGGGCCCAGCGGACAGTGCGGAGCCACCGCCACATCGAAGGCTTCGGCCATCGCCGCGATTTTCCTCACTTCCAGAATCCCGCCGGCGTGGGACAGATCCGGTTGAATGATATCCACATACCCGTCCAGCAAGATCCGCTTAAACCCCCAACGCGTATACAATCGTTCGCCGGTCGCGATGGGAATGGTGGTGTGACGGGCAATTTCCCGAAGCGCCTCATTGTTTTCCGGAAGCACCGGCTCCTCCAAAAACATCGGACGATAAGGCTCCAGCTCTTTTGCCAGGATCTTGGCCATCGCCCGGTGCACCCGGCCGTGAAAATCGATGCCGATCCCGATGTCCCCTCCGACCGCTTCCCGGATGGCCGCCACCCGGCTGACCACGGCTTCCACTTTGGAAGGGGTGTCGATATAATGCATCTCTTCCGTCGCATTCATCTTGACAGCGGTAAATCCGGCCTCCATTTTTTCTTTCGCAGCCGCCGCCACGTCCTGCGGCCGGTCGCCGCCGATCCAGGAATAGACGCGAATTTTGTCGCGGGCGGCGCCGCCCAGCATCTCATAGACCGGGACGTTGTAATATTTGCCTTTGATATCCCACAACGCCTGTTCAATACCGGACAAGGCGCTGGTCAGGATCGGGCCGCCCCGGTAAAATCCGCCGCGGTACAACACCTGCCAGTGATCCTCGATCCGGAGCGGATCTTTACCTATCAAATACTCACTCATCTCCTTGACACAGGCGGCCACGGTGTCAGCCCGCCCTTCCACAATCGGTTCCCCCCAGCCCGCGATGCCGGCGTCGGTTTCCACCTTCAGAAACAGCCAGCGGGGAGGAACTTTATAGAGCGTAAAGCCGGTAATTTTCATTCAAACTATTCACCTCTGCCCATTGTCATTCCGGCCAATGGGAAAAATCTGCCAATTTCGGACCCGTCAAAACCTCGACATCCTCCCGTTGCCGGGCTTCCTCCAGCAGGCTTTCCGAGATCCAGATTTCTTTCAGTTCCAACGTGTTGCGGATCCAGACCAAGCGCACCTGGGTCAGATCAAAGGCATTGCACGTCTTGATCGCCGCTTTCACCGCCAGTTCTTCCGTTTCCAAAAACATGGGCAGTTTAACGGTGGAAACCACCGTGCTCGTCAAGGCGTTGGCATACCCTTTTTCCCATTCGATGGCTTCAAAGGCTTTGCGTGTGGTGATGTCGGCCAAACCGATCCCGTTGGCGTTGCCGTGCGTTTTCTCGGTCAATCCAAGCACGACAATCCGGGTCACCTTCGGCCCGCCGCTGGCGTAAGGGGTCGCATAACGACCGGTGATATTGGGATCCATCCCGTCGCCGGAAATGTCCTTTCCGATTTCATTCACCACCAGGACGTCCATCGGATCGAACAAAATCCGGGGCATCAGCGACTTCGCCTCAAGCAACAGCTGCGGTTCCACCTCTTCAATCTTTTCCGCCGGCACCGCCACGATTTTTGCCGGCCGGTCATAGGCGTTTTCGATCGTGGCCAAACCAAAGATGATCGGCACTTGGCTCATGGCGATTTTCGCCATGGCCTGCACATGTTCCGCCATATATTGGAATCCATAGGCATGGGCGGCTTCCGCCCCTTTCTGCTTGCCGAGCCCGATGGTGATCATCTTCATCAACCCGCTTTCCACCGGTCCCCGAAAGGCGGTGTGCGGCTTAATGCGGTTGATGACAATCACCTTGTCGGCCTCGTACGCATGCTTGTCGATATAGACGGGAAGGCCGTTGGGCAGCCTTCCCACCTCCACCACGTCCATGCTTGAAAGGATCGGGGCACCCACCGACGATTCGGTGACCCCCAATTGTTTTAGCACATCGATCTGCCCTTCGGCGGTGGCGCCGCCATGGCTGCCCATTGCCGGCACGATGAACGGTCGGCCGCCGGCCGATTTGACCGCATTCACCACTTCCCGCGTCAAAATCGGGATATCCGCAACCCCGCGGCTCCCCACGGCGATGGCGACCCGGTCGCCCGGGGATATCCGGGAAAGGACACCCGACTGACGAATGGTTTCATGGACGGCGGCCGCCACGTCGGGCACTTCCGGCGCATGAAACTTCTGGCGGACTTTGACCAGCCGGGGAAGGGAGATGTCCTGAAGCAATTCCTCGATAATGTTCATCGCCAATTCCTCCTCATCGGGCGATGAGGACTATTGTTGATTGCGCACTTTGTTCACTTCGTCGTACATCTGCTTGACCAGATCCTCGCCGTATTTCTTCGAATACTTGTCAATGACCGGCTTGATGATCGCCTGCACTTTTTTCCTTTCTTCCTCACTGAACTCGTTTACCTGCATCCCTTTTTGCTTCAAGTTTTCCAGCGACTTCTGGTTTTGTTCACGGTTCAGCCGGCGTTCATACTTGCCTGCTTCGATCGCCGCATCCTTCAGGATTTTCTTTTCTTCCTCCGACAGTTGATCCCAGAATTTTTTGCTGACCAGGAACACGAACGGAGTGTACACGTGGTTGGTCAGGCTCAGATATTTTTGGACTTCGTTATATTTGCTCGACTCGATCGTTGCCAACGGGTTTTCTTGTCCATCGATCGTTCCGCTCTCCAGCGCGCTGTACACTTCGGAGAACGGCATCGGCGTCGGATTGGCCCCCAGCGCCTTGAATGCGTCGATATGCACTTCGTTCTGCATCGTCCGGATTTTCAATCCTTTGAAATCCTCCGCGGTGGCAACCGGATGCTTGTTGTTGGTCAGGTTGCGGAAGCCGTTCTCCCAGTAGCAGAGGCCGATCAGACCGTGCTGCGGAAGCTTTTCCAACAGTTTTTGCCCCAGCGGACCGTCCAGCACCGCGTCGGCTTCCTTCGGATCATTGAACACAAACGGGAAGTCGAAAATCCCGAATTCCTTGACGGTGCCAACCAGCGGCGAAGTGGACGGAATCGTGATTTCCTGCAAACCGGCTTTCAGCGCTTCCGTCATTTTCAGGTCATCCCCCAGCTGGGCGCTGAAATAGGTTTGCACCTTCAGTTTGCCGCCGCTTTTCTGTTCGACAATTTCCTTGAACTTTTTGAGCGCTTGTCCTTGCGGGTGATCCTCGTTCAAACCGATCCCCGCCTTGATGGTGCGTTCCTGGATCCCGGATGACGCCTTTCCACCCTGACTCCCGCTGCCGCAGCCTGCCAACGCGAACACCAGGCTGAGAACAACCAGACCGATCCCCAATTTTTTAACCCACTTTTGCATGACGTTACTCCTTTCCATGCAAATTTTTTATCCGATAACGGAAAATTGTTCCGGCACATACCTTTCGGTCGGGTTATTCTCCCGCAGGTTCAGCTTTTCTTTCACCTGCCGGTTGACCAAGTACTTCGGATATTCCCCATGCAACAACACATCCACCACGCCAAGCGCCGCTTTCACCCGCATTTCGGCCTCCGACTCTTCCGAATACCATGCGACATGCGGTGTCAGCACCACATTTTCCATCTGAAGCAGCGGATGGTCGGAGCGAATCGGCTCCACTTCCACGACATCGAGACCCGCACCGGCGATTTGGCCGTCCCGCAATGCGGCCACCAGAGCCTCTTCGTCAATCACCGGCCCGCGGGATGTGTTGATCACAAAGGCATCCTTTTTCATCAGCGCAAACTGCCGTTTGCCGATCATCCCTCTGGTTGACGGAGTCAACGGCGCATGCACGGAGATGATGTCTGCCTGCCGGCACAGATCATCCAGGGAAACCAGCGACACCCCTTTTTCCTTGGCCACCGCTTCCGGAACGTACGGATCGTAAGCGATCACCCGGAGCCCCAGCGGTTTGACTTTATCCGCCAGCGCTTGCGGGATTTTGCCGAACCCGACCAGCCCGAGCACGCGACCGCGCAGGCGGTAGATCGGCTGCGTCACTTTGAAATCCCATTTTCCGCTTTTCACATATTGGTTGGCCAAGCTCACCTTGCGCGTCACATCCAGCAGCAACGCCAAGGCATGGTCGGCCACCTCGTCCATGCAGTAATCCGGCACGTTGGCAACACAAATGCCCTTTTCGGTCGCCGCGTCCAAATCGATGGTGTCGACGCCGACTCCATACCGGGTAATCACCCGGCACTTTTCAAGGGACTCGATCACCCTCCGGCTGATCGGTGCATACTGATTGATGATCGCGTCCGCGTCCCGGCAAGCTTCGATCACCTCGGCTTCCGTCCGACACTGGGCGGGTACCAGCTCGATTCCCGCACGCCCCAAAACGCGCTCTTCATACCGAAGATCCGCATACTCCCAATCCGTCACCACCGCCTTCCACGTTGGCAACGTTTTCCACCCCCTATTCATTATAGAACCATTGCAGCGGAACCAACGTGAGATCCGGGAAAAGCGTAAGTACCAGCAAGACCAGGCATTCGACCAGCAAGAACGGCCAGACACCTTTCATAATGTCTTCTATCGTGATTCGCGCCACGCCGCAGGCGACATTCAACACGTTGCCGACGGGCGGTGTCAGCAATCCGATACAATTGGTCAGGACGAAAATGAGTCCGAAATAGATCGGATCGATTCCAGCCTGCTGGACGATCGGCATGAGCACCGGGGTCAGGATCAGGATGGTCGGCGTAAGGTCGATGGCGGTGCCGACAATCAACACGAGGATGTTAATCGCCAGCATCAGCAGGAGCGGATGGTCCGCCACCGGCCCCAACAAGTCCGTCACTTCACTCGGAATATTGGCCACGGTGATCAACCAGGCGGAAACCATCGCCGCGGCCGCCAAAAACATGACAACACTGGTGGTTTTTCCGGCCTGCAACAACAGTCCGTACAAATCCTTGATTTTCAATTCGCGGTAAATGAACATCCCGACAAAGAGTGCATAAAACGCCGCGATGGCACCTGCTTCCGTCGGAGTGAACACACCCCCGCGCAATCCGGCGATAATCAAAATCGGCAAAATCAACGCCCAAAACGCTTTGCGCGTGGCCATCCACGTCTCTTTCGCCGATTTGCGGGGTTGCACCTGCACGTTATCCTTGCGCACCACCCACCACCAAGTGACAACCAACGCAAGACCGATCAACAGCCCCGGCACAATGCCGGCCATAAACAACTTGGTAATGGAGACGTTCGCCGTCACCCCGAACAGAATCATCGGAATGCTCGGCGGAATGATCGGGGCAATGATTCCGCTCGCGGCCAGCAAACCGGCAGACCGGTTCGTGTTGTAACCCGCATCGCGCATCATCGGAATCAACAGGGCGCCCAGCGCAGCGGTGTCGGCAACAGCCGAACCGGAAAGGCCGGCAAAAATGATGCTCCCGAGAATCGCCACATAGCCCAATCCACCCCGGATATGGCCAACCAATGCCATGGCAAAATCGACGATCCGTTTCGACATCCCCCCGGCATTCATGAACTCTCCGGCGAGGATGAAAAACGGAATCGCCATCAGCGGAAAGTTATCCGCTCCGTTAATCAGGTTTTGCGCAATGATCTGGCTGTCGAAGTTTCCCATCACAATCATCAGACAGACGCCGCAAAACAGCAGCGCAATCGCGATGGGAACCCCGAGGGCCATCGCCCCCAGCAGCGACAGTATAAATGTTGCCAATATCATGCCGTTCCCCCCAATGGATCGCTACCGACCCGCCGCTTCCGGCAATTTTTCTTCCGACTCGCGCGTCATGATGAATTCGTCATCCGAAGTTTTATTGAAAATCACGCGATACAAATTGATCAGGATAATCGCGCCCATGCAAACACCTACAACCACTCCGATTCCGTAAATAAAGGCGAGGGGCAATCCGGTGGCCGGAGCCTTGCTGTCCATATTCAATTCCGTCATTTTCCAGCTGCCTACGAGCACGAGGTACATGGTCCACAACATAATCAGATTGCCGAGAATATACGCCAGTTTTTTGAGACGTCGCGGCAACTTCTTGATCAGAATGTCCACTCCCAGATGCTCGTTATCTTTCAAAGCGGCAATGCCGCCCAAAAACGTCATCCAGATAAACAGGAAGCGGGCCATTTCTTCCGACCAAGTGATGCCGGAGTTGAAAACGTAACGCAACACCACGTTTGTGAAAACCAGAATCGACATCGCCGCCAAACAGAAAACAATGGTGAAATTGAGAAATTTGCGTATGGCCTTGGAAATCATTTGCATAAAACGTTCCTCCCGTCACTCCGCCTCGGACTTGATCTTTTCCACCAGTTCCCTCAAATCGGGATTTTTCTTGTAGAAATCCTCATAAATCGGTTGGGCCGCAGCCGTCATCTGCTTCAAGAATTGTTCATTCGGCGTTGTAAACTTTAACCCTTTTTCTTCCAGGAATTTTTTGTCGGCCGCCTCACTTTTCTCAAGCAGTTCCCACTCATATTCGGCGGCCACTTTTGCCGCTTCTTCCACCACTTTTTGCTGCTCAGGCGTCAGGTTCTTCCAGAAATTGACGTTGATGACATACACGTTCGGGCTGAACATATGACGGGATTCCAACACGTATTTTTGCACTTCATACCAACCCGAGGCGCGCAGGGTGACAATCGGGTTTTCCTGTCCGTCCACCACTTTTTGCTCCAAGGCGGTAAACACTTCCGAAATCGGCAGCGGCGTCACATTCGCTCCCCAGGATTTGCCGAGAGCGATGTAGTTGGGGATGTTCGGCATCCGCAGACGGAATCCCTTAAAATCTTCCATTTTGACAATCGGTTTGTTACTGGACACCATCCGGAACCCGTTGGCGCTCCAGGCCAGAACCTTCACGCCGTGTTTGGATTCCACGTCTTTTGCAATTTCCTCGCCCAAAGGACCGGTCAACACACTCTTGGCATGCTTCCAGTCTTTAAACAGGAACGGGAGTTCCGGAATGGCCATCCTCGGGATATCCGACTGCATGATCATGCCCGGGATGCCCATTTCAATCGTGCCGTTGCGCACTCCGTCGTAAAATTCCTTTTCAGCTCCCAGCTTGCTGTTTGCGTAGATCTCGACCTTCAGCGTGCCCTTCGAGTTTTTCTCAACCATCGGCTTGAACTTTTCCCGGAGGGCGACATTTTGCGGATGGTTTTCGGCAAAATAGTTGGCCACCTTGATCGTGCGGGTCTTGGAACCGCTTTCAACGAAGGTTCCACATCCCGTGGTGAAAAGCGTTATCACCAATGCAATGATGGAGAATACGGCAATTCCCTTTTTCATGCGCCATTTCCTCCCTTGCAAATGAACAAAATATTGAATCAATTGTCCGAAAGCGGATTCATCCGGTTGTGGATCCCCCGTTTCGCCCCCCATCTTCCATAAGGTGATCCATATCGAGTTTTGCATTATAAAACTTGGTTTTCGATTCTCTCGATCAAAAAAGCCGGAAAACCACCGGTTGTTTGATAATATAAAACTGAATTTTTAGTCTATTGTTATCTCAATCTTATATTACGAATCCGTTTTCACCATGTCAATTAAGTTCATAATTTCACAAACAGGTTCGAGACGCCCGGCCGATCTTCCGCCGAAAGATTGTCTCGATAGCGTAAGCGAGATCAGCGATTCTCAAGAAATGACAAAATGATGACCCGGTGGACGCGGAGAGATCGTCCGGGATCATTTGCAACATGTACGCTGCACTCCGGCACAAACCGCCCCATCCCCCAGCGGCATTGGAGAGCAGTGACGATCGGCATACACATCTTTTGGCCAAAACGGTCACTGGGCTTGATCCCACCGGTGAAAGCACGCACCGGCTCGTATTCCTTCCGCCAAAAAATTCGGGGCAAAAAACAAGCTGGCGTACAGACGCCAGACTGTAAGCTGAGTTGCCTTTTCAATCGGCCACATATACGGGCTTAACCGCCCAGTCCGATTCCCGCGATAAATCGGAATACGATGAGCCAGGTAATATTCGATGCAACCGCACACAACAAGGAAAAGAAGGAATACAGAAAAACGGTGCCGATAAACGCTTTTTTTCTGCCGATCAAATCTCCCAGACTTCCGAACAGAAATCCGCCCACGGCCATGCCGAGAAACCCGGCGGTGGCAAACCAAGCCAACGTCGTTTGATCCACCTTCCAGGCCTGGCCGATTAACGGCATCACATAAGAAGGCAGCAACACATCAAACGCATCGAAAAAATAGCCCAATGCACCCACAATATAGATCCAAATGTGCGTCCTCCGCAGGGGAATATCCGGCAATGCCGGCCCTCGGAGCGACGTTGTCGTTTCACGATGGGTCGAAACCATTCTTCATCCCTCCTTGTTCTCGTGATCCCGTTGCTTTTTAAAAACCGCAACAGAAACGATGTGAAGGAAGACAACCCGGAAGCCCGAAGGAGGGACCAACCAACCGGATCCCGTACAAACGTCCGAGGCGGTGCCTCCGTATCCGGTCCGGATGAGGAAGCCCGCCCCG
>k87-518639_pt1 | contig 13237 bp, 9 predicted proteins | sample MGYA00084031_6733416 | MGnify analysis MGYA00084031
CCTGGCGTGCGGGGAGGCGATCGGCCTCCGCTGCACCCCCACCTGCTACCTGGTGCCGCAGAAGTCGCTGGTCGGGCTGATCGGCTGGCTGCCCCCCGCAGGGAGGGACTGGCCGCCGGTGGGCTGCACCCGCTGCACCTTGGCGGACTGCCCCTACCGGGTCCGGGGGCGGTGAGGCCGGCACCGGCCGGAGCAAGGGAGGGGGAGCTGCGCGGCCGGCGCGGCGGTGACGGCGCCGGCCGCGCGCAGGAACGCCCCGGAGGAGGAGCAGGATGACGGAGCTGGATCTACTCTTGGGCCGCGCGGTCCTGGTCTTCGACGGCGCGATGGGCACGATGCTCCAGGCCCGGGGGCTGGCGCCGGGGGCGTGCCCGGACGTGTGGAACCTGGAGCGGCCGGAGGAAGTGATCGCCGTGCACCGGGCGTACGTGGAGGCCGGGGCGCAGATCATCGAGACCAACACCTTTGGCAGCACGCCGCTCCGGCTCCGCCACTACGGCCTGCAGGACCGGTGCCGGGAGATCACGGTCGCCGGGGTGCGCTGCGCCCGGGAGGCCGCCGCGGGCCGGGCCTGGGTCGCCGGCTCGATGGGGCCGCTGGGGGCGCTGGTGGAGCCTCTCGGGGAGCTCACCTTCGACGAGGCGTACGCGCAGTTCGCCGCCCAGGCCCGGGCGTTTGCCGAGGCGCAGCCGGACTTCATCATCATCGAGACCATCGCCGACCTGAACGAGCTGCGGGCGGCGATCCTGGCGTGCAAGGACCACGCCCCGGGGATCCGGATCATCGCCCAGATCACCCTCGACCCCAGCGGCCGCGCCTTCACCGGCACCGACCCCGAGACGGCGGCCCTGGTGCTGCAGTCGCTGGGGGCGGACGTGATCGGCCTGAACTGCTCGGTCGGCCCCGACGTGCTGGTGGACGCGGTCGCCCGCATGGCCCGGGTCGCCCGGGTGCCGATCTCGGTGCAGCCCAACGCCGGGCTGCCGGTGCTTCAGCCCGACGGCACGACCCGGTTCCCCATGGGGCCGGAGGAGTTCGCCGCGTACGGCCCGAAGCTGGTCGAGGCCGGGGCCTCGCTGGTGGGCGGCTGTTGCGGCACGACGCCGGAGCACATCCGGCGACTCCGGGCGGCCGTGGAGGGGCTGAAGCCGAAGGGGCAGCCCGGTCCCCTCGCGAGCGCGCTGGGGCTCGCCTCCCGCACCCGGTCGCTCTTCTTCGTGGAGCAGAACCTGCCGGTGGTGATCGGCGAGCGCATCAACCCCACCGGAAGGAGGCTCCTGACGAAGGATATTCAGGAGGGGACTTTCGCCCGCGTGCGGGCGGAGGCGAAGCGGCAGGTGGCCGCCGGGGCCGCGGTGCTGGACGTGAACGTGGGCGTGCCGCTGATCGACGAGCCGGCGGCGATGGCCGGAGCCGTGCGGGCGATCCAGGACACGGTGGACGTGCCCCTCTGCCTCGACTCGCCCAACCCGGCGGCGCTGGAGGCCGGCCTGAAGGCCTGCGTGGGCAAGCCGCTCCTCAACTCCTTCAGCCTGGAGGAGGGGCGGGCGGAGGCCGTGCTGCCCCTGGCCAGGCGCTACGGCGCGGCGGTCCTGGGCCTGACCATCGACGAGAAGGGGATTCCCGGCTCGGCTGAGCAGCGGCTGGCGATCGCCCGCCGGCTGGTGGCCGCGGCCGAGGCCCACGGCATCCCGCGGCACGACGTGGTCATCGACCCCCTGGCGCTCACCGCCGGCGCCCAGCAGGCGGACGCGAAGGAGACGCTGAAGGCGATCCGCTGGATCACGGAGGAGCTCGGGGTGCTCACCTCCCTCGGGGTCTCCAACATCTCCTTCGGCCTGCCGAACCGGCCGTTCCTCAACGCGGTCTACCTGGCCATGGCGGTGACCGAGGGGCTCGCCATGGCGATCCTGAACCCGCTCGACGAGCGGATGATGGACACCGTCCGGGCCCTCCTGCTCTTCCTCAACCGGGACCGCGGGGCCGCGGTCTACATGCAGGTGGTGGGGCCGAAGCGGCTGGTGCACACGGTCGAGGAGGCCCTGGAAATCGCCCGGAAGGCGGGGGCGCCCGGAGGCGATGCCCCGGCCGCGACCGGCGCGCGTGAGCCCGCGGCAGCCGGAGCGCCGGCGCCATGCACGAGCGGCGCATCCGCCGGGTCCGCGCCCGAAGGGACCGCACCGGCCGAATCCGCCGCTTCCGGACCCGAAGGGACCGCACCGGCCGAGTCCGCCGACCCGCTCGGCCGGCGGCTCTACAACGCCATCCTCGAAGGCGACCGGGACGCCATCGTGCCCCTGGTCGAGCAGGGGCTGGCCGAGGGCCGGGATCCGCTGGACATGCTGAACCGGCACCTCATCCCGGCGATCGAGGAGGTGGGCCGCCTCTTCGGCGAGGGGATCTACTTCCTGCCCCAGCTCATGCTGTCGGCCCAGGCGATGAAGAAGGCGTTCGCCCGGCTGAAGCCGGAGATCCAGAAGGCGAAGGTGGGCCAGACCGAGATCGGCACCGTCGTGCTGGCCACCGTGCAGGGCGACATCCACGACATCGGCAAGAACATCGTCGCGGTGCTCTTGGAGAACTACGGGTTCCGGGTGGTGGACCTGGGCCGCGACGTGAAGAACGAGGTCGTCCTGGAGGAGGCCCGGAGGGTGGGGGCCGACATGGTGGGCCTCTCCGCCCTGATGACCACCACCATGCCCCAGATGAAGCGGGTGATCGAGCTCTTCGCACGGGAGGGCTTTGACTGCCCCGTGATCATCGGCGGCGCGGCGACCACCCGCGCCTTTGCCGAGCAGATCGGCGCCCGCGGCCACGGGCGGGACGCGCAGGAGGCCGTGGCGCTGGCCCTGGAGGTGCTCCGGGAGCGCCGGGGCGGGAAGCTGACCCGTGCGTAGGCGGGAGAAAGGGGGCCTGGGATGCAGTACCGGGTGACGGCGGCGGGCCGTGTCTTCCTGGTGCCCGCGGGCATGCCCCTCGCGCAGGCCCTGAACCAGCAGGAGCCGTTCGTGGAAACGCCGTGCGGCGCCCGGGGGCAGTGCCGCAAGTGCCTGGTGCGGGTGCTGGGCGAGGCCCCCGCACCGACGCCGGCGGACCGGGAGCAGCTCACCCCGGCCGAGCTGGAGCAGGGCCTGCGGCTCGCGTGCCAGCTCCGGGTCGACCGGGATCTGACCGTGGCGGTGGTGCCCGCCGCGGCGCTCGACCCCCGCAAGGCGAGCCTGGGTCGCCTCACGGGGCCGGTGGAGGTGGACCCCTGGGCGCCGCTCCGCCCGTCGGGCCGGTCGCTGGGCCTTGCGCTGGACGTCGGCACCACGGGCATCGCCGGCGCCCTGCTGGACCTGCGGACGGGCGAGGAGCTGGCGGTGCACGCGGCCCTGAACCCGCAGGCGGCGTACGGCGCGGACGTGATGACCCGCCTCTCCTACGCCATCCAGGGCGAGGCGCAGCAGGCGGAGCTCACCCGCGCCGTGCGGGAGGCGGCCGAGGCCCTGCTGGGCCGGCTGCTCCGCAAGGCCGGCGCCGAGCGGGGTGAGGTGGTGGCCGGCACGGTGGTGGGCAACACGGCCATGCACCACCTGTTCCTGGGGCTCCCCGTCGCGTCCCTGGCCGCGGCCCCGTACACGCCGGCGGTCACCGACGGCCGTTTGTGCGACATCCCGGGCTTTCCGCCGCTCTACGCCATGCCCGTCGTCGCCGGCTTCGTCGGGGCGGATGCCGTGGCCGCGGCGCTGGCGGCCGAGCTGGACGAGGGCGACGAGACGGTCCTGCTGGTGGACGTGGGCACCAACGGCGAGGTTCTGCTCCGGCACGCGGGGCGGCTCTACGCCTGCTCGGCGCCCGCTGGCCCCGCGTTCGAGGGCGGGGAGATCAGCCAGGGGATGCGCGCCGGCCCCGGCGCCATCGAGGCCGTGCGGTTCGACGGCACGGACCTGGCCGTGACGGTGATCCCGGGGCGCACGGCGGGCGGCGGGCTGCGCAGCGGGGGTCCCGCGGCGGCCCGGGGCATCTGCGGCTCCGGGCTGCTGGACGCGGCGGCCGCCCTCCTGGAGGCCGGGCTCATGGACCGGACGGGCCGGCTCAGGCCCGCGGGGCCTGCCGCGCACCGGCTGGTCGAGGCAGGCCAGGCGGTCGCCCTGGCCCCCGGGGTGCGGCTGACCCAGAAGGACCTCCGGGCCTTTCAGCTGGCCAAGGGGGCGATCCGGGCGGGGATCGAGGTCCTCCTGCGGGCGGAGGGGATCGGCGCCTCCGCCCTGGACCGGGTGCTGCTGGCGGGCGCCTTCGGCAACTACCTGCGCCGGGAGAGCGCCGTCGCCACCGGCCTCCTGCCTCCCGTGGATCCTGAGCGGATCCTGCCCATCGGCAACGCGGCGGCTGCCGGCGCCAAGCTGGCCCTGCTCTCCCGCCGGGCCCGGGAGCGGGCGGAGGCCCTGGCGCGCAGCGTTACGTATGTGGAACTGGCCACCCACCCGGACTTCGAGGAGGTCTTCCTGGAGGCCCTGAACTACCCGCGGGCGGGGGCGGGCGCATAGGGTCCCGCCTGCCGGCTCATACCAAGTCTGCAGCGGGATCCTACCCGGCTTGGAGGGGTGCGATTTGCGTGCATCACGGGTTCCGGCGGCCGTCCGGCGGCTCGCCGGACTGCTCGTCTTCGCCCTTCTGCTCCACCTCCTGACGGCTTGCGGCCGCGGCGTCCCGCGTGGTGCAGACCCGCCTCCGGAGGAGCCCCCTGGCCCCCAGGACCAGCCGGGGGACGGATCGGGTCCCGGGCCCGCCGAACCGCCCTCGGCCTTTCCGGAGTGGCTGGCCTACCTGACCCTGGAGGAGAAGCTCGGGCAGCTGTTCTGGGTGGGCCTGCCGGGCACCGAGCTGACCGACGAGATTCGGCAGCTGCTGGCGGAGGGGAAGGTCGGGGGCGTCGTCCTCTTCGGCCGGCAGGGCAGCGACCCGGAGATTCTGCGCCGCCTCACCGCGGAGCTGCAGGCGGCGGCCGCCGCGCGCGACCGGGCGACCCCCGGGCTCGTCATTGCGGTGGACCACGAGGGCGGCCTGGTGCAGCGGTTCGGCCCCCCGTTCACCCAGTGGCCCCCGGCCATGGCCCTGGGCGCCACGCGCTCGGTCGAGTACGCCGAGGCCATGGGCCGGGCGATGGCGCGGGAGCTGTCGGCCGTGGGGGTGAACATGAACCTGGCCCCGGTCGCGGACGTGAACAACAACCCGGCCAACCCCGTGATCGGCACCCGCTCCTTTGGCGAGGAGCCCGAGCTGGTCGCGCGGATGGCCGCCGCCCTGGCGGCGGGGCTGCAGGCGGAGGGGGTCAGCGCGGCGGCCAAGCACTTCCCCGGCCACGGCGACACCGCGGTGGACAGCCACCTGGACCTGCCCGTCATCCCGCACGGCCGGGAGCGCCTGGACCGGGTGGAGCTGGTCCCCTTCCGGGCGGCCGTGGGCGCCGGGATCGACGCCGTGATGGTCGCCCACGTCGCCTTCCCCGCGGTGGCGGGGGACGGCCGGCCCGCGAGCCTGTCGCCGGATGTGGTGGCCGGCCTGCTGAAGGAGGAGCTGGGCTTCGGCGGGGTGGCGCTGACGGACGCCCTGGACGGCATGGCGGCGATCACCGACTACTACGGCGTGAACGAAGGGCTGGTGCTGGCCGTGGAGGCCGGGGCGGACGCGCTGCTGGTCACCGAGTCCTTCGGCCGGCAGCAGGCCCTCTTCGAGGGGCTCCTCCAGGCGGTCCGGGAGGGGCGCATCCCCGAGGGCCGGATCCGCGACGCCGCGGGGAGGGTGCTCGCCCTGAAGGAGAAGCGGGGGCTCCTGCCGCCGCTGCCGGGCGCCGCCGAAGCCCGGGCGGCCGGTGCCGGGGCCGGCGGTTCCGGCCGGATCGGTGCCGCAGCCCACCCGGCGCCGGCGGATGCGGTCGGCGCACCCGCGCACCAGGCCCTGGCGGACCGGATCGGCGCCGATGCCCTCACCCTCGTCCGCAACGCCCACCTGCCGCTGGGGCTCACGCCCGACCAGCAGGTGCTCGTAATCGGCCCGGCCTACGCCCGCCGGCTGGACGGCGCGGACGGCGTCGTCACGGCCCTGGGGGCCGGTATCCAGGCCCTGCACGAAAACACCGTGGAGGTCGTCCTGGACGGGAGCCCGGACCCGGCCGACGTGGCCCGGGCCCGCGCCCTGGCCGAGGGGGCCGCGGTGGTGGTGTACGCCGTGCGCGACGGCCACGAGGCCCCGGCGCACCGGGTCCTGATCGCCGAGCTCATCGCCGCGGGCAAGCCGGTCATCGTGGTCGGGCTGGGGATGCCCTTTGAACTCACGGCGGTGCCGGAGATCGAGACCTACATCGCCGCCTACGGGTTCCGGGACGCCAGCCTGAAGGGCATCGGCCCCCTGCTGTTCGGGCGTGCGCCGGCCAGGGGGCGGCTGCCGGTGGCCATCCCCGGCCTCTACCCCGTGGGGCATGGCTTGGAGCTGCCGTGAGCACGAAAGGAGGCGCGATCCGTGCGACCGGAGACCGAGGCCGAACGGGCGGCGCGCCACGCCGCGACCATCCGGGCGTTCCGTTCTACGGTGGACCCGGCCAACCCGCCGCGGGAGCCATTTGTGCTGGAGCAGCACTTCTACGCGGCGGAAGGGGGCGACATCGACGGCCTGGCGGCCGCCCTGGAGGAGCGCGGGTTCAAGGTGGAGAGCCTGACCTACGACCCCGAGAGCCGCGACCGGACCTGGCGGCTGGTTGCCGTGCGGCTCGAGCTCCTCGAGGAGCGGCGGCTGCTGGCCGTCTCGGACGAGCTGGACGCGCTGGCCCGCCAGTTCGACGTGGTCTACGACGGCTGGCAGACCCATGTGCCGAACTAAGAAAAGGATGAGGCTGCTGTCGCCCTCCGCCGAAACGTGTGGTACACTGGTTTTGTTTACCGGAAACAGGACGGAGGGATCCCCGTGACCGTCTTGCAGGCGATCCTCCTGGGCATCGTCCAGGGGCTGGCCGAGTTCCTGCCCATCTCCAGTTCGGCGCACCTCATCCTGGTCCCGTGGGCCTTGGGCTGGCAGCCCTCAGGGCTGGCCTTCGACCTGGCCCTGCACGTCGGCACCCTCATCGCCGTCACCGTCTACTTCTGGCGCGACCTGATCGCGCTGGCGGTGGAGGGGCTGACGAAGGGGATGAAGACCCCCACAGGCAGGCTGGCCTGGGGGATCGTGCTGGGGACGGTACCCGGGGCGATCTTCGGCCTGCTCATGGAGGACGTGGTGGAGGCGGTATTCCGCCAGTCCATCCTGACCATCGCCCTTCTGCTGGCGGCGGTGGGCGTCATCCTGTACCTGGCGGACCGGTTCGGGCCCAAGCGGCGGTCGCTGGAGGAGATCCGGGTGTCGGACGTGATCTGGATCGGGCTCGCGCAGGCCCTGGCGGTCATCCCCGGCGTCTCCCGGTCGGGCGCGACCATCACCGCCGGCCTGGCCCTCGGGCTCCAGCGGGAGACGGCGGCCAAGGTCTCGTTCCTGCTGGGCTGGCCGATCATCCTGGGCGGGGCGCTGCTGGTGATCCCCGACGCGGAGCCGGCCATGTTCACCCCCGCGTTCTTCGCGGGCGTCGCCGCAGCGGCGGCGAGCGGCTATGCGGTGATCGCGGCCCTGCTGCGGTACCTGCAGCGGGGGTCCTACCTGGTCTTCGCCCTGTACCGGGGGATCGTGGCTGCGCTGGCCATCGCCCTGCTGCTGGCGCGGGGTGTGTGAGTGGTGGGCGGTGGGCGTTGAGCAGTGGGCGGTGAGCGGTGAGTGGTGAGTGGTGAGTCCGACAATGATCCTCCAGCAGGCGCCCCTTTAGGTGAGGGGGCCTCCTTCTCGGCCGCGGTTTGACCAACGCCGGGAAGGAGAGGAATGACGCAGATGTGGCCGAAAGCCATAGACTGGCAGGAACTCAGGTTCGGGGTTGAGATCGAGTTCGTGGAGGGTGACCCGGCGGGCGTGCCGCTGCTGCCCGGCTGGGTGATGGACCGGAATGAGCGGCAGGTGGACGACGCGGGCGAGGATTCCGGCGCCGAGCTGAGGCCGCCGCCCCTGCTCTGGCGTGACCGGGAGCAGATCCGGGTGATGCTGGCGCGCCTCACGGCCACCGGCGCCCGGGCGAACTGGAGCTGCGGCCTGCACGTGCACGTGGGGCTGGAGCCCCGGGGGGCAGGACATCGTGCTCCCGCTGATCGACGCGGCCCTGGCGCACCAGGACGCGCTGCGCCGGCTCCTGCGGACGGCCGAGGACCGGCGGATCCACTGCCCGCCGGTGGTGCCGGAGATGCGCCGGCGCTACCTGGCCAACCCGCAGCGGGAGGCGCTGGTTCACCGGGGGCGACCGCAGTCGCACCGCTGCGGCATCAACGCGGCGGCGTGGTTCGACTTCGGCACCGTGGAGATTCGCTATCCCAACGGTTCCCTGGATTACCGTGAGGTCGTGAACACGGTCGAACTCTGCCTGCGCTTCGTCGCAGCGGTGGGCGCAGGCCGGCTTCCGGGGCCGTCGGAGGCGGATGGGGCTGCGCTGGCGGCCTTCCTGGGCGCGCCGGCGGAAGGCTACCCCCCGCCGCAGCCGGCGCCGCTCTGGCACCGGGAGCGGATGTGGCTCGAAGAGGCCCTGATCCCCGTGCTGGGGCCGCTGGTGCGGGCGCGGCTGCCGGGCGCGGAGATCCTGTCCATCCGGCCCGTCGCCAACGGCTTCCGGGTTACGCCGAGGATTCGGAGGAACGCCGCACGGCTTTCCTCGCCCGGCCCGGCCCGGAGGGGTGGTCGCTGGAACCGGAGCGATAGCGGTGCCGCTGCAACCAGATGACGCGACGGCGCCGCGGGGACGACAGCCCCGCGGCGCCTGCCGCTATCCCTACAGCTGATACCCAAACTCCCGAATCCAGCCCAGCGAACTCACCGTGTCGGGCTCGGGAATGTACTCCAGCGAGACGTACCCCTGGTAGCCGAGGCGGTCCAGCTCCCCCAGCACGAACCGGTAGTTGATCTCGCCCGTGCCCGGCTGGTGGCGGCCCGGGCTGTCCGCGATCTGGATGTGGCCGATCCTGGGCAGGTGCTCCCGCAGCGTGGGCACCAGGTTGCCCTCCTCCCGCTGGGCGTGGTAGACGTCGTACTGCACGAACACGTTGGGCAGGTCGACCTCGGCCAGCAGGGCCAGCACCTGCTCGGTCCGGGTGAGGAATGCGCCGGGGATGTCAAAGTGGTTCAGGGCCTCCACCGTCAGGCTGAGTCCCGCCTCCCCCAGGGCCTGCGCGGCAAAGCGGACGTTCTCCACCAGCGTCTTCCACTGCTCCCCGTAGGAGACCCCCGGAACCTGCTTGCCGGCCAGGCAGTTGAGCCGGGGGACGCCCAGGGCTTTCGCCCACGGGATGGCCTGCCTCACGCCATCCCGGAATTCCTCCACCCGGCGGGGATCCGCGGCGATGCCCCGGTCCCCGGCCTGCCAGTCGCCGGCGGGCAGGTTGAACAGGACGACCTCCAGGTGGTGCCGGTCGATCCGCGACTGGATCTCGGAGACGGAGTAGGCATAGGGAAACAGGAACTCCACGCTGCGGAAGCCCGCCTTCTGCGCGGCGGCGAACCGCTCCAGGAACGGCACTTCCGTGAAGAGCATGGTCAGGTTGGCGGCGAACCTGGGCATGTCCGTCATCCCTCCTGCGCCGTTCTCAGCCGCTTCCCCACGGCCACGAGCCGGAGGGCGCGCTCGGTCGCGTCCGTGACGTAGCGCGCCGCCTCCCGGATCGCGGTCTCCAGGTCCACCGGACCGGGGACGATGGGGAGGGCGGCGTCGATGCCGACGTCGTAGATCTGCTGGTAGTCCCGGCCCAGGCCCCCGGACAGGCAGATCACCGGGACGCCGTGCCGGCGGGCCGCCGCGGCCACGCCCATCGGCGTCTTGCCCCGCACGGTCTGGAAGTCCGTGCTGCCTTCCCCGGTGAGGCACAGGTCAGCCCCGGCCAGGTGGCGGTCCAGGCCGGTGGCCTCGACGACGATCTCGACGCCCCGGCGGAGCTCGGCATTCAGGAAGGCCATCAGCCCCGCGCCCAGGCCGCCGGCAGCGCCGGCGCCCGGGACGTTCTCCACGTCCCGCCCCAGGTCCCGCCGGATCACCTCCGCCCACCGGCGCAGGGCGGCGTCGAGCTGGACCACCATCTCCGGGGTGGCGCCCTTCTGGGGGCCGAAGACCGCGGAGGCCCCCCGGGGGCCGGTCAGGGGGTTGTCGACGTCGCAGGCGACCGTGATCTGCACCGACCGCACCCGCGGGTCGAGGCCCGCGACGTCGATGCGTGCGAGGCGCGCGAGCGCCGCACCGCCGGGCTCCAGTTCCCGCCCGTCCTCGTCCAGCAGGCGGGCACCCAGGGCCTGCGCCATGCCGGCGCCGCCGTCGTTGGTGGCGCTGCCGCCGATGCCGATGATCAGGCGCTTCGCGCCCAGGTCCAGGGCCCGGCGGATCAGCTCGCCCGTGCCGTACGTGGTGGCGATCAGCGGGTTCCGCCGCTCCGGCGGCACCAGGGTAAGGCCGGACGCCTGCGCCATCTCGATCACGGCCGTCTCGCCGTCGCCCAGCATGCCGAAGACGGCCTCGACGGGATCGCCGAGGGGTCCGCGCACGGCGGCGGTGATCAGCCGGCCGCCCGTGGCATCCACCAGCGCCTGGACCGTGCCCTCGCCCCCGTCGGCCATGGGCACCAGGGCCAGGTCCGCGTCCGGCCAGACGCGCCGCACCCCGGCGGCCATCGCTTCCGCCACCTGGGCGGCGGTCAGGGATCCCTTGTAGGAGTCCGGTGCGATCACGATCTTCATCGGGAGACCTCCCTCCGACGGGCGTGGTGCCGCGGGCCGGCCGGGTCCGGCCGCTGCGCTGGCCCTGCCGATTCCCGCTGCGTACCGATTACCCCGTCCTTCGCCGATTTTCCTTGCGGGAACACAGAAAAGTCCCGAGGGCGATGCCCGTCGGGACTCTCGCAGTGCGCATGGGACGCGGCTGCTCAGGTGCCGGCGCTTTCGGGCGCCTCGCCCGGCGAGGGGTTCTCCGGGCCCGCGCCGCCGGCCGGAGCCGCGCCTTCCGCCCGGTTCTCGCCCTCGGCCTGCCCCTCCCCGGGATCCGGCCGGTGGAGTTCGGGGTTGTAGAGCACGCCGGTCTCCAGGGCCCAGGCGCGCCACTCCTCGAGGCTGTTAAAGCGGCGGAACCCGTAGTGCTTCTGGTAGTACTCCTGCGCGAAGATCTCGTCGATCTCCTCGATCGACAGCCCGGTCTCGCGCGAGAGCTCGGACGCGCTGACCGCGCGCCCGTACTTCGTCAGGTATTCATCCATGACCCGCCAGATCTTCATGGTCGGCGAGCTGGTCGTCCCCGTGCCGAGAACGCGGGCGGTCGCGTAGTACGGCTCGCTCCCCAGGTTCTTGGCTTCCGTGTCGGCCATGGTGCGTATCCCTCCGTCTATGCAATACTTCCCATGACAGGTCGGCGCTACACTTGCCCAGGATAAAGTCTCCATACGATTCTCCTCCCGCGCCGGGGTTTCCTGCCGCCGATTCGACCAGGCCCGGCCGGCGCCGCCGGCAGGGGGGTCCATGTGAACCCCGGCCCGCGCTTCCTCGTCACACTTGTGACGGAAGGATGATGGCGATGCGCGGCGCGATGCGTGCCTTCCTGTCGGCGGCCCTCGGCCTCATGCTGCTGGCCGGCTGCGGCAGGCCCCAGCAGGCTCCGGTGGTTCCGGAGGCGGTACCGACCACGGCGGACGTGGATCCTTCCGGCGCGCCCGCGCCCTCGGGGGAGGCGACGGGCGCGCCGCCGCGCCTGGTCGACCGGCTGCTGTATCGGGCCACGCCCGTCCTCTCACGGGTCGTGGACGGCATCACGGTCGTCCGCCTGGAGCCGTGGCAGCGGGAGGTAGCCGTCGGGTCCGGGGCGGTGGAGATCACCTGGCAGCTGGACGCCGACGACGCCAGGCCCTACCGGGGCCTGCTGCGCACCGAGGGGGCGGAGCCCGCGCAGGTGCGCACCGTCCTCGGCGTGATCCAGGCCCGCTTCGAGCCGCCGCTGCCCGACCGCTGGAGCGCCTGGCTGGAGGGCGTCGCCGGCTCGCACACGGTCCTGGTCCGCTACCCGGAGCCGACCGTCGCCCTGAGCTACCGCGGCCCGGACGGCGCCCTGGTTCCGCTGGAGGGGCATGAGGCGGTCGTGCCCGCGGGGCCGCTGCGGCTGGTGCTGGACTTCGACCAGGCCGTCGACGACGGCAGCCTGACCGCCTGGCTGGACGGGGTGCGGGAGTGCGCGGGTGAGCAGCGGGTGACCTTGGGCCGCGGGGCCGGCCACCGCTGGTGGATCGACATGGACGAGGCCCCGGCCCGTCTGCACCTCGATCTGCGGAGCGTCGTCGCGGCCAGCAGCGGGCTCTCCGTCGCCCGCGATCCGCTCACGCTGTGGAGCGAGGCCAGCCTCCCTTATCTGGAGCGGGTGGACCTTACGACCGGCGATTCCCAGGCCTTGCTCACCCTGCCGCCGGCCATCCGCGAGGCCCGGCCGTCTCCCGACGGCGCATGGATCGCCCTGCGGTCCTGGCGGAGCCTGGGGGACGAGTGGCGGGATGACCGGGTGATCGTCGTGGACCTGGCCGAGAACCGGCTGATCCCCACGGAACTGGACGGCGGCGCGCTCCACTGGGTTGCGGGCCGCCTGCTCAACCGGCCGCCCGGAGGAGCGGCCTGGCAGCTTTGGGATCCGTCCGCCGCCGAAGCCGGGCCCCCGCCCGGGCTGCCCCCCGCGGTGCCGGCGGCAGCGGCCTTCTCGCCGGACGGGCGCACGGCGGCCTACCTCGCCCCGGGCGGCGCGGGCGGCACCGACCGGGCCGGGTACGCGCTGGCCCTGGTGGATGTGGAGACCGGCGCTGCGCGCACCATCCCGGGGTTCCTGGAGAGCGAACCGCTCCTCCGGAGCGGCGTGCCGCTCCCGCTGGAATGGAGCCCGGACGGCAGCCGGATTGCCGCGCTGGCGCCCCGGCTCCCCGCAGGCGGAAGCCGCGTGGTGATCTACGACCGGGAAGAAGACGAGCGGCGGGTGCTGACCGCGCCGCTGCCGGTTCCGGCCTGGGAGGCGCGCCTTGCGTGGAGCCCCCGGGGGGATCATCTGCTGGTCCTCGGGGAAAGGGGCGGCGCGTGGATCGTTCCCCTCGAGGGCGGGCCCCCCGTCCCGGTGGAGGAGGCCGGCGCAGCC
>k87-1586786_pt1 | contig 13199 bp, 14 predicted proteins | sample MGYA00084031_6733416 | MGnify analysis MGYA00084031
CCGGGCGGCCGCCCGGTACGCCTGGTCGATCTCGTCGGCCGTGGCGATGGTGATCGACGCCAGCTTCTCGTCGTCGTACGGGTTGAAGTCGATGATGTCCCAGGAGCCGCTGCCCGGACGCCACTCACCGTCGATGTACTGCTGCGCCAGGTCGGTGAAGTACGACGACATGTGATCCCTCAATCCCCTGCTGCCGAAGCAGAACCCAGATCAGTCACGGTCCGATCAACCTCTGCTCAAAGCCTGATCGAGCGTCATCGTACTTGTGTTTCAGGAGAGTTGAAGGAGACCTCGGAGAAGGTCCCGGCTCTCCGAGGGACCGGGGCTGTCCTGCTGGAGCTCCTTGAGCGCCTTCTCGTACTGGGCCACGTCCTCGGCCTTGTCCAGATACAGGGCGCTGGTGAGCTGCTCCAGGTAGACGACGTCCGACAGATCGGACTCGGGGAAGCTGAGGATGGTGAACGCACCGGACTCGCCGGAGTGCCCGCCGAAGCTGAACGGCATCACCTGCAGGCGCACATTGGGCCGCTCGGAGATCTCGATCAGGTGCTGGAGCTGGCCGCGCATCACCTGGCGGTCGCCGTAGGGGCGGCGCAGGGCCGCCTCGTCGAGCACGATGTGGAACTCGGGGGCGTTCTCCGCCACCAGGCACTTCTGCCGCTCCAGCCGCAGCGCCACCCGGCGCTCCACGTCCGCCTCGCAGGCGCCCTTCATGCCGCGCCGCACCACCGCACGGGCGTACTCCTCGGTCTGCAGCAGACCGTGCACGAACTGCACCTCGTACGCCCGGATCAGGGAGGCCGCGCCCTCCAGGCCGACATAGGTGGGGAACCAGCTCGGCAGGACGTCCGAGTAACTGTGCCACCAGCCCGCGACATTCGCCTCCCGGGCGAGCGACAGCAGCGAGGCGCGCTCCTGCTCGTCCGTGATGCCGTACAGCGTCAGCAGGTCCTCCACGTCCCTGGTCTTGAAGCTCACCCGGCCCAGCTCCATCCGGCTGATCTTCGATTCGGAGGCGCGGATCGAGTAACCCGCCGCCTCGCGCGTGATTCCCCGTGCCTCACGCAGTCGCCTGAGTTGTGATCCGAGCAGCATGCGCCGCACCACCGATCCCGGCTCTCCCGCGCTCACGTTCGCCAGCCTCCCCAACATCCGCAGGGCCCGCAGTCTGCCACTAAAACACTCCGAGCAGTACTCGTCCGGTTACAGAAACGGAATCCAGCCAAGCAAACCGGTCGGGAACGAACACCGAGGGGGTCGCGCCTCAGCCAGAAGAGGGGGTGAAGATGACGGAAAAATTAACCAACAACCGGTACGGGCAAGCCCATTTCGGTCAGATGCACGTGCATCTGCCCTTGCATCTGCTGTACGCATCCGAAACCATGGTCCCCGCACCACCGCCGCCTCGCCAGCACGCGAATTTCCGGGAGTGCCTCGCATGGGGACGAATGGATCGACCATGCTCGAGCCGTTACGGCAGGGCCTTCCGCCGCTGGACCCCGCGGCCGTGTCCGACGCCGCCTCCTGCGCCCTTCCCGCCCGGTACGAAGCGGTGGGCGACGCCAGGCGGTTCACCCGCGGAACCCTGGACCAGTGGGATCTGAGCGAGCGGTTCGACGATGTGTGCCTGGTCGTCTCCGAACTGGTCACCAACGCGCTGCGGCACGCCCTCCCGGCGAACGCCCCGCGGCTGCCCGGACAGGACCCGCCGGTGCGGCTGCACCTGATGCGGTGGACCGAGCGGCTGGTGTGCGCGGTGCGGGATCCGAGCGAGGAGAGCCCGGTCACCCGGGAGACCGACGACTTCTCCGCCGAGTCGGGCCGGGGCCTGTTCCTCGTCGACTCCTTCAGCGACGGCTGGGGCTGGCACCCGATGGCCGGCGGGCTCGGCGGGAAGGTGGTCTGGGCGCTGTTCCGTCTTCAGCGTGCGGGCGCATGCCCGCACCCCGCCGACTGACGCCGGGCGTTCTCTTGTCGCGCCGCGGTTCTACGCGCGTCGAGCGCCGGGCCGGGGCGCAGCGCGCGGTCACGGTCCTGGAATGCCTCACGGCGCGGGGAAGCCGCATGACTCCGGGAAGCCGCACGGCCCCGCACAGCCTCACGGCCGTGGTGGGCCCGGGCCGCGCCCCGGCCGCCGGTCAGCCGGCGATCAGGTGGTCGAACTCGCCGTCCTTCGCACCCAGCAGCATCGCCTCGATCTCCGCACGCGTGTAGACGAGTGCGGGACCGTCGGGGAAGCGTGAGTTGCGCACGGCGACCTCCCCTCCGGGCAGCCGCGCGAACTCCACGCAGGAACCCTGCGAGTTGCTGTGCCGGCTCTTCTGCCAGGCCACACCGACCAGCCTGGTGGCCGCCATGCCGTTGTACACGCCGGACACCTCGCCGCCGTCGTACACGTCACCGTCGAACACGTCACCGTCGTACACGTCGTGGTCCACAGGTCGCTCCCCGGTGTGCACTGGCTGGTGTGGCTGGTGATGCCATGGTCAACTGACTCGGATCATAGCTTCGTTCCTGTGCAAATGCATGAGCAGATGCACGTGCACGCGGGGTCATCCTGCGACTACAGCGTCCCTGCGCCGGACAGCCCCCGCTGTAGGTGAGACGCAGCAGGGGGCTTTTGTGTTCCCTTGAACTATCTCCGTGACGGCCCAACGGCCTTTTCCAGCCGTATGCCCGAGCCGTCCGCGGGGTTCCGGCGGGTGCTCTCTGCCCGGCCGTGCCGGTCCGGCGCGGCCGCGCACCGTGGGCCGGGCCCGCCCGGCGCGGCCCGTGACGGTGTTGTGCGAGGTACGTCACCGGGGTGGTGAGGTGACTGGCGAGTACGGTTAGCTGGCTCCGGCCGCTTCTCAGGCCGGTGCGGCCGGAAACGACTAGGGGGCTTGCAGTGACTTCGGTGTCTTCGGTGACCTTCTCGCGCGTCCGCGTGGCGGCCCTGGCCCTGGGGCTGGCCGGCACGCTCGCTCTCACCGGGTGCAGCGACGACGACGGCGGCTCCGGTGACTCCAAGGCGAGCCCGACCCCGTCCGCGACCGCGCCCGGCGGCGACGGCGCCACGGCCTCCCCGGAGGCGAAGGGGAGCGACCTGGAGGGCAGCTGGCTCGCCACGACCGGCGGCAAGGCGGTGGCCCTGGTGGTCAACGGTGAGCAGGCCGGCCTCTTCGCCACCGGCGGCACCGTCTGCAGCGGCTCCGCCCGCGAGGACGCCGGGACCACGACGATCCGCCTGAAGTGCACCGACGGCGACAAGGACCGGGCGACCGGCACGGTCGAGTCGGTCAGCGGGAAGTCCCTGAAGGTCACCTGGGACAGCGGTCTGGGGACGGAGACCTACCAGAAGGCGGAGGGCGGCACACTGCCTCCGGGTCTGCCGACCGAGGGGCTGGAGTCCGCCGCGCCGTGAGGCCGTGCGGCGCCGTGCCGGCCCCGGTGAGGTGAGGATGCCGCAGAGGTGAGGACGCCGCAGTGCGCCCGGCGAGGTCCTGGCACAGACGAGGGGTCCCGTGGGCGATGATCGGAGTGCACCTCCACACACCCAGGGGACCTCATGCGCGCCGTACCGATCGCCGTCACCGCCCTGTCCGCCCTTGTGCTGCTGACCGCCTGCGACGACGGGGGCGGGGGCGGCAAGTCCGGGCAGTCCGGGGGCCGGGCCTGCGCGATCGACACGGTGAGCATGGAGGCCGGCCCGGCCAGCGTCGCCCCGGCCGCCGGTGACACCGGTGAGGTGCCGGTCAGCTTCACCAACCAGAGCAGCGAATGCACCCTGGAGGGTTTCCCCGAGGTGCGTCTGACCGGCGCCGGCGGTTCTTCCGTGACCCGTGAGGTGCCCCCGGCCGAGGGCGCCAAGGCCCAGAAACTCACCCTGGCCAAGGGTGAGTCGGCGGCGTTCACCGTGACCTATGTCCGGGGAGCGAGCGGTTCCGGGTCGTTCCGGGCCAAGGATCTGCGGGTCGTCTTCCCCAGCGAGGCCGGCGACCCCAGCACCCGTGTCTTCCGGTGGTCGTACGGGCCCATCGCGGCCGGTGACGGGGAGGAGCTGGAGGTCTCGGTCAGCGCCTACCAGAGGATCGGGGACTGAGAAGCTCGGGGACTGCGGAGTTCCGGCGGACGGGACCGCACGCCGTCAGGCCACTTTCGTCGGGCCGGGTCCGTCAGGCCGGATCCGTCGGACCGGATCCGTCGGACCGGATCCGTCAGGGCAGGTGCGGGCGGGGCCCGACCTGCGCCGCGTCCGCGGCCCGGGCGCCCTCCTGCCATCCCGCCGCGTCGCTCACCCCGCGCAGCCGGGTGGTCGTGGTCTGCGGGAACAGCCGCTCCAGCCGCTCGGTGACCGCCGCCTCGCGGGAGGCGAGGACGGGCAGCAGATCGTCGGTCACCTGGGTCTCGGCGGCCCGGGCCAGGCGCGTCCCCACCCGGTGGGCGTAGGCCGCGAGGAAGGACTGCCGGAAGGTCTTGGTGCGCTTCCGGCCGCCGGCCCGCTGGGCGGCCTCCGCCCTGGTCATCGCGGTCGTGGCCTGCACCAGCAGTGAGGTGTGGAGCAGCTCGACCGCCTCCAGGTCGGGGGCGAAGCCGACCACGGTGGAGAAGCCGAGGGCCTCGTTCCACACCGCCCGGCAGCGGTTGGCGCTCGCGACCGCGTCCAGCAGCACCGCCTTGGCCTGCTCGTACGGCGGCTCCACGCCGATCCGGCAGGCGGTGGGCGTCTGCGCCACGGGCGCCCCGGCGGCGAGCAGCGCCGCGTCGACGCTGTGCCGGGCCATCAGTTCCTGCGCCTTGGCGCTGAGCGCCTCCGCCTCCTCGGGGAAGCCGGTCGCCTCGGCCTTGGCCAGCAGTGCCCGGATGCGGGCGAGCATGCGCGACTCCGGGTGCCGGTCGCCCCCGCCCCGGGCGGCGGCCGTCTCCTCGAGCGGCTCCAGCGGGGGCAGGCGCAGCAGCAGGCGGTACAGCTCCAGTACGGCGGTGGCGTGCGAGAAGCGGTCACCGCGCTCCGAGCGTCCCGCCTTGCCGTCGGGGAGGGCGGCCAGCTGGGCGGTCCAGCGCGCGCTCCGGGGACGGTCGTCGTGCCGCGCCTGGGCGCGGATCAGCGCCACCACGAGTCCCACGTGCACCTCCTCCAGCTCCCGCCGCACGAACCGGACGACATCGGCGGGCTGCCAGCCGCGCCGCCAGGCCGCGGCGACGAACTCCCGGCCGCGCCGGTCGAGTTCGGCGTCGGCCGCCGGATCGGCGGCGAGCAGGGACGCGCCGGTGTCGAGGCCGTCGTCGCCGGTGTCGTGGAGGGCGGCGCGGAAGGCGCGGTCGACGGTGCTGGACGTACTCACGGGCCCGATCGTGTCATGCGGCGCGGTTCACCCGTGAGTGTCAACGGGCGGTTGACAGTGCACGGGTGTCAACTTACGGTTGACACATGACGACGAACCCCATCATCACGTCATCCGTACGTCTCGACGACCTCATCGCGGCCATCAAGAAGGTCCACGACGAGCCCCTCGAACAGCTCCGGGACGCGGTGCTCGCCGGGGAGCACCTCGGCGATGTCGCCGACCATCTGATCGGCCACTTCGTGGACCAGGCCCGTCGCTCCGGCGCCTCCTGGACGGACATCGGCAAGAGCATGGGCGTCACCCGGCAGGCGGCGCAGAAGCGCTTCGTGCCCAGGGAGACCGCGTCACTCGACCCGAACGAGGGCTTCAACCGCTACACCCCGCGCGCCCGCAACGTGGTGATGGCCGCGCACAACGAGGCCAAGGCCGCCCGCAACGCCGAGGGCGTGCCCGAGCACCTGGTCCTCGGTCTGCTCAGCGAGCCGGAGGGCCTGGCCGGCGTGGCGATCACCAAGCAGGGCGTCACCCTGGAGGCGGTGCGCGAGGCGGCGAGCGCGGCGCTGCCGCCGGGCGTGGAGGAGGCGCCCGAGCTGGTGCCGTACGGCCCGGCGGCCAAGAAGGTCCTGGAACTCACCTTCCGCGAGGCGCTGCGCCTCGGCCACAACTACATCGGCACCGAGCACATCCTGCTCGCCCTGCTGGAGCACGAGAACGGCGAGGGCGTCCTCAGCGGCCTCGGCATCACCAAGGAGCGCACCGAGGAGTGGCTCCTCGAGGTGCTCTCGCAGATCCAGCTCGCGCAGCCGGGTGGCGGGACGGAGAACGCGAAGGGCGAGAAGGCCGAGAAGGGCGGGAAGAACGAGAGGGCCGAGCGCGAGCGGGCCGAGGGGGCCGAGGGGAACGAAAAGAGCGGGGAGGCCGAAGGCGGGACCGAGGGCTGACGTCCCGGGCCTGCGCTCCACCGCCCTGACGGGCGCTCGTCCGCGCAGGCCGGATGCATTGTCGGACCCTCCTGTCAGACTGCGTGGCATGGCCGACCGATGGCTGCTCGCCGGGACCGAGGACGGCGGCGTGGACGTCGCTCCCCTCGGCCCCGACGGGTTGCCCGCCGGTCCGGTGCGGCGGGAGGCGGATCCCGCCGCGGCGGTGCGGAGCCGTCCCGGTGTCGCGCGGTGGGTGTGGCGGTCCACCGCCGAGATCTGCCCACGCCTGCTCGCCACGGGGGTGCGAGTGGAGCGGTGCTACGACATCGAGGCCGCCGAGACGCTCCTGCTCGGTCACGAGGGGCGGTACGGGGAGCCCCGTTCGGCCGCGGCCGCCCTGGCCCGGCTGCGCGGCGGCCCCGTACCGCCCGATCCGCCGCTGCTCCCGGCCGAACCGGGCGCGCAGTCACCGCTGTTCGAGCCGCGCGGCGTCCATGTCCCGGCGTCCGGTCTGATCGCCGTCTACGCCGAGCAGCAGCGCCGCATCGGGGCGACCGCGCACCCGGACCGGATGCGGCTGCTGATCGCCGCCGAGTCGGCCGGGATGCTGGTGGCCGCCGAGATGAACCACGCGGGCCTGCCCTGGCGCGCGGACGTGCACCGCGCGCTCCTGCACGATCTGCTCGGCGAGCGGTACGCGGGCGGGGGCGAACCGCGCCGGCTCGCCGAGCTCGCGGAGGAGATCTCCGCCGCGTTCGGCCGCCGGGTCCGGCCCGACCTCCCGGCCGACGTCGTCAAGGCGTTCGCGCAGGCCGGCATCAAGGTCACCTCGACGCGCCGCTGGGAGATCGAGCACATCGACCATCCGGCGGTCGAACCCCTGCTGGAGTACAAGAAGCTGTACCGCATCTGGGTCGCGCACGGCTGGTCCTGGCTGCAGGACTGGGTGCGCGACGGCCGGTTCCGGCCCGAGTTCATCGCGGGCGGCACGGTCACCGGCCGCTGGGTGACCAACGGCGGGGGCGGCCTGCAGATCCCCAAGGTGATCCGCCGGGCGGTCGTCGCCGACCCCGGCTGGCGGCTGGTCGTCGCCGACGCCGACCAGATGGAGCCCAGGGTGCTGGCGGCGATCTCCCGCGACCCCGGCCTGATGGAGGTCGCCGGGCGGGAGAGCGACCTGTACCAGGCGGTCTCCGAACGGGCCTTCTCCGGAGACCGCGCCCAGGCCAAACTCGCGGTGCTCGGCGCGATCTACGGTCAGACCTCGGGCGACGGCCTGAAGAACCTCGCCGCCCTCCGCCGCCGCTTCCCGCGGGCGGTCGCCTGCGTCGACGACGCCGCGCGGGCCGGCGAGGAGGGCCGGCTCGTACGGACCTGGCTCGGCCGCACCTGCCCGCCCGCCGCCCGCACGGGCGACGACGCGACGGAGGAGGCGGGCATCCCCGTCACCGAGGAACAGGACCCCGGCCCGGCCCGGCCGTGGGTGCCCGGCTACGCCTCGGCCGACGCCCGTGCCCGGGGCCGCTTCGCCCGCAACTTCGTCGTCCAGGGCAGCGCCGCCGACTGGGCGCTGCTGCTGCTCGCCGCGCTGCGCCGGGCCCTCGCGGACATGGCTGCCGAGCTGGTGTTCTTCCAGCACGACGAGGTGATCGTGCACTGCCCCGAGGAGGAGGCCCAGGCGGTGGTGGCGGCCATCCGGGAGGCCTCCGGCCTCGCGGCCCGCCTCACCTTCGGCGAGACCCCGGTGCGCTTCCCCTTCAGCACGTCCGTGGTGGAGTGCTACGCGGACGCCAAGTGACCGCCCCGGGACCGGCTACCCCCGCCCCTGCGCTCCCAGCGGCTCCCGCCCGAGGAAGTCGGCGAGCCGGACCGGGGAGTCCTCCCCATGGCCGGCGGACACGGCGGCGTTCACGAGCTCCCTGGCCTCCGACGTGAAGGCCGAGGGGACCCCGGCCTCCTGAAGTGCGTGCACGATGTGGTCCAGACTCGCCGCGACCGATGTCAGCGCGGACGACTCGGCCCCGGAGAAGCGGCCCGCGTCGATGTCGGCGGCGAGCCCGGGGAGCAGGTCCGCGACGAGCCGCGCCATCTGCTCCGCGTGCGGGGCCAGTTCGCCGGCCGGCACGCCCTGCCGGGCCGCGTAGGCGAAGGAGTGCATCAGACCGGTGACCGAGGTCCAGAACAGGTTCAGCAGCGCCACGTCGAAGCTCGCCGCCCGGCCCGGGTCGGCTCCCAGGTGGAGGGCGGTGCCGCCCAGGGCGGCCAGTGTGCCGCGGTGGCGGTCGAAGAGGCCGGCCGGTCCGCTGTAGAGGATGCGCGTCGCCTCGGTGCCGATGGCCGCCGCCGGGGTCATGATCGAGCCGTCGAGATGGTCCAGTCCCAGCTTCCGCGCCCGGGCGGCCAGTGCGCGGGCCCGCTCCGGCCCGTCGGAGGTGAGGTTCACCAGCGTGGTGGCGGGCAGCCGGCCGCCCTCCGCTTCGGCCAGCGCCCGGTCGAGGACGGCGCCGACGGCGTCCGCGTCGACGACACAGACCACGGTCACCTCGCTCGCCCGCAGCGCGGCCAGCGGTCCGTCGGCCCAGGCCGCGCCCCTGCCCCGGAGTTCGCGGGCCTTGTCCGCGGTCCGGTTCCACACGGTGGTCGGGTGACCGGCGGCGAGGAACGCCGCGGCCAGGGCGCGGCCCATCGGCCCCAGCCCGATCACCGTCACCGGCGTCCTCGAAGTCTCCTGCGCCATCGTCGGGTTCTCCCCTCGCCTCGCACCGGGCCCGAGCGTCCCGGTCCTGGTCGCCGGTACGCTAAAGCCTGACGTCGGTGTGAAGGTCAACCCCGGAGGGCGGCGCTCGTGCGGATCGGTGAACTGGCGGCCCGCACCGGAGTGAGCACCCGCACTCTGCGCTACTACGAGGAGAAGGGCCTGCTGCGGCCCGGCCGGACGGCCGCCGGATACCGCGTCTACGGCGAGGAGCACGTCGAGACCGTGCGCCGTATCCGGATCCTGCTCGCCGCGGGCCTGGGCACCGACGTGATCGGCGAGATCCTGCCCTGCATGGTCGACGAGGGCGAGTACCTCGCGCCCGGCTGCGACGACCTCGTCGCCCTGCTGGAGGCCGAGCGCCGGCGCATCGACGACCGGATCGCCGAACTGCGCGACGTGCGTTCCGCGCTCACCGGGATCATCCGGGCCGGCAAGAGGCTCTCCGCCGCCTGACGGCTCCTCACCCCCCGGCGGCAGCGGGCTGCTTGTCCAGGCTTCGCCGGTCCCGCGTTTGCCATCCTCCGGCAAAGTCTGATGTGATCACATCACCGGACCCCCGGCCCGGCGGTGCGCGCGCGTGGACGCGCAGACTCGGGGGAGTGCCGCCGCCACGGCCCGGTCCGGTCCGCGAGGGACGCCCGGTCGGCAGAGGTGAACGACCGGGACCCTCGTCCACCCGTTCAGGGCGCCCCCTGCCCGGTTCAGGGCACCCACCGGCCCGGACCGCCGCCGCGCCACTCGACGCGTTCCGGCCGGCGCACCCAGTCCTCGTCGGCCTCCTCCAGCCCGGCGAGCCGCAGGAACTCGACCACGTCGAGCAGCCCGTAGGCCATTCCCACGAACTTCGTGCCCACACGGACCCGGCGCCCGCCGTCCGAGGCGGGCGGGTAGATCACGACGAGCTGATCACCGGCCATGCCACCAGGGTGCGCCGGGTGGGGCGGGCCCGCATGACGAGCCGTGCTCCGGCCGGACGCGGCCCCCGGGTCAGGGTGCGATCAGGCCCACCCGGATGGCGTAGCGGGTGAGTTCGACGTGGTTCCTCAGGCCGAGCCTGGCCAGCAGTTCGCCGCGGCGGCGTTCGACGGTGCCGGGGTCGGCGCCGAGGCGGTCGGCGATCTCCCGGGCGGTGTGGCCCTCGGCGACCAGCCGGAGGATCTGCTCCTCGCCCTCGGTGAGCGCGCCGCCGCGCGGGGAGCGGCCCTCCCGGACGTCGTCGAGGAAGTTCCGGACCAGGGCGGCCAGGGCGCCGGGGTAGAGGAAGGGTTCGCCGCGCATGGTGGCCCGGCAGGCCTCGATGAGGTCCCGGTCGGCGACGGACTTGAGGACGTAGCCGGAGGCGCCGGAGGCCAGGGCCTCGAAGAAGTACTGCTCGTTGTCGTACATCGTCAGGATGAGGATGTGCAGTTCCGGCTGGGTGCGGGAGAGTTCGCGGGCGGCCTGCAGGCCGGTCAGGCGGGGCATGGCGATGTCGAGGATCGCCAGGTCCGGATGGTGGGTCCGGGCGGCCTCGACCGCCTCGTGGCCGTCGCCCGCCTCGGCCACGACCGTGAGGTCGGGTTGGCTGTCGAGGATGAGGCGCACTCCGCGGCGGACCAGGTGGTGGTCGTCAGCCAGCAGGATGCGGGTGGGGGTCGCCTCGGACATGGTCACTGACTCCGGTGCGGGGTGGGGACGGCCGGGCCCGCGTCCCGGGCTCGGCGGACGGGACGTCGGGCCTCCTGCGTGGTCGGACCGGCGGGGTCGCCAGCGGCACGTACGGCTTGCGGCGAGCCACGCATAGCGTGGAACGTGATAGTTGGCCCGGGTATGGCCGCCGGGGCGCCGGCGGACGGTCCGCTGCCGGAGCGCAGCCGGCCGGTGGCGGACCCGGCCCGGGCGAGGCGCCGCCGTGCCGGAGCCTGGCCCCAGCGCAGCAGAAAGGTGGTGACGACGATCCGCACCACGGCGCCGAGCAGACAGATCCGCCGGACCAAGGACACCGCGCACCGCCTCCCTGACGTCGTCCCCGCTCCCGGCTGTCGGCTTCCCGGAGGTGGACGGCGGACCGGCCGGCGCCCCGGGGCGGCCGGCGTGCGAGGGGCTCATCACGTCCAGCGTGAGCGGGACGCCCTTCGGGCGTCCATCAGGGCCGCCACCCATTCCCCGTCGTCCGTACAGGTCTCACCCATCCGCATTTGGGTGCCGTCCCCGATGGTCTTGCCGGCCATGGCGAGAAAGGGTGTAGGCAACGCCCCCTCCCGACCCGACGACCGCCCTGGGACAGCGTCTGCCGCGGTCCGGTCCCGCAACCGGCGCCCCGACGGCCCTTCGGCCACGCTGTCCGGCCCCAGCCGTCCGTCATGCGGCGCCACGGGATTCTGCCCGGGAGTCCGGGGGCCTGCCGATGGATCCGGGACCCGCCGATGGTCCCGGGGAAGCACCGAGGACGGGCGACGCGCCCATCTGCCGGACGACGAGAGGAGCCCTGCGCCCATGCACGCTGCACCCCGGCGGCCTGGCCTCATGGAGGCCGTTTCCGATCCGGTGCCGCTGTGGTGTCGCGCCGCCACGGCAGGGGCGCGCCGCGGTGCGGGCGCCGACCGGGCAGAAACGGTCCGCTGCGGCCGGGGTGAGAGGGCGTGGACGCCGTGGACGTGACGACCTGGCTCGCGATCGGGATCTTCGTGGCCGTCTACGTCCTGATCGCGACCGAGTGGGTGCACCGGGTCGCCGCCGCGCTGGGCGGTGCCGTGGCGATGCTGCTCATCGGGGCGACCGATCCGGAGCACGCGTTCTTCTCCGAGGACGCCGGCATCGACTGGAACGTCATCTTCCTGCTGCTCGGGATGATGCTGATCGTCGCGGTGCTGCAGCGGACCGGAGTCTTCGAGTACATCGCGATCTGGGCGGCACGGCGGGCCCGGGGCAGACCGTACCGGCTGATGGTGCTGCTGACGGTGGCAACCGGCTTCCTGTCCGCCTGGCTCGACAACGTCACGACGGTGCTGCTGATCGCACCGGTGACCATCCTGGTCTGCCGGCGGCTCGGGCTGCCCGTGGTGCCGTACCTCGTCGCCGAGGTGATGGCCTGCAACATCGGCGGAGCCGCCACCCTGATCGGCGACCCTCCCAACATCATGATCGGCTCCCGGGCGAACCTGTCCTTCAACGACTTCCTCATCCACATGGCGCCGGTCGTCGTCGTGCTGATGATCGTGTTCGTCCTGATGAGCCGGGTGATGTTCCGCAAGGCGTTCCACCACGACCCCGAGCGCGCCGCCTCGATCATGGAGCTGAACCCGCGGGACCAGATCAAGGACGGCCGGCTGCTGCTGGTCAGCGGCGTGGTCATCACCGCGGTGATGGTCTCCTTCGTCCTGCACACCTGGCTGCACCTGGAGCCGTCCGTGGTGGCCATCAGCGGCGGTCTGCTGCTGCTCGGCGTCTCCCGGCTCAACCCCCATGAGGTGGCCAAGGACGTGGAGTGGGAGACGCTCGCGTTCTTCGCCGGGTTGTTCGTCATGGTCGGCGCGCTGGTGCAGACCGGCGTGATCGGCGAGCTGGGCGAGATGGCGGCCGAGGCGACCAGCGGCAATCTGCTGGCGACGGCGATGACGCTGGTGTTCGGCTCCGTGGTGCCGTCGGCGGTCATCGACAACATCCCGTTCGTCGCCTCGGTGAGCCCGATCGTCGCCGAGATCGTGGAGGCCTCCGGCGGCACCGGCGAGGCGGGAATGCTGTGGTGGGCCTTCGCACTCGGCGCCGACCTCGCCGGGAACGCGACGATCATCGCCTCCTCGGCCAATGTCGTGGTCACCGGCATCGCCGACCGGGAAGGCCACCACATCTCGTTCTGGCAGTTCAGCCGCTACGGCCTGATCGTCACCGCCGTCACCGTGGCCGTGGCCGGCGCGTATGTGTGGCTGCGCTACTTCGCGCTGGCGTGATCTCGATGTCCCCACCCTGCGAGGAGAGCCGATGGTCCGCAGCACCGACCGCGATGCCCGCCCGCCGTTCCGCGCCGTGAGGAGGGCGGCGTCATGCCCGCGTCCGACGACGAGCGGCTCCATGACATCGAGGCACGCCTGCAGCACGAGGACCCCCGGTTCGCCCGCGCGCTCGGGGCGGGCCGGCCGCGCAGTCCCCGCGAATACCGCCGACTGCGGGTCTGGCTGCTGCTCGTCCTGGCCCTGGCTGTACTGGGCGGCG
>k87-89707_pt1 | contig 13197 bp, 14 predicted proteins | sample MGYA00084031_6733416 | MGnify analysis MGYA00084031
AGTTTGCTATTATCAACCTTGTTACTAACTTTTGGATCAACAATTCTCCCAACTGGAATTGTTTTTGCTAGCGAACAAAATATCATCGAAAATACTAGTTATTCTAACGATGATAACTTGAGTGTATCTATATAAAAGACGAGAACGGTCATCTTATGGTAGTAAAAATGGAAACAAAAGCTCGTGCTAATGTTGCAACGTGGGAAGCATGGCAATATCCCAGTAAATGCAATCGCTCGACTATAAAACAAAAATTGTAATAGCTGGGTAGGATTTTACAAACGAACTGGCTATGACAGAGCGAGAAGAGCTGTGACCACTGATTATAAAATAGAGTAAATAATACAAAAGGAGAACCTATGAAAGCTAAAATAGATTTATTCTACGAAAAACATCCTTATCTTTCCCTTCTAATCAATTTGTTGTTAGGTAGTATTATCGGAATTTCTGTTGAATATTTACTAAATAAAGACTTTATAGTTTCTGGTTTCTATACGGTATTGTTTTTAAGTCTTCTTGAAGCTTTTTCAATTTACAGGAAATCCAAAAAAAAAATAAATAACTTCAAAGTCTCTTTTATTAGAAGGGACTTTTTGTTGCTTATAGCAGGTACTAAAGTATACTCTGTTGATCTCCATATAACATTTTAAATATGGATAATCATTAATAGCTATATAGTTATTGATAAACAGCAGTGTATTTCTTCATCCGCTTTGTTTTATATGCATAGAGTCCCACCGCAATAAATAAAATAAAACTCGTGATCAGCGGTACAATGTTTGCGTTTCCTGAATCTAACCGATACGCTCCCATCAAATATAATGGACTAGTAATAAGCAGAAACACTCCAATTCCAACAACGAGACCTCCCACTAAATATCCCCAGTCTTTTCCTCGTCCAGAAATACCATTCCACTTTTTTCCCTTCTACCTTACTAGCAAGAAATAAAGCTAGTAAAAAAACAACTAAATGTCCAACCGTACCAGCAATTGCTCCAATCCATTCACTACCTCCAAGAAACATATCCGCAAGTGCATTATTGACAAGAATACCTGAAACAAAACCAACTAAGACTATTAAAACAGATACAATCAACCGAATAATCCTGATCATCTTTCATCCCTCCTTTATATTAAGTGTAACAACCCCTTTCTTGTCTCGTGAAAACTATGTAAATGTTCTCCCTCATAGAGAGAAAAGATTTTTACGAACTAAGAATATCTACAGCAACCTTACGAAAATGAAAGACTGTCTGCCTGGTTCTTCTGTTAGACTGTCTTTAATAAGGAAAGGATGGGAAATTTTTTGAAAAAACAACTACTGATTATGTGCCTTTCAGCATTTGCTATTTTGCTATTCTCAGGTTGTCGCAAGTCCAATGAAACAATTGCAACGTTTAAAGGTGGAACACTTACAGTTCAGGATTTTTATGATAACCCAAAAGTTAAATCAAACAATCAAACACTATTAAAAAAAATGATCGTCTTCAAAGCATTTGATGATGTATACGGAAAAGAGATTTCTTCAAAGGAAGTAACAAAAGAATATAATGAACAAATCAAAAAACTTGGTCCAAACTACAAGGAACAATTAAAAGCAGTTGGCCAAACGGAAGAGACATATAAGAAACTTTTGAAACAGATGCTGGCTTTCCAGTACGGTTTGAAAGCCAATGTAAAATTAACAGATAAAGAGCTAGACACTGCTTGGAAAGAATTCCATCCAGAAGTTAGTACACAGATCATCCCATTTTCGACTAAAGAAGAAGCAGATAAAGCAAAAAAAGAAGCAAACGAAGGGGAAAATTTCTCCAAGCTTGTTCAAGCTTATGGAAAAAATAAAACACTAAAGGAAACTGATGGAAAAATGAATTTTGATTCAACCAATCCAGGGATTCCTACTGAAGTAAAAAAAGCAGCATTTCAATTAAACAACGGGGAAGTTTCTGATATCATTCCTGTAACAGATCCAACGACTTATCAGCAAAGCTATTATCTAGTAAAAATGGTAAAAAAACAGGATAAAGGTTCCAATAAAGATAAATACAAATCAGAGCTAGAAAAAATCGCCAAGGAAACAAAAACTCTTGATACGGAATTCATGGACAAAACAATCCATAAAGTGATGAAAAAAGACAATGTAACTATTAAAGATCCTTATGTAAAAAATATATTCAACTAAACAAGTTTGACCCAATTGGGGATGTGGCAAAAGTGATGGCACATCCCCTTATTTGAATAAATAGTATTCAAAAACAATAAAATTTAAGTAGCTATTTTTCTTTTTTGCTTCTCTAATATTCAGAACAGAACACTGTTTTCACTGCCTCTGTCGTCTGTTTTATTATTATTCTAGGTACGGCGTACGGAAAGAATCATTGATTTTTTTTATTTCCTTCAAGTCACATTTTGGTTGTCGATCATAGGTCAACAAGCCATTGATCTCTTGTTCTACATCTGTCAATTGCGTATAACAAAATCCCCAAAGCCCCTTTGATCTATATACAGCATTTATGATTCGCCGGTAGTCTTTGATAAAGTCAACTTCACTTTTCACAGAGGTATATCCCCAGCCTTTTTGCCCAGAAAAATCAAAACCAATGCCGCCGAATTCGGTCAACAAAATGGGCTGACCTTGATATATAAACCCGTTAGCAAATATTGGCCACGGAGTAGACGGTCGATTAAGCAAATCTTCTCTTGTACTTAAGGTTGTGACGAAATCTTGATACTTATCTTCCTCTTTTTCCTCTCCATGTCCATAATGATGGATGGCACAAATATCTGTCTCCGTCATTGCCCAGCCATCATTTGAAATAACAAGACGAGTCGTATCCAGACTATGCAGATAATGGTACAGCGATTGAGAAAAATGCTGTTGCTGGCGGTCAAACGAAATTTTAGGTACTCCCCAGCTTTCATTGATCGGTACCCATGTAACAATACACGGATGATTATAATCGCGATCAACGATTTCTGTCCATTCCTGCATCAAACGTTTACTGGAATCATGTGTAAACACAGCAGGTGCCGCACATTCTCCCCAAACAAGGTAGCCAAGTTTATCCGCCCAATAGAGGAATCTGGGATCTTCCGTCTTTTGGTGTTTGCGGCAGCCGTTAAACCCCATTTCTTTTGCGACTTGAATATCTTTTGCTAATGCATCATCAGTCGGGGCAGTCATTAAACCAGTTGGCCAATATCCTTGATCCAATATTAGCTTCTGATAGTACGGTTTATTGTTAAGATAAATCATTCCGTTTTCTTGATGTATCTTTCTCAGACCAAAATAACTGGAAACAACATCTTTTATGTTTTCTTTTTGCTTCAATACAAATTCTACATCAAATAAATTGGGTGTCTATGGTGTCCAGGACCAACCTTCATGATGGAAATTGGTTCGAAAAATATAGTTCTGCAACAGGTCAACAGTCAGTATGACTCTTTTTTCGACAAAAGAATGGGCCAATTTTGCGACAATTCCCCCTTTAAAAGCAATACAGCAATCGACAGTTAATCCTTCTCTAAATTCATTTAGTTCCAACTCAGCTACAACTTTTCCTTCATCGAATAGTGGGGTGAATCTCAAGTGAGAAAAATAAACATCTTCCACCACTTCCAGCCAGACAGTTTGCCATATACCCGTTGAATTGGTGTACCAGATTCCCTCAGGTTTTTCTTGCCAAAATTGCTTTCCGCGCGGAATACTCTCATCTTTATGAGGATCTTCTGCTCTTACTGATAGTTGCTGATGCTTTTCATTTGTCAAATAATCGGTTATATCAAACGAAAAAGAGGTATGTCCACCGCTATGTCGTCCGACATGATGTCCGTTCACAAATATATCCGCATAATAATCTACAGCGCCAAAATGAAGGATTGCTCTCTGACCATCCTGTTTGTTTATGTCAAATTCACGGTAGTACCAAACAATATCATGAGGCGTTTGATCATTTATCCCACTTTCCAGGCATTGATATACAAAAGGAACAAGGATTTTCTGATCATAATATTTCGGATGGCTCCCCCATTTTTCTTTCATTCCAACACATTGATCATCAAACGCAAAAAGCCATTCTCCATTCAGATTCTGCCATTTTTTTCTAACAAATTGTGGTCTTGGATACTCGGTTTTATTCATCAAAACGTACCTTCCTTTACTTGATCCCGCTTTGTAGGGACATTGATTTCATAAAGCTTTTCTGTACGACTAAATAAAGTGCGAATGTAGGAACAAGCGCCAACAACGCGCCTGCAGCACCTATCTCTGGGTAGGTCAGATATTGACCTTGCAGCAGCTGTAATCCTGGAGTAATTGGCAATTTATCTATATCATTGATAACGATAGAAGGCCAAAGAAAATCATTCCATGAACTGGTAAAACTGAATAAAGCAACGACTGTCAAAATAGGCTTGATCAAAGGCAGGATGATATAATAAAAGATTTGAAATTCATTTGCTCCATCAACAACTGCCGATTCGTCTAGCTCTTTTGGGATTCCAAGAATAAATTGCCTCACTAAAAAAATATTGTAGACACCTGCTGCACCAGGAACGATGACAGCCATAAACGTATTCGTCCAACCAAGCATATCAATGATCTTAAAATTAGGGATAAGATTCATTACTGTTGGAAACATCATCGTGCCTAAAAGAAGAGAAAAGATCACCTCTCGACCTTTAAAAGATAGACGAGTATAGCCGTATGCAGACATAGATACGATAAAAAGTACTAATAGCATATGCGAAAGTGAAATGATCAGCGAATTGACAAACCATCGAAAAACGGGAGACGATTCATTACCCATCAGCTGCAAATAGTTTGCTAAAGTCCATTGCTGTGGTAACAAACTGAAACCTGTTGCTTGGATCTCCATTTCTGGTTTGAAGGAAGTGAAGACAGCCCAGATCAAAGGGAACAACCAAATGATACAAACAGATAGAAGCAAGAAAAAAGCGATTTTTTTACCTAGTTTATTTTCTTTCATTTTCTGTCCTCTACTTTTCTAGTTTTTTCATGCTTACAAACTGGAATATAGATACGATCATGATAGCTAACCCTAAAAGAACAGCCATCGCGGAGGACATTCCCGCTACTGATGTACTGCTTCCAAAAGCATTTTCCTGAATATACATCATCAAGACGCGTGTTGAATTATTTGGGCCACCTCCTGTCAGCATCAAAGGCTGCCCATAAATATTAAACTGAGCAATCGTCGTCATAACTGTCGTAAACAACAATTGATTTTTGATAGACGGGAGAGAAATCTTGAAAAATTTAGTGACGTTGTTTGCACCATCCAGCTCTGCTGCTTCTAGCAATTCTCGGGAAACATTGCTAAGCGCTGCAGTATAGATGATGAGATTACCTCCTGCTGTCCACCAAATCGTTACAGCTACTATCGCTAACCAAGCCCATGGTTGCGTACCTGTTAAATGAACATCAAATCCAAAGAGCTCTTTGATAGGTCCAAAAGAAAGACTAAGTAAAAACCCCCAGATGATCATTACAGCTGAAATAGCGAATAATGTAGGCAAGTAAAGAATGGATTGAAAAAAACGGGCAAGTCTTGGTTTAGCTGATAAAGCTGCAGCTAAACCTAATGGAATCACGATACATAGCGGAACTGACAGTAAAGCAAAAAGCATCGTGTTTTTGAATCCATTGATGAATTGAGTATGATAAATAGAATCTGTATCCCATAGCAACGTCCGAAAGTTATCTAATCCAACAAATACAGGCTGACTGTATAGATCCCATTCTGTCATTGATACGTAAATACCAATCATTGCTGGAATAAGAAAAAATAGGACAAATAAAAGCATATGCGGACCAATAAATAAAGCAGGCCACACACTTATTTTCCCTTTGTTCTTCAATATTTGTGCACTCCTCTCACTTCAGATTTGTTCGATTTCTTTCGGTTACTTCATTTTTTCATCCACTACTTTTTGGATTTCTTCAAAAGTTTCTTTAATATCCGCCTTTCCGGTAATCATATCCCAAGAACGATTATCATACTCAGCAAATACATAAGAAAGACCATCTTGATCGTTTACCGATAAAGCTTCCTGACCCTTTTCAGCCGCCAATAAAAATGATTGAGGCATATCCGTATACGATTCATTCTCTAACATAGCTAATGAAGTAGGGTTTGCTCCTGATTTGATCCATTCCAATTGATTGCTTTGCAACCAAGTCAAAAATTCGACCATACCAGCTTTTTTATCGTCCGAACGTTCCTCTCTCGTTTTGAACATTGCGAATTGATCAACACCTGTTCCTTGAATAAGATTTTCTGCATCCCATTGTGGTGTGAAGGCCGCTCCCCATTGAAAATCACTAATTTTTTCCATTTGTCCCAACATCCACGTTCCTTCTGGTAAGAAGAGGAGTCTTTGATTCAAAAATAATTTATTTGCATCCTCACCTTCTGGAACCATCAACTTATTATCATGAAGCTTTTTGAATTCTTCTACTGTTCGATACGAATGTTCATTGTTTATATCGATGTTATTCCCGCTATCTAGCCATTCTCCTCCCATCTGCTGATAAAGGTTCGAATAGTTCTGCATCCCCCAAGTATACCCATAACTATATATCCCATCTTCTTTTGCTTTTTGTCCGGCTTCTTCTATCTCTTGGTAGGTGATGATCTCATCATCTAACGCTTGAGGATGGTATTTTTCTACTAGATCCTTATTGTAATACATGATCCACGAGCCCATCGTTGCTGGGATACCATATTGATCCTCTTCTAATTTTCCTACTTCCCAAGCAATTTCTACATAATTCTCTTTTTTTAATTCTGTATCCGCTATCATTTCATTCCAAGTTTCAAGCATGTCCTGATTCTTATAAGTAGGAAGGGCTTCGGATGCAACAAGCGCAATATCTGGGACTCCTCTTCCTGATTTTCCAGCAGTAGTGAGCCGAGAAGTAAATGTATCAGCAGCCATTGAAACAAATTTTACAGGGAAATCGGGGTTTGTTTGATTATATTCGTCGATATTCTTTTTTATCTTCTCCCCATCTGGTCCCGTAGCAGAAGACCATAAAAGAATCTCATTTTTGTTTCCTGAAGAAGTATTCCCCTCACCGCAAGCAGCTAAACCGGTTATTGCAAGTGTTGCTACAGATAATGCCATCCATTGTTTTCTTAACTTCATTTTTCTCTCTCCTTTTTAGTAAACTTTTTTATTTACTTTTTATCAAAAAAACTTGTTTATCAAATCATAACACACGAAAGAAAACGCTGTCAAAAGGATATTGAAAGGATTAAAAACAGTAAACTAAATGGTTTATATTTACGTTTGGTTTGTACAAAAGTTCTATATATAGTAAACTTGAAACGAAATAAAAAGAAAGGAGATCCGCCATGGAACTCTCCCTTGATTTAGATTCACTTCTTGTTTACAAGGCACTATCAGCAGAAACTCGATTAATCATATTGGATAAACTAGCACAAAAACCACAGACTTCTAGTGAACTAGCACAACAAATGAATTTAAGCAAAGCCATCATCTCTCGGCACTTGAAAGTTCTTGAAGAAGCTTCACTTATTTCTCTTGTGGAACTTAGCGAAGTGGAGGAAGACAATCGAAAGAAGATTTATTCTTTATCCGTGGACAAAATAGAAATCCACTTCCCTCAACAAATCTATCTCCCTTATAAAAAAAAGAGCCACGAGATTGCTTTGGGTTATTTTTCGGATTTTTCTGTGCAGCCTTCTTGCGGATTAGCTAGTCCTGAAAAAGTGATTGGAAAAATGGATGACTTGCGTTCATTCGTATCAAACGAACGAGTGGATGCTTCCCTTTTGTGGTTTTCAGATGGGTATGTAGAATATATTTTTCCTAATCCTTTAGAAGCTTCTGATCAACCGGAACTATTGGATATTTCTCTAGAGCTTTCTTCTGAATTCCCAGTTTCCAACAACAACTGGCCAAGCGACATTTCCTTTTATATCAATGATGTAAAAGTTGGCACTTGGACCGCCAAAGGCAATTACTCCGACGTCCGCGGAAGATTGACGCCTGAATGGTGGGACAGTCGCTTCAGCCAATACGGTATGTTAAAGCACTTGCGCATCAATACAAAAGACACGGGGATAGATGGAGAGCAGCTATCAATAATCAATCTCTCTGATTTAAAATTGCAGCACTCCCCTTTTATCAAATTCAGAATCGGTGTCGACAAAGAGGCTAAGAACAAAGGCGGATTGACGATTTTTGGGCGCCATTTCGGTAACCACCCTCAAAATATTGTAGTTGATCTTTATTATTCACAAAAAGAAAAACATTGATTTCTCGATAAATGGTATTCATTTCATTAAAATATCCCTTATGGACTTTTTCTTCTTATTCTGTTATACTAGAGAAACACGAAAGATATTTTTATGCGACACTTTTCATTTGTTTTTATGAAATTTATTCAAAACTGGCGTAACTTCAGAGTTACAAGGATGTATTAGAGGTTAGGGAATACATCGTTTAAATGAGAAATAAGTAATAGTTAGTAATAGTCACTGAAACTTTAAATTAATGAATATTGAATCGTCAGATAGCCTTCTCGAGTTTTCGAGAAGGCTATCGTTTATTTTATGGAGAAGTGAGCCCGCAAGTCATCCCTCATCGGAGCTCATCAAGTATTTCTGACTGTCAATGTTGAAAATCAGACGTTTTGTAAGTCGATTTCTTTTTTTGATTGAAGACATTATCTGCGATACCTTTACTTATTTTTCCTCTTTTTGCATCATTCGCCAAAATTCCTGAGCGTTATATAAGCAATGTTTCTCTTTTTGATATATAATTATTTTATCATTTAAGAAAGGAGAATTTTAATGAAAACTTTAGATGCTATTGCATTAACTTTATTGATTGTGGGAGGGCTGAACTGGCTGTTGGTAGGCTTGTTCGAACTTGATTTAGTAGCTATGATTGCTGGTGGTTCAACAACTATTTTTGCGAAGATCATTTATATCGTCGTAGGTATTTGTGCAATCTACTGCTTGAAATTTTTCCCTATGATTACTAGAAAAGTTGATGAAAGATATTAGAAAGCTATAATTATTAAAAAAGCTATTATCTTCATGAACCTTCCCATTAGTGGGAAGGTTTTTTCATTTGAAGTCATCTGATCCCATATGGGAAGTGGTATACTGAATTAAGATAATCTATTTTAGGAGGAACCATCATGAATAAAGGGCTTTACATAGGATTGTTGGGGGTTGTACTACTTTTTTCAGCCTGTGGAAATGCTACAAAGAATTCTATCAATGAATCTTCACTAACCAATTCAACAACTGAGGTCGGTTCGACTAAAAGTACTTCTACTGCTTCCATTACTAATACTTCTACTAGTAATGTAGATTCGCAATATAGCCAATCAAGTATTCAGTCGTCTCCCATTTCTTCAACATCTGAAATGCAAGAAAGAACTGAACCTTCTCTTCCATTGGAAAACTCTGATGAAGCACTTCTATTTCTTATTGCCCATCGTTCCGAATTACAAAGTGAAGATATCGTTACTAGCTTTTATCAAAAAATCGATAAAGATTATTTGTTCACGACTTCTAGCAAGCAGACTCGTGCCCAAGGAGGATCAGGAAGTGTCGGTTTCTATCGAGTGTCCCCAGATGGAGTGATTTCGATTACTGATGCGTACGGCACACCGTTTTGATGATATAGAAAGTTTCACATTTCTGTCTGTTCATTGTGTGTTTTAACGCTATTTTATTTTGAAAAAACGCGAACGAGTATCTCAATCGTTCACGTTTTCTATTTCAAAATTCTCTGGCACGTCCCATTTATTCGCCACCATTTTTTTGTCAGATGCAGTCACACGATATAAGTGACCATTTGCGTCAACTACATAGCTTGCTACAGCTACTTCTTCCATAAAAATATCTACTTCTACTTCTCTAACCTGATTGATACGAACGTTAAACCAATAATGGTTAGCGCTTACAATAGTTGGATCTTCTAACTTCAAATGATAGTATGCCCACTTCTCTACTTGCTCTCTTGTTAAATTTGTGGTATCCACTTCGCTTTTGGTCAGTTGTGTAATAAAATTAGTCGCCGAATGGTTTTCTAAATCCAATTTTTCTATATTTGGGTAAAAGAATTTGCTTATTATAAAAAATGACACGATGATGATTCCTGCTATACAACATGTGTAATAGACGATTTTTCTTCTACGGGTTTTACGTATCGTTTTTATTTGGTAATTTCGCGCTTCTCGATCTCGCCATTTTCGTTGCTGCAAAGCTGTTTTTTCTTTTTCTAAAAGATAGCCGAGTTCACGTTTCTTTTGTGGATTGCTTGTCCTAGCGATTTCTAATTCTAAATGATAGATTCTGCTTTCTTCTCGCCAATAGGGATTTTTGTTTTTTGCCATATTTTCTCCTCTCCAAATTATTTTCTTACTATTATTCTAGCAAACCCTTTCTCAAATGAGAAAGATAACCTTTGTAATTCACTAGATGAAACTTTCACAAAGGCAACCGTTATACTTGCATTTTTTTCAAAATAGAGTTATTACGTAAATAGGGATAAATAAAAAATACTCTATTGAAAGGATGATCAAAAATGGCAAATGTACCTAGCATTCGCGACATGTTCCCTGATTTCAATGATGTGTTTAGTCCAGCGTTCAATGATTTTTTAGGTGTTTCAAGTTATCCAAAAGTAGATTTAGTTGAAAATGAAAAAGAATACAAACTAACAGCTGATATGCCTGGCTGTGACAAAGAAGACACAACAGTTGAATATTCAGACAACACTTTGACGATCTCCGCCAATCACGAGTCCCATATGGAAGATAAAGAAAATGGCAACTACGTACGGAAAGAAAGACATTCGGTCTCTTACAAACGTTCATTCTATCTTCCTGATGTTGATGAAGAAAAAATCACCGGAACCTTTAAAAATGGTGTGCTGAAATTAGCATTACCTAAAACGGCGCATCATCCAAAAGAAACGAAAAAAATCGAGTTAAACTAGGAACTTTCGCCTCTCCATGAATGAGAGGCGATTTTTATATTTTTGATAAGAACAAAGTGATTTCTAATTGAATTTTATAGTTATTCAGAACCAATTCCATGATCCTAATTAAAATTTCAAAAGGCACAAAAAAATATTTTGTTTTGGCGATAAAGATGGTATGATCTCTCTTGGTAAAAAATATGGGAGTTGATCATTTGATTGTCTTAAGTAAACTTTTATTTTGGATACCATTCATCATAATGACCAGTGTTTTCTTTTACTTATTCAAAAAGCCCAACAAATACTTACTTTTAGCTGCTTGTCCGATGATTTATTTTATCCATAAAATCAGAGGATTTTATTATTATGACTCTGGTATCTCATTGCTTTACTACGAAATCGGTTTATTAGCTTCGGCCATCTTTTTCATTTGTGTGTTAGGATATTTCAGAAAAAAATAAGCTTCCAGTCAATTTCGACTGGAAGCTTTTTATTTGGCGTAGATCTTTTCATTATACAAATTGAATAAAAAGATAAATGTCTAAACAAGTTAAATTTCTTTTTGGTACATGGTGTATTGATATATAAATTATTTTTCGATATCAAGTTTACATAATTTGATTATAGTTATATTCTGTTATTCTCTACTACTCTCTAATATTCCAATCTCTGATATTCCAAAGATGATTTCTATTTTACTTTGATTTTTGTAGCGATTCACATGACAAAAATGTTCGATGTTTCAATTGTGTTTCTTACTTCAATTCATTAATAATGTGATTGTCTGTTTCATTTATTTAATCATTAGGAGGGGAAAATTTGAATACTGTTCGTTTGAAAGAGGACTTTCTACCTTTGACTTGAAAATTTTAGGGATTACATTGATGGTTATCGATCACATTCATCAAATGTTTTATCCGTTTGGTGCCCCCGACTGGCTGGATTGGTTTGGTAGACCAGTTGCTACTTTGTTCTTTTTTATAAGCGTTGTAGGCTTCTCACATACACATGATAAAAAGAAATATTTGCAGCGACTTTATCTCTCAATGGTACTTATGGCCCTCTTTACTTATTTTTTAGGTAATATCGTTCATTATGATGAAGTGGTATTGATGAATAACATTTTCAGAGATCTGTTTATTGGTACGGTCATGATGTATGCGATCGATCTTTTCACTGAGGGAAAAAATACAGGAAGTTGGAAAAAAATTGTTACAAGTATTTTCTTATTCATTTTACCAATCTTGCTCTCATTATTTATCCCGTTGTTATTTTCTAGTCCTGTTATCCTTCAAAACAAAGTTGTTTTTATGCTGATTACATCATTTTTACCTGCACTGCTTTTAGCAGAAAATAATTTTATGGTTCTTTTGATTCCTTTGCTTTATTTAGCAAGAAATCACCGTAACATTCAATGTGTCATCATCTCGATTGTTGCTGGAATATTCTTCTTTTTAGGTACGACCCAGTGGATAATGATTTTTTCACTCATCCCAATCTTGCTATATAACGGACAAAAAGGAAAAGGCATGAAATATTTATTTTATATCTTTTATCCGGCACATATTGCCCTATTATATTTGCTGTCTGCCTTTTTATATAAATACTAGACTGATTATTATTAACGGAAGAAAAACTTGTCATGAACACTTAAAGAATCCCCTGAAACTTATACAGGAGAATTCACCATTTCGATTTAGTTCCTATCTTTAGTCTTTTTTATCCATTCCATGTTACAATCGCTTTGCAATCGATCTCAAAAAAGGAATCAGGAGGGAAAAAGATGAAGCAAATATTACCGTTTTTGACGTATAATGGTCAAGCAGAAGAAGCAATCAATTGGTATCACAAAGCTTTTCCTAACTCCCAAATCACCAAGTTGAATCGGTATGGAGATGCCAGTAAAGAGGAATCGGATCTTATCCTTGAAGGCGAACTTAAATTAGGCAATCAAGTAATTGGATTTTTGGATATGTCAAAAGATTTCCCTGCACCTGTCTCCACCTGGGCATCTACCATTTTGATTGAAGTAGATAATCAGGAAGAATTTGATCAGGCATTTCATACATTAAAAGATAGCGGAACCGTAATGATGCATGAAAAAAATTACGAGAAGTATACGGAAGTTTGCTGGGTGACTGACAAGTTTGGCTTTACTTGGCAACTGTTATTCTAGCCATGAGATAAAACGAAAAAGCGATAGTTGAC
>k87-322079_pt1 | contig 13185 bp, 10 predicted proteins | sample MGYA00084031_6733416 | MGnify analysis MGYA00084031
ACAGTAACTAACCAACCCAGTGATCGACTGAGAGCACTTCTAACTCGTGTTCTCCGTCCAGCACTTTGAGGGCAAAATTCAGCTCCCGCTCTACTTGCTTTTTTGTATTAGCGACAACGCCCATCCCGATCGTGGCCAGCTGCTGGTGGTCTTGCATATCCACTTCGGCAATGGACACGTTGTACCGGTTTTTGATGCGTGTGATGACACTTTTGATGACACGTCTCTTGTCTTTTAACGAAGTAGAGGCCGGAACTCGGCAGTGGCAGGTCATCGTTCCGATAATCATTTTTTCCCAGTCGTGACTGAGGGCTTGATTTCTTCCATCACGTAAACTTCGATGACATCGCCCTCTTTCACGTCGTTAAAGTTTTCCAACGTGATGCCGCATTCGTATCCCTGCGCTACTTCTTTGGCGTCGTCCTTAAACCGTTTCAAGCTGTCGATTTTCCCTTCGTACGTGACGACACCGTCCCGTATGACACGGGCTAACCCGTCGCGCCTGATCTTTCCGTCGGTCACATAGCAACCGGCAATCGTCCCGACGCTCGACACTTTAAACGTCTGGCGAACTTCTGCGTGGCCGATCACGGCCTCTTGGTATTCGGGATCTAACAACCCGGTCATCGCCTGCTCCATCTCTTCAATCGCATCGTAAATGATGCGGTGCAGGCGAATGTCTACTTTTTCCGCTTCCGCCGTCGCCCGGGCGTTCGGTTCAGGTCTTACGTTAAAGCCGATGATGATCGCATTGGAGGCTGAAGCGAGAATGACGTCAGATTCTGTAATGGCTCCGACTCCGGTGTGAATGATGTTGACCTTGACGCCTTCTACATCAATTTTTTCCAGTGCCCCGCGCAAAGCTTCAACAGACCCTTGCACGTCCGCTTTAATGATCAGCGGCAATTCCCGGACGTCTCCTTCTTGTATCTGTTTAAACAGGTCATCAAGGGACACCCGGCTGTTCTCACCCCGATTCGCTTCCCGTTGTTTGGCCTCCCGCGCTTCCGCAATGGAACGGGCTTTCTTCTCGTCCTCAAAGACCATGAAAGCATCACCGGCATTGGGGACATCACTCAGTCCCAACACTTCCACCGGGGTTGACGGGCCAGCTTGTTTGACGCGGCGACCGCGGTCGTTGACCATGGCACGCACTTTTCCGAAGTAGTTTCCGGCCACGAGGGCGTCCCCCACATTCAAGGTGCCGTGTTGGACGAGAACGGTCGCGACCGGGCCTCGCCCCTTATCCAGTTCGGCTTCAATGACTGTGCCGCGAGCCCGTTTATTGGGATTGCTTTTCAGTTCCTGCACTTCGGCAACGAGCAGAATCATTTCCAGCAGGTCGTCAATCCCCTCTCCTTTTAACGCCGAAATCGGGACGAAAATCGTGTCACCGCCCCACTCCTCCGGCACGAGCTCGTACTCCGTCAACTCCTGTTTCACACGGTCCGGGTTTGCCTCCGGTTTATCGATTTTATTGACTGCGACGATGATGGGGACGTCGGCCGCTTTCGCGTGGTTGATCGCTTCAACTGTCTGCGGCATGACTCCGTCGTCGGCTGCCACGACTAAAATGGTAATATCCGTCACTTGAGCCCCTCGGGCACGCATCGTGGTGAAAGCTTCGTGCCCCGGTGTGTCAAGGAACGTAATTCGTTTGCCGTTCGCCTCTACTTGGTAGGCGCCGATGTGCTGGGTGATGCCACCCATTTCTCCTGCCGTCACTTTCGAGTGGCGAATCGAGTCTAAAAGCGTCGTCTTCCCGTGGTCGACATGGCCCATAATGGTGACGACTGGGGGCCGTTCTTTCAAATCTTCCGGGGCGTCGTGTTCTTCAATTTCTTCGAATGCCTCTTCGTTGACAACGACTTTTTCTTCAACTTCTACGCCGTAATCGTCGGCCAAGAGGGTGACAGTGTCCCCATCGAGCTCCTGGTTAATCGTCGCCATCACACCGAGCGACATGAGTTTTTTAATCAGCTCAGACGGTTCACGATTTAACATGTTGGCCAGTTCGGCGACTGTCGGGCTGCCTTCGATTTCAATTTTTTCCGGCAGCGGTTTAGGGGCTGGTTTTCCTTTGGCCGAGGCTGGTTGATGCCCTCTTTTTCCGCCCTTTTTCCCGGCTCCCTTCTTTTCATTCCTGGCGCTTTTTTCTGACGCTTTTACTTGCGCATTACCCTTTTTCCCTTGTGGGTGGCGGGATCTCGCTTTAGAGGGCTTTCCTTTAGACGCGTGTTCTTTGCGTTCGCGCCGATGACTTTTGGCGTCAGCCTTTTGACTGGAACCGTTGCTTTTTTTTCCTTTGGCACGCGCTGTGTGCTGCTGTTTACCGCGAGTCTGTCCTTGGCTCTCAGACTGTTTTTGGGCGGCTTTTTCCTTTACGTTTTTGAAAAACTGTTCCACTTGTTGGATCATGTCATCGTTCATCACACTCATGTGATTGCTAACTTTTATATCCAGCCGCTTTAATATCGTCAAAATTTCTTTGCTGCTCATGTTCAGTTGTTTCGCGTATTCATATACCCGCAACTTTGCCACAAGCTTCACCTCCAAAAGTACGATTAAGACAATTTCAACAATTGATTGGCAAATCCGTTATCCGTTACAGCTACGGCGACACGCTCCCCCTTACCGATCGCGTGACCGAGCGTCGCCCGATCGAACGAGGTGACGACGGGAACGCCGTAGTAACGCGCTTTGTCTGAAAGGGACTTTTTGGTGTTCTTCCCCGCATCAGTCGCGATGAACACGAGAGAAGCCTGACCGCGGCGGATCGCCTGTAAAACTCTCTCTTCCCCTGTCACGACACATCCTGCCCGCATCGCCAGACCGAGCAATTGGGTGGCCCGATTCAACTGTCAGATTCCTTTCGTAAGCTCTTGTTCGAGGCGCTCGTATATGTCGTCGTTCACTTCCATTTTAAAAGCGCGGTTAAACGCCTTTTGCTTTCGCGCTTTTTGCAAACAGGAAACGTCTGGACAAATGTAAGCGCCGCGACCAGACTTTTTGCCTGTCGGGTCGAAAACGATGTCGTGTTCAGGTGTTCGGACGATGCGCAACAAAGATTTTTTTTCCTTTTGTTCTTGGCAACCGACGCACTGGCGAAGGGGTATTTTTCGTCGTTTTCGCATAGCCAACTCCTCCAACTGCTCAAAAGTTCGCTTCTCTCATCAACCTCTTTCACATTACGACTCAATCTGTTCGCCTTCAATTTCGTCTTCAATGTCAGGAGAAGACTCTGCCGCGCCTTCGACTGCATCGTCTCGCTCCGCTTCTGATTCGCTCTTGATGTCTATTTTCCACCCTGTCAGCTTGGCAGCGAGACGTGCGTTTTGTCCTTCTTTCCCAATGGCGAGGGACAGTTGATAGTCGGGAACCACGACATTCGCCACTTTACTTTCTTCGTCCACATCTACGTGCACGACTTTGGACGGGCTCAGAGCGTTGGCTACATAAACTTCCGGGTCCTCAGACCAGCGAACAATGTCAATTTTTTCCCCTTTGAGTTCATTCACGACGGTCTGTACGCGCATCCCTTTCGGACCGACACAGGCGCCGACGGGATCGACGTCTTCTTCCCGCGAATGAACGGCGATTTTCGACCGGTACCCCGCCTCCCGCGAGACCGATTTAATTTCGACAATACCATCATAAATCTCCGGTACTTCCAATTCAAATAGCCGTTTCAAAAGTCCGGGATGCGTCCGGGAAACAAAGATTTGAGGCCCTTTTGTCGTTTTTTCGACTTTCGTAATGTACGTTTTGACTCGGTCGTGCTGTTTAAACCGCTCGGTCGGCATTTTCTCGTTCACAGGGAGCAAGGCTTCTGCTTTCCCCAGATTAATATAATAAAAGCGACTGTCTTGCCTTTGAACAGTTCCTGTGACGATGTCTTCTTCCCGGTCAATGTACTCTTCATAAATGATGCTGCGCTCTGCTTCACGTATGCGCTGGGTCACGACCTGCTTCGCCGTCTGCGCGGCAATGCGTCCGAAATCGCGCGGTGTCACCTCAATTTCCGCAATGTCGTTCAGTTGATAGGCTGAGCTCAGCTCCGAGGCAGCGGCCAGCGAGATTTCCATGCGCGGGTCCACGACGTCCTCGACGACTGTCTTCCGGGCGAAGACCCGCACTTCGCCTGTTTCGCGGTCGATATCGACGCGTGCATTTTGTGCAGAGTTAAAGTTGCGCTTGTACGCAGAGATCAGGGCCTGTTCAATCGCTTCGAGCAGAACGTCTTTGCTGATCCCTTTTTCCTTTTCCAACTCGGTCAGCGCGTCCATAAACTCTGTATTCATCAACATCTCCCCCGTGCAGTAGTGATCAAACACGCATGTCTGTTTAGAACAGGATCGCTAAACGTGCCTTCGCCACTTGGTCGAGTGGGATCTCCGTCAGCTTACCGTCCGCTTCGACGACAACATGTGTCCCGGTGTAGTCGGTCAACTTTCCTTCAAACACTTTCTGCCCTTGCACAGGCGCGTACGTCGTCACGTGTACATGGCGTCCGATGGCGCGCCTGAAATCCCGTTCGTTTTTTAACGGGCGCTCGGCGCCGGGCGAAGACACTTCCAAAAAATACGATTCCGCAATGGGGTCCGCTTCGTCCAGCTTTTTGCTCAACTGCTCACTGACCCGCTCACAGTCAGCAATGTCTACGCCGTCTTCTTTGTCGACAAAGAGACGCAAAAAACGGTGGTTTCCTTCCTTTTTGTATTCAATGTCGACCAGTTCCATCTGTTCATTATGCAATATCGGCTGTGCCAGCTGTTCAACGACTTCAGTAATTTTACGATTCAATCGGCTACCCTCCTACTCTGTTCGTCCATTCTTCCATTTGCACCCCTGTGTCGAATGGCATCGTATGTCGCGATGGCTGCAGTTGACACCGTGAATATTAGGCCTGCATTTAAAACGGAAAGAGTGGGGCGGCCCCACTCTTTCAATCGTCGCACATCATAGTATTGCCGAAAACATTATAGCATAAACGTCGAGACCCGGCAAATGGGTGACAGTCATGCCAGCAAAAAGATAGACGTCGAGGAAGTAGACGACCGTCTCCACCTCCCCACCTTTCCCAGCCTAAAAAAGCGACAGCTGATTCGACAGGGGCAGCCCTTCCAAGCAACCGTGCTCTTCCAACGTCTCCATCACATTTCGGGAAGCGCGGCTTCGCTGTTGCAAATCTTCCACTGAAAGAAATTCTCCTTCTTCCCGGGCCTTGACAATGTTTTGAGCTGCAGAAACGCCTACTCCTGCAATGGCGGAGAACGGGGGCAACAGGGAATTGCCGTCCACGAGAAACTTGGCCGCATCGGATCGGTACAGATCGACGTTGGAAAACGTAAAACCGCGAGCTGTCATCTCACGCGCCAATTCTAAAATCGTCAACAAGTTTTTTTCCTTCGGAGAGGCGTCCAGCCCTTTTTTCTCGATCCGTTCGATTTCTTCATGGATGGCGTCGTAACCCCTCACCGCCACCTCGACATCGAAATCGTCGGCACGGACGGTAAAGTACGCTGCATAAAACTCGATCGGATAGTACACTTTGAAGTATGCGATGCGTACGGCCATCATCACGTAAGCGGCCGCGTGAGCCTTTGGGAACATATACTTGATTTTGAGACACGACTCGATGTACCACTCGGGTACGCCGTGCTCTCGCATCGCCTCTTTCCACTCCGGCTTTAGACCGCGTCCTTTTCGCACGCTCTCCATAATGTTGAAGGCAAGACTCGGTTCCATCCCTTTGTGGATCAAATAAGTCATAATGTCGTCTCGCGTTGAAATCACTTCTGACAGCTGGGCCGTGTTGGAGCGTATCAGTTCTTGGGCGTTGTTCAACCAGACGTCTGTCCCGTGGGACAACCCGGAGATCTGCACCAGTTCGGCAAACGTGTTCGGACGAGTATCTTCGAGCATTTGCCGCACAAACCGGGTCCCGAACTCCGGAATGCCCAGTGTCCCCGTGTTCGAACCGATCTCATCCGGTGTCACGCCCAGGCTGTCTGTCGAGCGAAACAGTTCCATCACTTTCGGGTCGTTTAACGGAATCTGTTTCGGATCAACCCCGGTTAAATCTTGCAACATGCGGATCACGGTAGGATCATCGTGGCCGAGGATGTCCAATTTCAACAAGTTGTCATGGATAGAGTGAAAATCGTAGTGGGTCGTGCGCCACTTGGACTGCTTGTCGTCTGCCGGATACTGAATGGGGCAGAAGTCGTAAATTTCCATGTCGTCAGGGACGACGATAATCCCTCCCGGATGCTGTCCCGTCGTCCGCTTCACTCCTGTGCAGCCGCTCGCCAAACGGCTGACTTCTGCATTGCGCCACGAGTGGCCGAATTGTTCCGCGTACTTCTTGACAAAGCCGAAGGCCGTCTTTTCTGCCACGGTACTGATCGTCCCCGCCCGAAAGACGTGATCTTCCCCAAACAACTCTTTTGTGTATTCGTGGGCAATCGGTTGATATTCTCCGGAGAAGTTTAAATCGATGTCCGGCACTTTGTCCCCTTTAAATCCGAGAAACGTTTCAAACGGAATGTCCTGGCCCTCCCCGATCATGTCGTGGCCGCAGTCAGGACACGCTTTCGCCTCGAGGTCGAACCCGCTGCCGATTTCCCCTTTTGTAAACCACTCGCTTTTCTTACAATGGGGGCATAAGTAATGCGGCGGCAGGGGGTTGACTTCCGTAATGTTCAACATCGTCGCCACAAAGGAAGACCCGACCGAACCGCGGCTGCCGACCAAATACCCGTCATCCAACGACTTTTTGACGAGCTTTTGCGCGATTAAGTAAATGACGGCAAAACCGTGGGAAATGATGCTGTTCAGCTCTTTCTCCAACCGCTTCTCCACAATGTCCGGCAACGGGTCACCGTAAATCTCTTTCGCTTTAGCGTAGCTCATCTCTCGAATGTCATCTTCAGCTCCTTCAATTTTCGGCGTGTACAGGTCGTCCGGTATGATTTCCAACTCTTCAAACTGCTCGACCAGTGCATTGGGCTGGGTCACGACGACGTCCAGCGCCTTTTCTTCCCCTAGGTATTTAAAGGCTTCCAGCATTTCGTCAGTCGTCCTGAAGTGAACGTCCGGCTTGCGCTGTTTTTTCAACGGGCTGAACCCGGTGATGCCGTGGATGAGCATCTCGCGATAACGTTTGTCCTCCGGGTCCAGGTAATGGACATTGCCCGTAGCGATGACCGGCTTGTTCAACTTTTCGCCAATTTTTACAATTTTTCTGTTCGCCTCTTTGAGACGTTCTTCGCTCTCCACCACCTGCTTGTCCACTAAGTGCAAATGAATGTCGCTCGGCTGAATTTCCAGCACGTCGTAAAACTCAGCCACTTCCTCCGCTTCTTCCAAACTTTTGTTCAGCACCGTCTCAAACAGCTCGCCTTTTTCGCATCCGGAACATATGAGCAAGCCGTCCCGGTACTCGTCCAGTTTGCTCTTCGGTATGCGGGGCACGCGGTGGAAGTACTCCGTGTGCGCTAAGGAGACGAGTTTGTACAAGTTCTTTTTTCCTGTTTCGTTTTTGGCGTAAATCGTGCAGTGGAACGGGCGGGCGTTTTGCACGTCTTGTCCCACAAAATCGTTCAGCCTGTGCAAGTGCGTTATCTTTTTCTCCACAGCGTCGTTCAACATGTGGAACAAGATGTACCCCGTCGCCTCTGAATCGTCCACCGCTCTGTGGTGGTTTTCCAGAGACACGTTAAATTTGGCAGCCAACGTATTCAAGCGGTGGTTTTTTAAATTCGGGTACAGGAGGCGAGCTAGTTCCAGTGTGTCCAGCACTGGATTCTCCAGTTTTGGAACTCCCGCACGCTGGCAACCGGCGTGCAAAAACCCCATGTCAAAGCGGGCATTGTGTGCGACGAGCACCGCATCGCCGACGAATTCGGTGAATTCACGGATCACATCTTCCAGTTCCGGGGCGTTTTCCACCATCTCTTGTGTAATGTTTGTCAACTTTTGAATGTGCTCCGGTATCGGCTGGTGGGGATTGACGAACGTTTCGAAACGGTCCACCACTTTCCCGTCCTTCATCTTGACACCGGCTAATTCTATGATGGTATTGTCCACGACAGACAGACCGGTCGTCTCGACGTCAAACACGACGTACTCCGACTCCTTAAGCGGTCGAGGTTCCGGACGGACGACGATGGGAACAGCGTCGTTGACGACGTTGGCCTCGACCCCGTAAAGCACTTTGATCCCGTATTTTTTGGATGCGTAGTACACATCGGGAAAAGCTTGCACCACGTCGTGATCGGTGATGGCGACCGCCCTGTGTCCCCATTCGGCCGCCCGCTCCACCAACTTCTCCGGTCGACACAGACCGTCCATGGCGCTCATCGTCGTGTGGGCGTGCCACTCGACCCGCTTGTCCGGTGCCGTATCCAGACGCTTTGTGAGAAGCGGGTCGATTTGTTCTAAGTCGTTGGCCATGATCACCAGTTCCCGGGCAAACGTGTCATGTTGCACACTGCCGCGCACTTTCACCCACATGCCATCTTTTACGAAAGAAGCTAGATGTGCGTCTTCTTTTTCCCGAATAAACAACTTTACTTGAATGGAGTCAGTGTAATCGGTCAAATTAAAGAGGAGCAGGGTTCTCCCGCTGCGCAGTTCGCGCAATTCCGTGCGGAACACTTCCCCTTGCACGGTCATCCGCCGCTCTTCTTCAGAAATCGACTGGATCGGGACCGGCTCGTCATCAATCTCGTATCCGATCGCGATTTTAGAAACGGCACTCCCTTCGCCCTCTTCTTTCCTCGCAGTCTCACGCTGTTTAAGGGCTTCTTCTACTAACTGTTGCTCTTCTTCCTGTTTTTGTGCTTCGTACCGCTGCTCTATGTCCAAAGACACCTCTTCCGATTGAAAAAAAACGCGAATCGTCTGACTCGCCACGCGTCGAAAATATGTCGTCACAAGCTCGTCGACCTTTTTTTTCCGGGCCATCTCTATCGCTGGTCCGTGGACGTAAAGGGTTACGTAATCCCCTTCTACTTTGCGCCTTGCCTTCTCCAAAACTCTCGCTGCGTAAGTTGAAGCCTCGGCGACGTGCTGGACAAGGTCCTCCCAGTACTCTTCAATTAACGTTTCAGTATGTACCTTTTTCTCATAGTGGATAACGATTCGGGTGTCGGCAATGTGACGGAAACACGCTTGAATGCGATGGGTTAACTGCCGGTACGCCTGTAGGGAGATCATGGCCGGAAAACACAGGTGGAGCGTCCACGTCTTCGCCTGTCTCGCCACTTCCACTTTTTCGATGTACCCGTGACCTACTGTCCCTTTCACGATTTCATCTGGAAGTTCTGCTCGCCGCACCAACAGGTTGAACCGTTCTCTTTTTTCTTCTACTGTGCTCATCGCAAGTCACTCCAACGCTCCGTATTCTTCTCCCTATTTTAACAGAGGAACCCGTGGAAGAATAGGAGATTCTAACGAAAAGCTTGTGGCCCACCATCCTGTAAAACGTCGCGCAACGCGTCCTCAATCCGCTGAAAAGTGAAAGCAAAACCGTTCTCCAAAGCCGTTTCCGGTACAACGCGCTGCCCCTCCAGCAAAAAGCTGCTCATTTCACCCAAAACGAGTTTCAACAACCATTCCGGTACACGAAGCCAGTGCGGACGGATTAACACGCTGCCGATGGCCCGTCCTAACTCCTCCATTCGCACAGGGCGAGGCGCTGTAAAATTAACTGGACCGGAGATCGCTTCTTTTTCAATGATAAAGCGAATGAGCCCGATGAAATCGCGAATGTGAATCCAGGATATCCATTGTTCTCCAGCTCCAAGTGTGCCGCCGACAAAAAAACGATACGGCAGCACCATTTTAGACAAAGCTCCGCCTTTTCCCAACACGACGCCGATTCGGGCGATCACGGTGCGAACCCCTAAACCTTCCATCTTTACAGCTTCCTCTTCCCACTTTTCGCAAACACGGCTCAAGAAGCTGTTTCCGAGAGGAGAAGACCGTTCGGTCAAGGTGGTATCTCTGGCGTGACCATAATAGCCCACTGCGGAAGCGCTCACAAAAACGTCCGGTTTTTTGTCTAAACGGTCGACCATTCTGATCAATTGTTGCACGGATCGGATACGGCTTGTCAAAATCGCCTCTTTTTTGCGTTTCGTCCATCTTCCCTTGTTGATCGGTTCTCCCGCCACATTGATCACTGCGTCGACGGGTGTCGAGGCTAACGCTCTTTCGGGATGAGAACCTTCTGCCAGCCACTCGATGAACGTGACACCCGGGCGATCCGGTTGAGGACGGCGGGTCAACACGTAGACTTGATCCCCTCTTGCTGCAAAGGCGTCGGCGACAGCTTTGCCGACAAAACCCGTTCCGCCTGCGATGACGATATTCACGTGACATCCCTCCCTTAAACTGTTGTAACCGTTCAGTCATGATAAGAAAAAAGCCGCTGACAAAGAGCAGGTCAACAGCTTTTACATCACCCATTTTGAATTCCACTGCCGATGCCGTAAAACGGGCATCACGAGAAGAGGCGCATGATGTCCTGGTACGTTACGGCGACCATGAGCATCATAAACAGGGCAAGGCCGATTAAGTGCACCATTCCCTCTTTCTTCGGATCGATAGGACGGCCGCGTACCGCCTCCAACGCGACGAACATGAGGCGGCTCCCGTCTAAAGCCGGAATGGGCAAGATGTTAAATATGCCGAGATACAGACTCAAAAAACTCGTCCAGTTGATCAGACTCAACACGCCGGTCTTGGCAACCTCTCCCGTCATGTCCGCGATGCCCACCGGGCCCGCTAAATCCGAAAACCCGACCTGGCCCGTCACGAGCATGGCGAAACTGTCAAAAATGAGCCGCGTGTAATCGTATATGTCGACAAAACTTTTTTGCACCGCCGTTAACAAAGTGGCATCTTTCCGTTCTTCCGACTGAATGACGCCGATCTGGTACGTTTTCGTCTCCTCGTTGTACACGGGCTCAATGCTCGTCTCGAACGTCTCACCGTCACGCTCCACTGTGACTTGTACGGGGTCCCCTTCTCCTTCTTGGATGAGACTGATCAGTTCCTGGGCCCTCTTCACACCTTGTCCATTCACTTCCACAAACCGGTCTCCCGGTTGCAACCCGGCTTCAGCGGCAGGCGAACTTTTCTGGACTTGCCGCACCTCCAAATGATCGGGAACGCCGATGATCATCGTGAGTACGGAAAACAGGATAATGGACAGCAAGACGTTAAAAAGTGGCCCTGCTGCAATAAACATCGCCCGAGCTCCGACTGACTTGGCTCCGTACTGTCGATCCCACGGTGCAATTTGCACGGAATGACTGTCGTACACTAATTCCGCTTGCCGGTCCACACGGTACCGCATCTCTTCGCCCTGTTCATCTGCGATTAGGACGTACAGGCGGTGTTCCAGGTCCCACTCCATCACCCGGCCGCGGACGTCGCCAGGTTCCCCTTGATCCGGATTCATCAAGACGTGCGTGACATATCCTCTGCTGTTTAGGCGCAGGGCCACTTCTTTTCCCGTTTTGAGTTCGGCTGTCTCTGGGTCTTCACCAGCCACCCGCACGTAGCCGCCAAACGGCAACAAGCGCAAAGAGTACAGCGTCTCCCCTTTTTTATGGGCAAACAGTTTCGGACCGAACCCGATGGCAAATTCGCGCACTAACATCCCGGCTCGCTTCGCAAACAGGAAATGGCCCAGTTCGTGAACAAACACAATGGTGCCGAAAACGAGGATAAAAGCGAGTATCGTCTGCATACGTATCACCTGAACTTTCGTTAACGTTCGAGAAACAAAGAAGTGCCCTGTCACGTGGGGGTGACTATTTGACCGGCATTTCCCGCGCAAGTTTTCGCGCCCACTGCTCTGCCTCTTCCACCGTTTCTAAATCTCTGACAGGCACCGGATTGTGAGCGTCCATCACTCGTTCGATCACCTGTTCTATGCCTAAAAATGGAATGGACCCGTTCAAAAACCGCTCCACCCCGACTTCGTTGGCCGCATTTAACACTGTTGGCATGGTTCCACCGGTTTTTCCAGCTTCATACGCCATGGCGAGACACGGGAACCGCTCGAGATCCGGCTCAATGAAATGTAGTGTCCCCACCTTGGTCAGATCCAACACTTCCGAAGCGAGGGGCAGCCGGTCCGGATACGATAAAGCGTACTGAATCGGGACTCGCATGTCCGGAGTTCCCAATTGGGCCATCACAGCTTTATCTTTAAATTCTACCATAGAATGGACGATACTTTCATAGTGGATGACGACGTCAATCTGCCTGTAGTCGATATCGAACAGCCAGTGGGCCTCAATCACTTCCAGGCCTTTGTTCATCAACGTGGCGGAATCGACGGTCACTTTTTTCCCCATTGCCCAATTCGGGTGTTTTAACGCCTGCTCCGGGGTGACATCCTTCAGTTGTTGACGATTGTAATGCCGAAACGCCCCCCCTGAGGCGGTCAGCACAATTCGACTGACGCTCGATCGGTCTTCGCCGTTTAAACATTGAAAAATAGCGGAGTGCTCACTGTCTACTGGCAAGATGGCCACCTGTCTTTCTCGCGCCCGTTGCATGACGAGCTCACCGCCGGCGACGAGCGTTTCTTTGTTGGCCAAGGCAATCGTCTTGCCGGCATCGATCGCTGCGAGCGTCGCCCGCAAACCGAGACTCCCGACAACGGCGGACACGACCATTTCCGACTCGGGGTCGCGGGCGATTTCCTCTAGGCCTTCTTTTCCCCACACAACGTTGACTGTATCAGGCAAAGCCGATTTCACGCGATCTGCCGCTTCTTTCGTCGCCATCGAAATGTGCGACGGACGGAAGTCGTGCCACTGTTCAATCATTAAATCCGCATTGGTGCCCGCGGCTAGGGCTGTCACACGGAATTTTTCCGGGTTTTCACTAATGACGCGCAACGTATTTTGTCCGACTGAACCCGTCGAACCGAGTATCGCGATCGTCTTCGCCATCGTGTCACCTCGTTTGCATCCCTTATCCGATCAAATGAAAAATGTGTAAACACATAAACGTAAACAGCAAGCTGTCGAATCGATCCAGCATGCCGCCGTGACCCGGCAACAAGTGGCCGGAATCTTTCACGTTGTTGGCCCTTTTCAACGCTGACTCGATTAAATCGCCCAACTGTCCCAAAACAGAAATGAGGACTGCCAGCAA
>k87-141316_pt1 | contig 13165 bp, 9 predicted proteins | sample MGYA00084031_6733416 | MGnify analysis MGYA00084031
CTCGAGCACAATCGACGCGGCCACACCCGCGGCAAGGTGGTGGTGGAGGTGGCGGGCTAGGCGCGTGGTGGCCTGCCCGGCCCCTCGACCCCACGCGTGCGCCGCTACGCTTGCTGGTGCTCCGCCAGCGTGGCGCAACTGGTAGCGCACCCGACTTGTAATCGGGCGGTTAGGGGTTCGAGTCCCCTCGCTGGCTCAAGATCCGCTGGTCAGATGCGGTGTCCAGGACGGCACCGCTCGACTGCGCCATACTTTGCTCTCGCAATTCGTGACCGACCGTCATCAACGAGCCGTTTCCAGCACGTCTCTCGCGCCTGCGAGGCTTCGGGAGAGGGTTCGGCCACGTTCACGGCCTGCATCAGCCGACATGACAATCTGCGGTCGCGAGGTTCGAGGCAGACCCGCTGACTGGCAGGACAGCCACCCATCGAGTCCACCCGTGACGACAGGCAGGTCGAGAAGATCCGTCCTGCTTACCCACCTCAACCAGCAACGGCGAGCGGCCACGAAGGCGACCCTTGAGGACGTGGACTCTTGGCTCAAGATCACTGAGCTCTGACGAGCTCACGGGCTTCGCGTCAGCGGGACACGAGCTGGATCGGCATGAACAGCGAGGAGTCTTTCGTGGCAGCGATGCCACTACCCCATTCGAGGTACCGGCGGCCATCCCCGTCGTTGTCGTTGAGCAGGACCGAGACGCTGAGGAGCCGCTGGTCGGCACTCGCCGGGGCGAGCTCGGTCCATGGGATGCGCAACTCGTAGTGGGTGATGTTGGCGTCGTTGTCACGAGTGACGCTCGCCTGGGCCGTGGTGGCGCCGGACTGCCCTTCCATGGCTCGCCAGCGGAACGCCTCGCTGCCGGAGCTCGTCGCCGCGATCCCGTACTCCGCACCTGCGGAACTCCACTCACCAGGCAGCCCTGGCGCGATCGCCACCTGAATGCTGTCGGCCCGCCAGATGTCAGTCCCCGTGTACGGCTGGAGATGGACGTCGTCGGTGATGTCGGCTTTGAGCACCACTGCGTCCGGCGACCAGGCCAACCAGACGTTGCCACCCAGGTCGATGTCCTCAGGGAAGGAGATGGTCGGCCTGGCTGGATCGATCGCATCGACCTTACCCACCGACACGAGCGTCGCCGGTTCAGGGATGACCAGCGACCCGCCGACCGGGCGTTCGTGCCCATCGGTGAAGGTCAGCCGTACCTCGTAGCGGTGTCTGCCCACACCGGTCGCCTTCTTCGGGACCACGACATCGAGTGAGACCGACTCGCCGGGTTGTACGACCTTCTTCTGCTTCGTCGAGGCCTTCACCGTCTCGTCGAAGATCGCCTTCGCGCCGGTGAGCCGCCGAGGGCCGGCTGTCGTGTTGACGTACGTCGTCCGGACCGCGTGCTTGCCTTTCGACGTCAGCACATGTCGCGTGCTGAGGGCTGTCTGTGTGGACCGGATCAGGGCCCGCGCCACGGATGTCCGCTCCCCGTCGAACTCCGCGTCCACGGTCACCGTCGCGGGCACCTCCAGCACGGTGTCAGGTCCCGCCGACACTGTGACCTCGACCGTCACCGTCGACATCGCGGGAATCGTCACCTGTGGCGCGGCGACGGTCGCGGTCCAGCCGCCGGTCGCGGCTGCCGAGACGGTGCCCGTCATTGCCATCGCGTTGAAGTTGTACAGGTCGACCGACACCGTGGTCGGAGCGTCGAGTGGCAGCAGGTATCCCGACGCCTTGGCGTCCGTCGCCGTCTGTGCTGGATACCGCTGCGCCAGGACCACCCGTTGCGCTGGGGTCAGCTGCACGGACGTGTGCACCGACTCGGTCCGCCGCACCGTCGGGGCTGTCGTCACCAGCCTGTGGTTCGGCAGCCGCAGGTACGCGGGGTCCGGCCCCGCGGTGAGCTGGTAGGTGCCGTCCCCACTGGTGAGTTGGCTGGTGTTGCCCACGATGTCAGTTCTCGTCACGCGTGGAACACCGAGGTTCAGACTGACCGACGTCTCCTGCTCCGACCACAGCGCGATCACCTGGTCGTCGCCGTCGTTGAACGCCAATCCCGTCACTCCGGCCGGTAGCCCCGGCACCGGCCCCACGTAGTCGCCAGCGCCCAGCGCCGCCGTCATCGCCGCCTGCGCCGTGTATGCGACGGTGGGCGTGTACGAACGGGTCAACAGGCCGAAGTAGTTCGTGGACTCGTTGTACGGCGGCACCACGAATCCGAAGTGCTTGTCGGTGCCCTTCGCGATGTTGAGGAGCGTGGCGGTCGTGAAGTAGCGCGCCTGCTGCTGCTGTTGGAACGGTGTCAGCGGCTCCGGTGGCGACGACTGCAGGGGCATCCCGCTCTCGGTCATCCAGCGTCGGGTCGACGAACTGCCGTACTCGTCCACGAGGGCGATGTGGCCCTCCGAGCCGGGGGCGGCGGGAGTGATCGCCCGCGAGTCGTCGGGGGAGGCGTAGCGGTGCCAGCTGTGGATGTCGACGTAGTCGAGGACCTGGTTGGCCGCGACCAGGTCGGCATACGTCCCTCGGGGGAAGGCATGACCCACGTCGGAGATCAAGGGTTTCCGCGCGGAGTCGAGGTAGCCGATCGACATCGCCTTGGCGAACGCCGCGTACTGGTCTGCTGTCTCGTGGGCTGGACTGAACGCGGTGTGGTCGCTCTCGTTCCATATCTCCCAGGCGGTCACCGTGTCGCCGTAGTGGTCTGCCGCCGCCCTGGCGTACTCGTACGCGGCCATCAGGTCGCGGGGGAGCGCATCCTCGGCGCCCCGGGTCCAGGCCGGCGAGGAATGGAAGACATTGAGCACCTTCAGCCCCTGCTCGTGGGCCTCGGCCAGGAAGGCCTCACTCTTGCTCTCGGAGGAGAAATCGAACTTCCCTGGTGCCGGGTTCACCAGGTCGTTCCAGCGCGCACGCTCCCGGATCCAGGTGAACCCGGCCAGTCTGAGCCCGCGTGCGAGTTCGTCGTACAACTCAGCCGGCGTCAGCCAGCCCGCGGCAACGTCGACCGCGAACGGTGAGTCGACAAGCGGCGGCCGGTCGACAAGGTCTGTCACGACCGCGAACTCGCCCGGCACTGGCGGGTCGTCGCCGAGCGTGGCGGTGAGGCGGTAGTGCCCTTTGGGCAGCCGCCCTAACGACACCGGCGCCGCCGTCGCGCCGGCCGGAGCCACCGCCGTACCGCTCGCCACGGTCGTGTCCCAGTAGTCGGTGACCGTGTACGTGACCGTGGTGTCCTCCACCGTCTCGGAGTTGAAGGTGATGTCGAGGTTCACCTCTTCTGAGGCTTGGAAGATGTTGAGCGGCGCGGCAGAGTCGAGGCCCTTCACCGCGAGCGAGGTCGGGGTCAGCCGGATCTGGTCGATGAAGAGCGTGTAAGCCTTCGTTGGTTCGATCCGCCGCTGGTCGACAAGGAAGCTGATCGTCGTGGTTCCCGCCGGTAGGGTCAGCGACGCCAAGTGGTTGCGCTGGATCTCCGGCGTCACCGTGCCATAGCTGACGGCGTTCGCCAGGAACGGCTCCCGGTCGTTGACCTTGATCTTGTACGGCGAGGTCCAGCTGACCGTGGTTGGCGTGGTGTCGGCGTCCAGCTGATAGACACCGGCCGCTGGGATGTCGAATGTATAGGTCGCGATGTAGCCGCCGGCCGGCGCCTCAGCTTCGGTGAAGAGCCGCCAGAACGCGCCACCGCTCGCCCGCGAGTCGGTTGTGAGACCCGGGATGAAGTTGCTGCTCGTCGGGCTCTCGCCCTCGACCGTGATCACCGTCTCGGCTTGTACGGTCCGTGGAACGGTCAAGAGTCCGAGTGCGGCCAGGAGTGCGCCCGCCAGGAATAGCCGTACGAACCGTCCTCGGGCATGCGCGTGTGCCATCTCCCGCCCCCTCAGCGTGAAGCAACGACGTCCCATTCAAAAGGCCCGCACAGCGGGGTGGTTCACCTCGGTGAACGTCCCTGAGGTGCGGGGGAATGAGATGCCATCGATCGCGTGAGACGCCTGAGTAACGAGTTGGTCGAACGTTATCCCAACGAGCAGGCCGCGACCAGGGAAGGGCGAGCAGCTCGGCTGGAGTTGGCCAGATCAGCTGACGGAATCCGGGAGAGCTGTGTCACGCAGGCCGTCCGGCTCGCGGACGTCAGGCGCTCTCGCTGCCACACCGTCGTCGCCGAAAGTGTGAACGAGGAAGCAGAACTCCCTACCGGCCCGACGCGGAAAAATCCTTATGTTTTCCAAGATCTTCGGCACCCTTTGTCTGACGGTTCGACCGCGACGCTTCGGCTCCCTACCTCGGAGGCGTTCCAGCTCCTCTCACGCGTACGAGGCGGTCTCTGGACGGTTGGCATCGTGTTTTCGTACCCGTTCGCCAGAAACATGGCAAGCCATGTGCGATTCCAGTGCAGCGCGCGGGGGAAGACACCAGGCAGCGTCGCGAGCAGGAGGGCGAACCAGCACGCCAACGGACAGGTGCGGCCCACAGGGCTGATCAGCAGAGACCTGCCCTAGGTGTTCGCGCACGGCTTCGCCGCTGCGCCGAGCACCTGGGCAAAGGGGGTGCCGCCGATGGACTATGACCGGTTTGTCGAATTGGTCAGGCGGTCCAGCGGGCTGGAAGGCGACCTCATCATGCGCGCCATTCAGGCGACCTTACAGACGCTCGCCGAGCGCCTTCCCGTAGGTGAAGCCCGGAGGGTGGCCGAGAGGCTGCCGCCCGAGATCGGTGCTTTCGTGGCCACGGGCACGCCGCCGGCGGGCTTCGACGTCGACGAGTTCGTCCAGCGGGTCGCCGATGAGGCGGACATCGATGTCCCGCTGGCCACCCGCGCGGCGCGGGGGGTGTTCATGGCGGTGTCCCGCGCGCTCGGTGACCAGGAGTTCGACCATCTGGTGGCGCAGCTGCCCCAGGACTACACGCTCATCCTTCCGGCAGGTCCAGAGATCGTTCCGGCCACCACGTTCATCGACCGAGTAGCGGCCCGCGCGGGACTCGACCGCGACGGTGCCCAGCGCGCCACCCATGCGGTCCTCAAGACCCTTGCCGAACGGATCGCGCCCGGCGAAGTCGACGACCTCATCAGCCGGCTGCCCGCTCCGCTCCATGAGCCGTTGCGGCAGGAACGTGGTGACGTGGCGCAGACTCCCCGAATGGACGTGCAGGAGTTCCTCGATCGGATCGCGCAGCGGGAGAACGTGTCGAGCGAGGAGGCGTTCGCACATGCCCGTGCGGTGCTCCTGACCTTGCGAGAGGCGGTCGGCACGGAGTTCTTCGACGTGACCGTCCAGCTTGGCCCCGACTACGCGCAGTTGTGGGCCACGACAGAGTAGGCCGCTCGACACACATCGCCGATGTCTGAAAACGAGGGCGCGCGGCCGCTCACCGTCAAGGACGTGACGATCACGCGCTATGACGTGACCAAGCGCGCCGTCGCGGCCGCCGCTCTGGGGAACATGACCGAGTGGTACGACTTCGGCGTCTACTCCTACCTCGCGCCGACGGTCTCGCTGGTCTTCTTCTCCGACCTGCCACCATCGCTGGGCATCGTCGCCGCGCTCGGCACGTTCGCCGCGTCGTTTCTCGTACGACCGCTCGGCGGGCTCTTCTTCGGCCCCCTGGGTGATCGGATCGGACGGACTCGGGTCCTCTCGTTCACCCTGATCCTGATGGCGCTGGGAACCGGGCTGATCGGCGTCGTCCCCAGCTATGAGTCGATCGGCATCGCCGCCCCACTTCTGGTGTTGTTCGGTCGGCTTGTGCAGGGCTTCTCGACCGGAGGAGAGTACGCCGGGGCCATGACCTTCATCGCGGAGTACGCGCCGGACCGGCGCCGCGGCTTCCTCGGCAGCTGGCTGGAGTTCGGGACCCTGACCGGCTATGCCTTCGGCGCGCTCCTCGTCACCTGCCTCACGTTCCTGCTCGACCGTTCTCAGATGCTCTCGTGGGGCTGGCGGATTCCGTTCCTGCTCGCTCTGCCACTCGGCGTCATCGGGCTGTATCTTCGGTTGCGGCTGGAGGAAACGCCGGCATTCGAACGGTTACGTGCCAGCTCCCGCGAGCGCAGGGGGCTACCTACCAGGACCGAGCTCCGATTGATCTTCACCACCCACTGGCGAGCGGTTCTCATGGTGGGCGGACTGGTGATCGTGTGGAACGTCACCAACTACATGCTGACGAGCTACATGCCCACCTATCTGACGTCCACGCTCCCGGCGCACGGGGAGAGCCGCACGAGCACGACGACCTCTCAGGCCCTCCAGGTCGTCGTTCTCCTTCTGCTCATGGTGATCGTCACCTTCCTCGGTCGTCTCAGCGATCGCGTGGGACGACGGCCCATCCTGCTCGCCGGCAGTGTCGGACTTATCGTGTTGTCCTTGCCCGCGGTGCTACTCCTGCGTGTCGGAGGCCTGGTTCCCACCTTCGGAGGGCTGCTAGTCATAGCCCTTTTGTTGGTGTGCTTCTCCTCCACCCTCCCCTCCACGCTGCCTGCCATGTTCCCAACGGAGATCAGGTACGGCGGGCTGGCCATCACGTTCAATATCTTCGTCTCCGCCTTCGGAGGAACGACGGCCGTCGTGACGAGTGCATTGGTCCTCGCGACTGGCGACCTCAACTGGCCGGGCTACTACCTCATGGCCGCCGGGATCATCGGGGCCGTCAGCGCCCTCCTCATCCCCGAAACGGCGGGCCGACCACTCTCAGGATCGATGCCCGCGGTCACCACCGAGGCCGAAGCCCGCGACATCGTACGCGCCCACGAGGAACGGTAGGAGCCGCGAGACCAGTCGAGGCCAGCGTCGACGTGTGTCTAGGACGCTCGGCGTTCCAGGGCTGAGGATCGAACGCGACGCTCCTTCAACATGGCGAGGTGCGCGCGAGCTGGTCGAGGGCGTCGATCATCGCCCGTGGGAACACTTGCGGATCGCTCACGCTGGAGCCGTGACCCGCGTCGATCATCACGAGCTCGGCGGTGGTCCACCGCTTCGACAGCTCACAGGCGATGTCGGGTGGGCAGCTCACGTCGTGGGAACCGACGATGAGGGCTCCCGGGATTCCGTCGAGCAGGACGGCATCGCGCACGAGCTTGCCGTCGTCGAGGAACGCGGCGTTCCGCCAGTAGTGCGTGACCAGCCGGGCGAACCGCAGCCGCACGGCCGGGTCGGCGTACTTCTTCGCCGGCCTTGTGATCCCACTCTGGGTGTGGTCCCAGGCGGTCCACTCGTCGGCGGCGCGTTGATGGACGGCGGGATCGGGATCGGCGAGAAGGTCGCGTAGGCGTCGACCAGCGGCAGGTGCCGCAACGACGCGGGGACCGCCGCGACGAACCGTTCCCAGGCGCGGGGGTACAGGCGTCCCATGTGGTACTTCATCCAGGTGACCTCGCGGCGTGTCGTCGTGGTGACGAGACCAAGCACCAGGCCGGTGACCCTGTCGCGGTGCGCCTGGGCGTAGGCGAAGCCGAGCGTGGTGCCCCACGACACGCCGACGACCGTCCACCGGTCGATGTCGAGGTGCCGCCGCACCGCCTCGAGGTCAGCGATCAGATGGCGCGTGGTGTTGGTGGTGAGGTCGGCGTCGGGCTCGCTCGCCAGCGGCCGGCTTCGTCCACAGCCACGCTGGTCGACGAGGACGGCCCGATAGCGGCGAGGGTCGAAGAGCCGCCGGTGTCCGGGACCGCAACCGCCACCTGGGCCGCCGTGGAGGAAGACCGCGGGCCGGCCACGCGGGTTTCCGCAGACCTCCCAGTAGACGCGGTGGCCGTCCCCGACGTCGAGCATGCCGTGGTCGTACGGCTCGATCGGGGGATACACGGCGGTCTTGTACCACGCACGTCGGCTCCACGCCACCGCGGAGCGCTGTCAAGCGACGCTTGTCCTTGTGTCAGCGCCCGGCTCGGTGGCTCACGCCGACCGGCGTATGAAGACAGGAGGCAGGCTTCGGCCATAGGCTCGGTCTCTCACCTGACGACGGGAGGCCGGACATGGCCGAGACGACGCGGAGCACGGTGGCTGAGGTGGCTGGATCGCATGCTGCGCGAGGCGCGCACCCCCAAGGTGCACGACTGGCTCGTGACCTACGTGGTGAGGAAGAGCCCGCACGCGGAACAGCTGCGGCTGGCGTGGTTGGCTGATCCGGATCCAGTGGTCGCGAGCGCCGGCTGGGCGCTCACCACCGAACGAGTGGCGAAGAAGCCCGAAGGCCTCGACCTCGCGGGACTGCTCGACGTCATCGAGGCGACGATGAAGGACGCCCCAGACCGCCTGCAGTGGGCGATGAACCACTGCCTGGCTCAGATCGGGATCGAGCACGCCGAACACCGCGCGCGGGCGATCGACATCGGAGAGCGCCTGGGGTGCTCAAGGATTATCCGACTCCTCCGGGCTGCACGTCTCCGTTCGCGCCCATCTGGATCACCGAGATGGTGCGCCGACAGCAGGGTGGGTAGCAAGCCAGCCTTGACCATCTCATCCCTCATTCGCCGGCACACCAGCGACCAGGCCGCCGAGCGGCAAAGCGCGCCCAGGGTCTTGGCTCTCGTCCTATGGGGACGAAGGGCTCAGGGATCGGTCTCGGGGCCAGGGCGAGCGTGGGAAGGGGAGGAGGGAAGGCTGATGGGCGCGCTCGATGAGAAGACCGCTGTCGTCACCGGTGCCTCGGAGGGCATCGGCGCGGCAACCGCACGCCGCTTCGCCGCCGAGGGAGCCACGGTGTTCATCACCGGCAGGCACCAGGCCGAGCTGGATACCGCGGCGAAGGCGATCAACGCGGAGAACAACGGTGGGCATGCCATCGCGGTGCGAGGCGACGTGTCGGTGCTCGACGACCTGGACCGGCTGTACGCCAGAGTCAAGGACGAGACCGGCCGCATCGATGTGTTGTTCGCCAACGCCGGTGTGAGCGGGATGGCGCGGCTGGAGGACGTCACCGAGGAGCACGTCGACCGCATCGTCGGCGTCAATGTCAGGGGCCTGCTGTTCACGGTGCGGAAGGCGCTGCCGCTGCTGTCCGATGGGGCCTCGGTCATCCTGCCCAGCTCCATCGCGGCGTCCAAGGGCGTCGAGGCGTTCAGCGTGTACAACGCCACCAAGGCCGCTGTCCGCAGCTTCGCCCGCACCTGGGCGGTCGAGCTCGCGCCGCGTCGCATCCGGGTCAACGCGGTCACCCCGGGTCCGACACGTACCCCTGGACTCGCTGTCCTTGTCGGAGACAAGGACACGGCGGCGAGGTTCGACGAGGAGCTGGTGGCGCGCATACCGCTTTGCCGCATGGGAGAGCCGGACGAGGTCGCCGCCGCCGTCCTCTTCCTGGCCACCGACGCCAGCCGTTTCACCACCGGTGCCGAGATCCTCGTCGACGGAGGCCTCAGCCAGATCTGACCAGGCCGGCCACACCTCGGTCATCCGATGTTCGTTCCCACCGGTACGGAGTCGAGGGTGCGAAGGTGGGCCACCAGGTCGCTCAGCTTGGTGTAGGCATGCGCCTCTCGAGCCATCCCGACTGACGCGTCCAGACCGCTGGCGGCGTCCGTCTCGCCGTACAGGAGGTCGATGGTGAGCTCGTCGCGGAACCTCAGCGGTGAGGGAACCCTGAATCACCTCGAGCGGCCGCACCACCAGCCCGATGCCGTAGATCTTGTCGGACGGCACCTCACCCGTCACCGGCTCTGTGGGGCGGACGTCGACGATGTCGCCGACCAGGACGACCGTCGACATCGTGATCGCTTCCTTCAAGCTCGAGGGAGCGACGTCCATCACGCCATGCATGCCGAGCTGAGCGAGGAACTCAACGTCCGATCGGCGATAGGTGTCGAGCGCCGCGTCGTCGACACCAGGGAGGACGTACCGGGTGGCGACCAGACCGCCGGTCGCCACCATGCCAACGGCCACCACAGCGGCACCAGCGACGAGAGCACGTCGCTTCAGCCGTGCCCCGCCTTCCGGTCGAGGGCCGCCCATCCGAGGGCTGGCCAAGATCCGCGCGAGCCGCTGCCGCCCTTCCTCGGTCTCGGCCCAGTTCATCACCGGGCGGGCGCGTCGTGCCGGTCGCTCATATGCCGATCATCCTCCTACCTCTCTGCCTCCGACCTGCCGCTGCGGCGTCTTTTGGGTTGCTCTTTGGCGGGCGCGGTCAGCTGCTCAAGACGGTCGCGTGCAGAAGTCATGTGCGTTCAGGTGTGTCGATCAGCCGGATGTCCGCCTCAACTGCCGAGCTCTCCTCTTTCGATTTCATAGTCGACACGAGCTGCAAGATCCCTGACGAGGATTTCTAGCGGCTCAAACTCATCCTCAATTTCTGAGAAAATTCGAAACATGCTCAATTTGTCGTCCCTATCATCAAGCTTCTCCACCTCCTGCAGCCACTTCTTTAGATCCCTAGTTGAGTGTGGTACTTTGGCGACCATAAGAGAGTCGAAATCGCCTGGCGGAAGCTCTTCGTGAAGATAAGCAAGTCTAACAACGATATCTTCTCCCACGCCTAGATGTTGACCGATCTTGGCGATCTGAATAGCGATCGTGTGCAATCGACTTTTAAGATGTGTTTTTAGTTTCTCGCGCAGGCCAGCTTCGTCTAGGTGAAGGCCTAATCTTAAGCTATCCGCGATTCTGGATAGTGAGGGAGTTAAGTCAGCCTTACTGGACTGGCTGGACGGGTTGTAGCGGGCGATTGCGGGAGGCAATGGGTTGCTCGTAGCCAACGTATATCCTATAATGTGACCGTCGCCACGCTCGAAGATTGAGCAGCACAATTCGAAATATAAAAGCGATGCGGTGAAGACGGTCTCCGGTCGAAGGCGATCTCGATGATACATTTCGTTGCGGTATTTGTGCAGCTTCGTTAGCACTGAACCCTCGGCGGGATCGAGTATCTTTTGGCTCGTTAGGAACTTTACCTTTTCATCAAAGTACCTTTCTAATTTCTTTCGCTCTTCTTTGGGGATTACTTTATCCTTTAATTCAGTGTACATAGCGTGAAGTTCAGTGCTGTTGGCGTGATCGAGAAGCTCTCTCAATCGTTCGAGAATGCGTTCGTTTATCGAGTTGAAGAATAGCGTTGCCTCAATATTCCGTACCATCATCACTTCGGCTGCGTTGTCGAGCAGGATAAATGCGATGCGAGCGTGTGGTGCGGATCGCGATTGAAGAAGGGACTTCGCCACTTCGAGCTGCACTACGAGCGTCTCGAGATCCATCAGATCCCGCTGGATGGGCGTCCATGGCACACTTTCAAAGTTGAGCTCGGCACGCGCTAGTGCGGCCGGCTTCGTTTGCTTCTTATCAGCCATAACCGAATGGTAGTCGTCGCTCGGTTGCATTGCTACTTTGCGTTCGCAACTTCGATGTGCGGCAACGCGAGTGATGGAAGCGGCAGTTGGAGTGCCTTAGTTTCCGACTCCCTTCTGCCGACGGCCACATGGAGGGCGCTGCTCGATGAGTGTCGCAGCGGCGTGAAGCTCAGGTCGGTAGGACGCGATGGAACCAGCAAGTTCTCCGTTGCTGTTCAAGATTGGGCCCACTGAAACGCGGCACGAGCCTACTCGATTCACGACAGCACACCCGCGCACCATTGGCCGTCGCCTCGGCGTCCGCCTCGGCGAGGAGTTCGCGCCTTCTCCGTCGCGCCCGCTCGGTTCGTCACATCTGCCAGGGCCAGCAGGGCAGCCGTGATCCCGGGGCGGAGGTCGAGCTTACGGTGCAGCTGGAGTGACTCCTCAAGCAGATCACGCGCGGTCGCGAGGTCGCCGGCCTCCATCGCGTGGGATCGCAGGTGTCATGCCGCGTACGAGAGGGACAACGGGTTAGCAAGCGCTCGACGATGCAGTTTCAGAGTAGGCAAGGTTGTCGCTTTCGCTTCCTAAGGATTGAAACGGATCTGAGGACCTGGCGACGGTGCTAGTGCCTGGCGGGCGGCGAGGGGGAGAGCCGCCCGCCAGGCGGTGGGGAGGACTCAAACCACCCAGGCGAAGACGAGCCAGAGGACACCCACGATCACACTCCACCACGCTGCCCAGGCCGCGAGCTGGGTTACGGCGCGTCCGGTCGAGGTGTCATGCCACGGTTGGCGACGGTGGCGAGGAACGGTGTTCGTCATCGCGGTCCCCTTGGCCCGCCAGGTGGTTTGGTTGGCAGGAGTGGCCGTCGTTTAGGTTCGGGGCCTCGGTCCGACCACCCCCGCCGTGCGCGATACTAGTTCTGATCGTCCAGAACGTCTAGTACAAGAGATACGTGATACTAGTCCGTTACATTCAGGACGTATGCCCCTGGGCTAGCACGTTCAAGACGTCCTAGCCTCCCCGCATGCTGCACATGGATCCGGACGCCCAGGTTGACTACAAGGCGAGGGAGCCGACGTACCGGCAGCTCGCGGGGATCCTGGCCGCCCGCATCCGCCGCGGCGACTGGGCGCCCGGCGAGCTCATGCCGTCCGAGTCGAGGCTGACCCAGGAGTACGGGTTGAGCCGCGGCACCGTCCGCCGCGCCATCAGCCTCTTGGTCGAGGAGGGCCTGGTCGTGGTGGCGCCGCAGCGCGGCACGTTCGTCGCCGACGAGCTTCCACCACCGGACAAGGGCCGGCGCGGCAAGCGTTGACGTCATCGCGCCCTTTCGACGATGGGTGACGACCCGGCTGCGGCGGCACCGGGCGCAGCACCCGTGCGTGCACTCGACTGAGCCTTGCCGTATCGCGGGTGACCGACCACACTCACCCCGCTGGGCGGTCGGGCCGACGGCGAGGAGGGCCAGTGGGGGATCTGTCGCATGTGCTGTGGATCGGCGGCCCAGCGGCTGCCGGCAAGACGACCGTGAGCCGGCTCCTCGCCAGGCGGCACGGCTTGCGTCGGTACAGCGTCGATGAGCACATGTGGCAGTACCGGGATCGGGCCGCGGCGGCGGGCGTGCCGTTGCCGGACGAGGGCCCCGGCGACTTCGACCACGGTCCCATGATCTGCGAGGACCTGCGGTCACTGCCGTCGCCGCTGGTGGTGGTCGAAGGCGCGCTGGTCAGACCCGACCTGACCACACCCATGGAGCACGCGGTGTGGCTGATGCCGTCACAGGAAGAGCAGCGGGCCAGGCTCGAAAGGCGCCACCCGGAGGGGATCCACCATGGGTTCGTGTGGGGCTGGCGGTTGATCCGGGGCCAACTCGACGCCGCCCCGGACGGGGCCACGATCACCGTCGACGGC
>k87-831289_pt1 | contig 13142 bp, 7 predicted proteins | sample MGYA00084031_6733416 | MGnify analysis MGYA00084031
CTAAGTTTCCAGCTCATTATATATATTTTGTAACGATCGGTCAATAAGCTTCGCCAGCCTATTCCCCGACTTGAGCAAAGGTCCATTCTCACGTAACAACCCAAACGCGAAAACCCCCGCCTCACTTTCCGTAAGACGGGGTTTCCTGCGCTTCCGCTCCTTGCTTGCCTACGCCTGCACTTCTTGCGCAGCGTCCAACAGCACGGCGTTGATTCCGTTCAGGAATGCGAGCGCGCTGGCCTTGATGATATCCGTGTCCATCGCGCGGCCGGAATAGCTCTTCCCTTGGTACTCGATTCGGATGTTAACCCGGCCGATGGCCTCTTTGCCGCGGGAAAGGCTGTTGATTTTGTAATCCTTCAGCTCAACGTCCAGGCCAACGATCGTCTTGATGGCGCCGTACAGCGCATCGATCGGGCCGTCTCCCACCGTGCTGTCCTGCACGGTCTCCCCGCCTTTCTTCAGCTTGACGGTAGCCGTAGGGTGCAGGGCATTCGTGACGACCTGGAAGGAATCCAGCTCATACAGATGGCTGCCGGCGTCTTCGTAAGTCCGGTGATGCGTAACCAGGTAAAAGACGTCATGGTCGTACACTTCCTTCTTCGCGTCGGCCAACTGAAGGAATTTCGCGAACAGCGCCTCGAATTCCTCGCCCTCGCCTGCGTCAAAGCCCAGCTTCTCGACCGCGTTTCGGAAGGCGTGTCTTCCCGAACGGGCCGTCAGAATCAGCTCCATGCTGTCGGCGCCAACCTCCTCCGGCGACATGATCTCATACACCTGCTTATCCTTCAGCAATCCGTCCTGATGGATGCCGGAGGAGTGGGCAAAGGCGTTCTCGCCCGTAATGGCCTTGTTCACCTGCACATCCAGCCCCGTCAAATACGTCAGCAGGCGGGAGGTCTTGATCAGCTCCTTCGTCCGGATGTTCGTGCTCGCGTTGAAATAATTCTCCCGCACCTTCAATCCCATCACCACTTCCTCCAGCGATGTATTGCCGGCGCGCTCTCCCAATCCGTTGATGGTGCACTCCACCTTCTCGGCGCCGTTCTTCACGGCTGCTAGCGTATTGGCCGTAGCGAGTCCCAGGTCATTATGACAATGAACGCTTAGAATGACTTGATCGTTCAGGTTTTTGAGCCGCTCGTTGATTTTGCGAATCAGCTCGCCGAACTCTTCCGGCACGGCATAACCGACCGTATCGGGGATGTTGATCATCGTGGCCCCCGCTTTGACGACCGCTTCGATCGTTGTCCACAGGTATTCGAAGTCGGACCTGGAAGCGTCCTCTGTGGAATATTGCACCTGCGGCAGCAGCGTTTTCGCATATTTCACCGCATCGACGCCCATTTGCAGCACCGCATCCTTGGAGCGGTTGAATTTCTTCTCGACATGGATATTCGAGGTTCCGAGCACGATATGAATCAGCGGGCTTTGCGCCAGCTTGATGCTTTCGTACACCGCGTCGATGTCGCTCTTCACGGCCCGCGCCAGCGCGGTAATCGAGACGCTGTCACCTACGGTTCGTGCAATTTCCCGGACGGACTCGAAATCCCCGGCCGACGAAGCAGGAAAGCCCGCTTCAATGATGTCCACGTTCAGCCGTTTCAGCTGCTGGGCAAATTCAATCTTCTGGTGCACGTTCATTTTCGCGCCCGGTACCTGTTCTCCGTCGCGCAAGGTTGTGTCAAGGACGATAATGCTTCGTGTCATTTCTGATTCCTCCCCGGAAAGTTATCGTTGATCTATATCTATTTCAAGCGGGGTTGGTTAAACCCGGAATTTAACCAACAAAAAAACCCCGTCTCTGCTATAGAGACGAGGTTGAACCCGCGGTACCACTCTAATTCATTTTACAAGTAAAATGATCTTCTTCGATGGCCATCACCATCTATCCCTGTAACGGTGGAACTCCGGCTTACCCTACATTGTCAGGCAGCTGTTCATAGACGAGTTCAAAGGGAACGACATTACCGTTTCGCACCTGCCAACGGCTCTCTGAAAAGTCATTTCGCTTCTACTATTTCTAATCGAAACATTTGGATTATGCGATTGAATTGATAACTATGTTAGGGAATGAACAGCGATTTGTCAACCCTTTATTTCCCAATTGGTTATACCAATGAGTGCGCCGGCAGCAAGCCGGATTTTCTCACATTGTCCAGGAAGTCCTGGAACTCCGGAATATTCAGCTGCTGAGCCGCGTCGGACAGAGCGGTCGCCGGATCGGGATGAACCTCCACCATGACGCCGTCCGCGCCGGCAGCGAGGGCCGCTCTTGCACATGGAGCCAAAATATCCTTGCGTCCCGTAGAATGCGTAACGTCCACGAGCACCGGAAGGTGGGTTTCCTGCTTCAGGATCGGCACCGCCGAGATGTCCAGCGTATTTCTTGTAGCCTTCTCATAGGTCCGGATTCCGCGCTCGATCAGCATGACCTGCGTATTGCCGCGGGATACGATGTATTCGGCGGCATGCACGAATTCATCGATCGTAGCCGCAAGCCCGCGCTTCAGCAGAACCGGGGTCTTGACGTCGCCCGCTGCTTTGAGCAGCTCGAAATTTTGCATATTCCGGGCGCCGATCTGAATGACATCGATATAGTCGCAGGCAAGCTCGATATGAGCCGGATCCACGATTTCGCTGATCGTTTTCAATCCGAATTCGGAAGCCACTTCCTTCAGAATTTTGAGCCCCTCAACGCCCAGGCCTTGGAAATCATACGGCGATGTTCTCGGCTTGAACGCCCCGCCGCGCATCACGGTGATGCCCGCTTCTTTCAGGGCCTTTGCGACCTGGCGAACCTGTTCGTAGCTCTCAACCGAGCATGGTCCAGCAATCATAACCGGCGTTCCGCCGCCAATGACCGTATCCCCAAGCTGGATCAAGGTGTCCTCCTTCTTCTTCTTGCGGCTGACGAGCAGATGCTTCTTATGGTCGACCTGCTGCAGCTTCAGCGATGCCTGGAAGATCTGCTTGAACAGATGCCGCACCGTTTCGTTATCGAACGGGCCGTGGTTGTGCTCGACCAGGGCATCCAGCATTTTTTTCTCGCGTACCGGGTCGAAATTCGGCACTCCCTGCTTCTGCTTCTCCTGCCCGATCTCCTGGGCTAGGCGCGCCCGCTCCGACAGCAGCTCCAGCAGCTGCAAATTGACGGAATCCAGCTCTGATCGCAATTGCTCCAAACGTCCTTGACTCATATCGAATCTCTCCCTTATGTGTATGATCTGATATAAATAAAAAAGACCCCCCGCCGCAAGGGACGAGGAGTCGTGGTACCACCCTTATTAGATATGCAAAAAAACAGTTCCTTCTTCGCTTATCTCACTTGAACCTCTTAACGCGAGGGCCTCGGGTAAACCTACCGCTTCCCATTCTTTGGAATGCGAGCTATCGGAATACCGGCTCCGGAATGAACTTCGGCGGAGAATCTTCACCCGGGCGCTCTCAGTCGGTGGCAGCCCTTTCCTGTCAGGAAGCTTCTGTCGCTTACTCTTTCCATCATTGCTTGTTGCAGCATGTCTTGTTATGAATTTATAAAGCATTGTATTACACACGGCAAAGGAATTGCAAGAGTTTATTTTAAAGCTTAGGTGCTTTGGTGTGGTGAATCGCCAAATACAAGGGCAACGGACTCGAGGCCAGGCTTTGTATTAAAAAGAAATGCCGGCGGGTTCCGCCGCTTCCCTGTTCATCCATTTCCCGTTGGTGAAATCCGGGATCGCAACGGCGGCGCTTCCAGTCTCGATCGATTGTTCGGACAGGGCGGTCACCGCCATCCAGGACGCCATATCATAGACGTCGATCGGCATCTCCCTTTCCTGAAGAACACTCTCGACAAATGCGCGGAGGCACAGATAGTCCATCCCGCCATGGCCGCCCCGCACGCCGTCTTGCATGTATTCGGTCCACAGCGGATGCTCGTATTCCTGAAGGTAATGCTCAAAGGGTTCCCACTCATGGAGCGGACTTCGTCCTTCCAGGTGAATGACGCCTCCGTCCTCCATCCAGATGCCCCGGGTTCCCTGAACGCGCCCGCCGCGGGAATATGGACGGGGCAGCGACGTATCGTGGGTCAGCAGAATGGTCTCCCCGTTCGCACATTGAATCATGGTTGTTACGACATCGCCAAGGGCCATCTCCGTCCGTGCCACGGGATGGTCTTCGCCCAAATGCCGGCGGGCCCAATCCCTTACGCCGCGCGATTTGGTCGCCATGGAGGACAGCTTGGTCATCCGGTTTCCGCGATTGATATTCAGCAATTTGGCGGCAGGACCCAGACCATGCGTCGGGTACACGTCGCCGTTGCGGCGCAAGTAATTGTGGATGCGATAGTGGCGGTTCTCTATTCCTTTGGCAACCTCATCCCGTAGATCATGCCCGTATGCCCCTTGGCAGTGGATCAGCTCGCCGAACACTCCCTGACGGACCATATGCAGCAGCGCCATTTCCTCCCGGCCGTAACAGCAGTTTTCCAACAGCATGCAAGGCGTGCCGGTCGCTTCATACGTGCGCACGAGCTGCCAGCATTCCTCCAAAGAAGCGGCTCCCCCCACTTCCGACGCCACGGGCTTGCCGACCTGCATGGCCGCTATGGCAATCTCGCTGTGGCTGGTCCAGGATGAGGCGATAATAACCGCCTCAACATCCTCGCGACCGATGACCTCGCGATAATCCGAGCAGCTGGCTGGGGCAGGTCTGCCCATATCGGTTACCACTCTCGCGGCCTCTTCAAGCCGATCCTCGTAAAGATCGGATATGGCCGCAATTTCCACGTCCGGCATTTCTACAAGCAGCTCGAGCAGACTTTTGCCGCGCTTGCCCAGACCGATGAAGCCGAGCCGCAGCGTTTGTCCTCTCCCGCCGATCATCCTGTTCATATTTCGACTACGCTCCTTTTCGATTGGCAGGCTATAGATGCTTCCTTAACCTGCATCACGTAAAATGCTGTTTTCCGCGTTTCCCCTCATCGGCTTAAATATGCCGACCTCCGCGTAATTATTCCATTGATTCGAGGTATTGCCCGAACCGTTAATCCGGATATACCTCGCGGTGACTTCCGGAAAAAGGAACACCTCCGGTTCGGCCGTCAATCCCGAGCTGACCCCCTCTGCATACACCTGCTCCCAATGAACACCGTCCACTGAAACATCGATGGTGAAATAGGACTTTCTCGTATTTCCGCTGAAAAACGCGATCGATACCGCTCCAACCTGCTTGGCCTCGCCGAGGTCATACTGAATCCACTGCGGTCCCTCCGAGGTCCAGCGGGTAATCATGTCTCCGTCCATCGTTTTATCGGGCGTATGGCCTTGGTTCGCCTGAGGGACTGCGCTGGCCGTGACCTCCCGGACCGGCAGACGGAAGCCCGGAGGGGGATCGCCGATCAAAGGTCCGACCGTAAAGGCAATCGTATATCGGTTGCTCACTTCCGGCCTCGACGGATCGGTCACGTCAATATAGGTTTTTCCCGGAATACTTTCAGCCGTCTGGACCGAAACCTCATGACCGGACACCGCCTCGACCTTCGGCACCTTCGACCGCTCCCCGTACGGCACTGTCCATTCGTAATACGTGCGCTGCGGGTCAAATCCGGCGAGAGGGGTCCCGTCCACGAGGATGGATTCGGCTTCAGGCAGCGGAACCTTCTCAGGCAGCGGACCATCCGGGATCGTCCAATCATCGAGGCTGCGGACGTCCGGAGACACTTCCGGCAGCGGTGCCGAGGCTGTCAGCGGAACCATCCACAGGGACAGACGTCCTCCGGTCACGCCCTCCATATGGACGGCCAGCTTCCGAATGCCGTGATTGACGGTTTGCCCCGAAGGATTCGGCGTCCCTTCCAGCGGCTCAGCCTTCATCGCGCTAAACGCCGCTCCCTCCGGAGCGTCCAGCATCCGCACGTACAATTTCTTATCGTTCTGCGTCAACACGGCCTCTTGTCCGCTGCCGAGCACGTCGATCTCGGCTTCCGTGTGCATGAACCAATACAGCTCGGACGGCGACTTGAGTTCGAACTCGTCTTGAACAATCAATTGCTCGCGATCGCCGGTCAGCATCAATCCCCGCTTGTAGGACCATGCATCCTTCGGATACCGCTCGGTCAGGTCGATCACGCCAAATGCGCCGCGAGGCTTGGATTCGCTCCGGACAAGCGGTGCCTTGGCGCCGTAATCCTGCATAAACACAGGGTTTTCTTGCGGATTGATGACCATGACGTTCTGCCCCTGCGCGCCTTTGCGGTAATAAGTCCAGCGTTGACCGCCGGCATAATCCCAGAAGCCGGGGAGACTGTAATTCTCCATCCCCAAATCGGTTGCCCAGCGTTCTCCCAGCGCATCAAATACAAAGGTGCCGGCGTCCATATCGATATGGCTGAGCAGCGTATCGTTAAACCCCTTTATCGAGGCATACGCATCGTTCAGATTTGACCAGCCGCTGCGCATGGATATCGATTCGATTCCGGTAAATACCCGGTCGAGCGCTGCCGGCTGCTCGTCAAACATGCCCGGGCGGTAGAACAGCAGATAGTACGGGGAAAAAGCCCCTTCCCGCCGGGTCAGCTCTCCCGCATACCAGGCGTAATGCGGCTGATCGTAGAAATCGGCCATCCAGAGCGTTTGGGGATGCACGTTCGGCGTTGCCGAATCGTAAAAGTTAAAAAATCCTCCCGGCCCCCATAAATGCAGCGGATATTCCCCCGATGCCTTCACGCCCTTCAGCTCCGCCAAGCCATAGTCGGTTCCGAGCGTATTATGCATTGCAGCAATCTTATAAAAAAGGAACTCGGTCCCGTACTGCCAATAATGCGGCCCTTCAGGCCATGAGCCGTCCTCCGCGAAGAATCGAAGCGTATGCTGCAGCTTGCCGTAGGACCCCCGGAGAATTTCCAGTCCGGCTTGAGTCGCTTTCTCGTCATCGCCGAGCATGGCGAGCGCCGCAACGGCAAAGCTGCCGTTATCCACGAAATTGATGTTGTTGAACTCCCCATTATGGGTGAATTCCCCACGGTACCAAGCGAGTGCATGACTGAACGCATGCTTCATGACCGCCTCCCGGACCATGCTCCGCTCTTGTTCCGTCATGGCGTCGTACAGCCAGTCGTAAGCGAGCGTAAATCCAAGCGTCATATACGTTAAGGAGAGCATATTGTTATAGCGGCCTCCCCAATCCGGGAACGACGCGGCGGATTCAAGTTCCTGCACGGCCCGCTGTGCGTAAGCCTCATCCCCGGTTAGCCGGTACATCATCGCCGTACGGATCAGCAAATCCCGCACATTGCTGTTGCTCCCCCCGTTCGGAAGATAACCGTACGGCTCCGCATCCAGCAGCCGATCCGTTTCCCGCTTCAGCTGCTCAAACCAAGCCGTGACGTATTCATCCTTGCCGATCAGGCTGCGGGTTAGGGCAAAATCCTCCGCATTCGCCAGAACGCGCGGATGGACGCCTTCGTTGCCGCTGGATGCAAGCTTCCCCATCAAGTCTGTCTCATCCGGTATAACAAAAATATAGGCCTTGCCCGTAGCCGATTTCCCCGACGCCGTCGTTGCCGTCACTTCAAATGAATCGTAGCCGACATCATTCGAGGCAGGCGTATAAGTAAACGAACCGTCCGAAGCTAGAGACATTTCGCCGCGCGGAGCGCCGGTCAGCGTCCACTCCACAGCCTCCTCCGAGAGAAGACGGCCTATCCGCCCTTCTAATGGCGTGTTCTTCCCGGTGGAGTACCACAGGAGGTCAAGCACGGGCGGCCCGTCCTTCGGCAGCACCTCGATCATGGCCGCCGCGGCGGCGGGCCCTCCCTCCTTGCCGATGGCCACAAACAGGAAGGAATCCGGGCCGGCGTAATCCCGGTTCGGGTAATAGCGGAACGAACCGTCGGAAGAGACGCTTACCGTGCCGTGGCGGGGCGCCGCCGCCAGCTCAAAGGAAACGGAGCCGCCGGAGGTACCGGAGCTGTCCGCAGCGGTCAGCTGCCCGTCCAAAACGCCGTTTTCATTCACGGTGCCCGCATAGGGCTCGGCAGTCAACCCGGGTGGAGTGTCCACCGTGACCACGGCCTGCCTCGTTACGCCCGACGAATGGGAGGCGGCGGAAATGACCGAATAACCCGCATGATGCGCCGCGACCTCTCCCGTCTGGTACACCGACGCCGTGACCGTGTTGGAGGAGCTCCACTCCAGGAAGGTATCGGACGCATTCTCCGGTGCAAAGGATGCCTGAATGCGTCCGGCTTCGCCCGTTCTCAAGCTGATGATCTGCGGATCGAGCGTAAATTCCTCAAGCGGGACATATTCCCGAAGGGAAAGCTGGTCGAACCATACCGTGCCCGCCGATTTTTCCAGAAACGCCTCCACCTTTCCCTGCGGGCTGGCATCCATATCGGAAGCGACATGGATGACATGGCTGAAGCGGGTCCAATCCCGGGTTCCCTTCTGCCCTTGGACCGCATAGCTGATGCTGCTCGAGCCGTTCCGCTTGTACTGAAAGCGTACCACGACCTGATCCGTCACCTGCTCGAGCTTATACATGCCGGTGAGCAAGTAGCTCTTGCCGGCTTCAATCCCTGCCGCAGGCAGCGTAATCGCTCCCCGGTCGGTGCCGGAAGCGGTGCCGGAAATGGAAACCGAGCGGCTCCCGCTATAATACACGTCCTGATCCACCGCGAACACCGGGTTTCCGGCCGCCCTCCATTCGCTGACATGCTCCGGCGCGACCTGGTCCAGCCAGGTGGACTTGGCCGTTACGGCTTCAAAATCCGAATTCATTAGCAAATTGCCGGCCGGTGCCGCCCCTTGAGCCGAAACAGGCCTTCCCGCCGCAGGAAACACCCCCGCCGTAAGCGCGATGACCAGAACCATGGACAGCCAGCGCTTGAAGTTGAAGCTCATCATCCATTCCTCCCTCTCACAAGGATTTACTTCGGGTTTATCGTTCCATCATACTTGCTCTGATTTGCTCGTTAACGGCGTTTCGCAAATCCAGCAGCCATCCAGCATCCCGCGGGTAGCGCTCAAAGGACAGCGGCGCTTCGAGCGACACCTCAATCATGTTAAGAACTTCGTCCCTCCCGATGGTTTGCTCCAGCAGCTCAAGCGCCCTGAGATCCTGCAGCGCTTCGCGGAATACCTTCATCCGTAAGGAGCATACGGGACCGTCCTCGCCCGGATATACCAGAAAGGCATCGCCGGATGGATAGCCGATATCCGCATCGGTGGTCAGATAGGGGTTCACCGGCCGCTTAGAGTATTGGGAGTTCCAGAAATTGAAGCCCCAATGGAGGAAGCCCTTAATCCGGTACTTATACAGCTGCAGCCCGAGGATGCGGTTCCGCTCGGACGGAAAGGAGAAGAAGCGGTTTGCCACCTGTTTATATTGGCTGCAGCAATAATAGGTCCACAGGGGGGCAACTCCGGATTCGAGAAACGGCTGAAGCTTGTCCGTCGCCGGAATCGGATTCGGAACCAGCCCCTCCTTATAAAACGCATAATCGGACAGTGCGTCGATCCGGGGATAATCTCCCACCGCTACATCCACGATTTCCGCCGCTTTCCGGTAAGTCTCCAGATGCTCCAAATGGGGCTCGTCCGATACATGGAAGAATATCCTGTCCTCAATGCCAAGCCCTCGGATCAGCTGTACAAGCTCCTTTAGAAACCGGGCTAGGAATTCCCGATACTCCGCCCCGAGCGCATCCGTGTCCCAACCGAAGAGGCGCCTCGTCTCCCCGTCCTCCCGGACCATAATCTTCGGCGCATGAGCTGCTCCCCACTGGGTAAACAAATGCGAAAATTCGAAATATTCGATGCCAAGCCGCTGCCCCATCTTGATCCAGCGCTCCAGCTTATCGAAGCCGAAAGCATATCCGTCACCGGACTTCTCCACATCCACAAGCTGGACCGTCAGCCGCTCTCCTCCTACGGCGGTATCCAGCGGCGGCGTGAACAGCGGAGTAAGCAGCATATTGATGCCATGCTCCGCCGCAGTCTCGACGTACCGCTCAATCAAGCGCCAATGCTCCTCCGAAAACACCTCCACCCCGTAAAATTGTGCCAGACCGTCACAGTGGAACCATTCCGTCCGGATCAGCCGCTGCTTCGGCAGGGAAGCCGGGATCACATCCACTTCAAACCGTTCCCCGCCAAGCTCTTCCCCATGCTGGGAATAAAAGACGACCTCGATCGCATGAATGCCGGGTTCGGCCCGCTCCGTCACCTGAACCTCCAACCATACGGACCGCCACTGATTTCCCGGGGAATGAACCCTATTCTCCGGATCCAGCGGGTACAACGGATCGGGGTAGAGCCCCGGCGTCGACCGCAGGATATGCCCGTCATGGTCCGGATAAATCGGAAATTCGGACGGAACCAGCCCGACCGCATACACCGATACGGATAACCCTTCGGGGGCCTTTGCCTCGACACGCACATCCCTCAGCCTTTCCCCTGTGCGGTAGGCGGTTTGAAAGGACACGATTTCCCGCCGCAAGGCGCTTGTCCGTCGACATGGCGGATCATTCAATTCCGAATCCGTAAACACTTTCGACAACGAACTCAGCGCCCGGGTCTCAAACGCGCTGTCGTTCATACCAGTACCCCGCTTTCCCGTTGATGCTGCGCATCAGCGCTTCCACATAAAAATAATCGCCCCAAATCATATAATCATCAGGACCTCTCCCGCCCCGCACATGGTACGATCCGTGCTTCAACAGCCCTTCCGCACCGTCGTCGTCCAGGGTCGCACAGCGTTCGACCAGCGCTTTCAGCAGACGATCGGCCGCGGAGCCGAGCTCAGCCCTGATCGGATCGTCTTCTTCCAGCAGCGAGCGGATTTCCAGCATGCCGCAGACGGCAATGGCTGATGCCGAGCTGTCACGGGGCGTATCTTCCGCAATCTCCGCGTCAAAATCCCAATATGGAATTCCATCTGACGGAAGGCGTCCGATAAAATACCGGGCGGCTCTTATCGCGGTCTCCAGGTATTCTCGATTTTGCGTATAGCGATAGGATAACGCGAACCCGTACACGGCCCACGCCTGTCCCCTGGACCAGGTGGATCCGTCATGATACCCCTGATGCGTTCCGCCTCCGATCGGAATCCCGCTCTCCTCCCGGAAATAAAACGTATGATATGACGAATCGTCGCCCCGCATTAAATAACGGCGGCTTTTGTCCGCCTGGTGCTCCGCGGCCTCACGGTACCGCATGTCGCCAGTCTGTTCGAACGCCCAGTACAGCAGCGGCAGATTCATCATGCAGTCGATGATGATTCGACCGCCGTTCTGCGGGTCGCCTTTCGGTCCCCATGCCTGCAGGTAACGCCCTTCGGGACGCCAGCGAAGCATCAAATGCTCCGCCGCCTCCAGCGCAAGCGTTCTGGCAGCCTCGTCCCGGTCGATGATCCATGCCGCCACGGCGGAGGGCTGATACAAAAAACCGATGTCATGATGATCCAGGTTGCGCCGGGTCACATGCAGCCGTTCCCGAAAGCTCTCCACCTGCATAAGCGCTGATTCCCTGAACTCCTCTTTCCCGGTATATTCGTAGCAGAGCCAGGTCATCCCGGTATAAAATCCCTCGATCCAATCCCGGTTCTCCCCCCATTCATACCTCTTCTCCGAGGTAATGTGGGGGAACAAGCCGGGGGCACGACGAAGGTTGCCAAGCGTCTTCTTCCATGCGTCCTCCATAGCCTGCTCCCACATGCCGTTTCCCCTCCTATTCCTTAATCGCGCCGACCATGACGCCTTTGACGAAATATTTCTGCAAAAACGGATACAAGAACAGGATCGGCAGCGTTGCAACCATTACGGTTGCATACTTGATCGTCTGCGCCACGGGCATTCGGTCTCCCCCGCCAACCGAGGTCATCATGCTGTTCGTATCGTTCTGGACCAGAATCTCCCGCAAAATGAGCTGAAGCGGAAACAAATCCCGATCTCTCAAATAGATGAGCGCATCAAACCACTTATTCCAATGCCACACGCCATAGAACAGAATCATGACGGCCATCACCGGCATCGAGAGCGGGATGACCACCCGGCATAGAATCGTCCAGTCATTGGCCCCGTCGATGCGGGCCGCCTCCTCTAGCGATACCGGCACGCTTTGGAAAGCGGTCCGCATCACAATCAAATTCCAGGTGGTCATGGCACTCGGGATAATTAATGCCAAATAGGTATCCGTCAAGCCCAGTCCTTGAACGATCAAATACTTGGGAATGAGGCCACCGTCAAAGAACATCGTCAACACGATCAATATCATGATCAAGCTGCCCCACATCACGTTCCGGCGGGATAGCCCGTAAGCCCCGAGCGCAGTCATCACCATATTAAGCGTCGTTCCTGCGACGACATAGAACAACGTGTTCAGATAACTGTTTAGAATGTTCGGATTCTCAAACACCATTTTGTAGGAATCCAAGGAAAATCCGGCCGGCCACCACAAAATCCCCCGGTGCTGCACGAACTGGTTCGGATCGCTGATCGAAGCGAACAGCACGTAAACGATCGGGTACAGCGTAACGGCCGACAAGGTGAACAGCAGAACGACATTGGTTATATCAAACGCATGCTCGCCAAAGCTTTTTTTATGCACCATGCTGTCTGCCTCCTTCTACTACCACAGCTTCGTATCGGAATAGCGTTTGCTGATATAATTCGCTCCCAGCAGCAGCGCCATGTTAATGAGCGAATTAAACATGCCCACGGCTGCGGCGTAGCTGTAGCTCGCCTCCAATATCCCCTTGCGGTACACGTATGTGCCGATGACATCCGCCGTTTCGTACGTGGACGGATTGTACATCAACAGAATCTTCTCATCCTGTAAGACCATGAAGCTGCCGATCCGCAAGATGAACAAAATGATCACCGTCGGCATGATGCCGGGCAGCGTAATGCGGAGCATCTGCTTCCAGCGGCCGGCTCCGTCCACTTTAGCAGCCTCGTAAAGAGAAGGGTCGATGTTCGAGATTGCCGCCAGATATATGATCGAGCCCCAACCGACGCCCTGCCAAATCGCCGAAGTCGTAAAGAGCGTCCGGAACCATTCCGGCAGCCGCAGAAACGGGACCCCTTTCCCTCCAAAAAACTGGATGATCTGATTGATCAGTCCGTCCGTCGACATGAAATCGACCATCATCCC
>k87-1855807_pt1 | contig 13141 bp, 8 predicted proteins | sample MGYA00084031_6733416 | MGnify analysis MGYA00084031
AAGCCGTCGGAGAAGGACCCGTCCGCGCCCAACCTGCTCGCCGAGTGGTTCGCCGAGGCCGGCCTGCCGGACGGCGTCTTCAACGTGGTACACGGCGACAAGGAGGCGGTCGACGCGCTGCTGGACCATCCGGACGTGCGCGCGGTGTCGTTCGTCGGCTCCACGCCGGTGGCGCGGTACGTGTACCAGCGCGGAACCGCGGCCGGCAAGCGGGTGCAGGCGCTGGGCGGGGCGAAGAACCACATGGTGGTGCTGCCCGACGCCGATCTGGACCTCGCCGCCGACGCGGCGGTCAGCGCCGGGTTCGGGTCGGCGGGGGAGCGGTGCATGGCGATCTCCGTCGTGGTGGCCGTGGAACCGATCGGCGACGCGCTGGTGAACAAGATCACCGAACGGATGGGTCGGATCCGGACCGGTGACGGACGTCGGCCCGGCTGCGACATGGGTCCGCTGGTCACCCGCGCTCACCGGGACCGCGTGGCCTCCTACATCGAGGCCGGCATCGCCGCCGGGGCCACGGTCGTGGTGGACGGCCGGAACGTTGAGCCGGACGGCGACCCGGGCGGCTTCTGGCTCGGTCCGACCCTCTTCGACCGGGTCACCCCCGACATGTCGATCTACAGGGACGAGATCTTCGGGCCGGTGCTGTCCGTTGTGCGGGTCAACTCCTACGACGAGGCGCTCGCGCTGATCAACGGCAACGAGTACGGCAACGGCACCGCGATCTTCACCAACGACGGGGGAGCGGCCCGCCGCTTCCAGCACGAGGTGGAGGTCGGCATGGTGGGCATCAACGTGCCGATCCCGGTGCCCATGGCCTACTACTCGTTCGGCGGCTGGAAGGCGTCGCTGTTCGGCGACACTCACGCGCACGGGCAGGAGGGGGTTCACTTCTTCACCCGGGGCAAGGTCGTGACCAGCCGCTGGTTGGATCCCCGGCACGGCGGGGTCAACCTGGGCTTCCCGACCCAGAGCTGACCCTGCTCCCTGTTGGTCATGAGGTTTGCGGCACCACCTGCTCGCTCGGCGTGCCGCAAACCTCATGATCGCGCCGAATGGGGCTGCGTGGCGGACGGCGGTGCGGCAGGCACCGAGCGGAGCAGGCGCAGGAGTGCCGCGCCGAGCAGGTAGGCAGCCAGGGCGCCAGTCGGCATGCCGAACCGGTAGTCGCCGTCGCTCGGGGCCAGGCTGTTGCCGAGCAGCCCGAGCACGACGGCGCCGAAGCCGGCAACGGTGAGCGCGGCGCGGGGCCGTCGCCGAAGCACGGCGGCGACGCCGGACGGCAGCCAGCGCGGCGGGGTGTTCGGCGCCCGGGCGTCCCGCGCCTCGAACCGGGCGAGGATCGCGGCCAGCCCGCCCAGCACGAGGGCGGCCATGACCAGCCACGGTATTCGCCACAGCCACCAGGCGGCGGAACCGACCGGAGGGGTGGGCAGCCAGCCCAGCAGGTGCAGGGCGCCGACCACCAGCAGCAGCGCGCTGACGTGCCACAGGAACACGGTCAGGATGACCGAGTTCACGGCGACCGCGAAGCGCCACGGGCGGGGCCGCTGCAGCCATCGTTCGGCCGGGTTGCGTAGCAGCAGGATGAGACCGAGCTGGGCGGTGGCGAGGGCGATCAGAGCCAGCGTCGGCGGGGACATGTTGTGCAGCCGCTCGCCCGGAATGTTGATCATGCTGACCGGGTACGGTCCGAGCAGGGTCGCCACCAGCAACCCCGCCAGTCCGACCAGGAGCAGCGGCACCGCCACCCGGGGGCGGGCCGGCAACCGGCGGCGGCGCAGCCCCCGGCCCGGCGGGGCGTTGGCCCGCTCGTCCCGCCAGGCGAACCCGACTTGGTGGATGGCCAGCCAGCCGAAGAGGAAGTTGCCACGGCCCAGCCACCCTATCCCGCCGAGTCGGGCGAGGTCCCCGAGCGCCACCAGCCCGACCAGCACCAGCGGCACGGCGAGGCCGAACCGCTCGTGCAGCGCGTACATGACCGGGGTGAGCAGCACGATGGCGAGGTAGGCGGTGAGGAACCAGATCGGGATCGACGCGAACCACACCGCCAGCCTGACCTGCTCCGGCTCCACGCCGAGCAGCCGCGCCCCGAACGCGACCCCGGCGAGGGCCGCCATCAGCACGGTGGCGGGTCGGACCAGCCGCCCGCTCCGACGCAGCAGCCACCCGGTCGCGTCGCCACGGTGGCCGGCCAGGGAGGCCGCGTTGGCGAACCCGCCCACCAGGAAGAAGATCGGCAGGACCTGGACCAGCCAGGTCAACGGGTGCGCCCAGGTCAGGTGCGGCAGCGCGGACCGGCCGATGAGATCCCCGTCCGCGTCGTACTCGATGACCGTGACCAGCCAGTGACCGAGCACGACCAGGATGATCGCCACGGCCCGGAGCAGGTCGACGAACCGCTCCCGCGATGGTGGCGTTCTGTCCGCGAGCTGACGCACCCGGCGCATTTGGCGAGGGTAAGCCGGTGGTCCGCATGACCCGGGGGAAACGCGTGAAACCGGCCGGGTTGGGTAGATGGCCGCGTGGACACCGTCCGGGCGCGCGATCTGCGGGTGCGTCCCGACCTGCGCTACGTCGCCAGCGGTTGGAGCACCCTGGTGACCGACGTGCGCGGCCAGATCACCGGGGACGACCCGCAGGGGTTCTACGCGGAGAACACGCGGGTGCTCAGCCGGGAGCGGATCAGCATCGACGGTCGCGAGCCGGCGCCATTCTGCACGGCGAACGCGGGCACGCACACCCAGCTTTCGTACACGGAGCTGGGCGACGGCGAGGCGCTGCCGCCGCGGGCGGTCTACCTCGTGCAGGAGCGCTTCGTCGGGGAGGGGCTGCGCACCCGGCTGACCTTGGACAGCTACGCGGACGTGCCGCTGACGTTCCAGTTGCGGCTGGAGTTCGCCGCCGACTTCGCCGACATTCTCGAGGCCGAGTCCGGCCACCGCAGGCAACGCGCCGAGGTGGCGGCCTCCTGGGACGAGACGGCGCGCGAGCTGCGGTTTCGATACCTGCATCCGGGCCTGGACCGGGCGGTGGCCGTGGCCGTGCGCACCCAGGCTCCGGTCGCCTTCGCCGACTCGTCGATCACCGTCGACCTGTCGGTCCCGCCGCGCCGCCGCGCCGGCGTTGACGTGCTCGTCGAGCCGATCTTCGACGGGCGCCGCATGGCCGCCCCGCCCGGCGAGTACGCGGAGCCGGACGACCCGGCGGGCCGAGCCCGTGCCGTCCTCACCCGGGAGTTCACCCGGCTGCGCAGCACCAACGTCACTGTGGCGACGGCCTGGCAGACGGCCGTGGAGGACCTGGCCAGCCTGCCGTTGGGTGAGCCGCCCGGGCCCGCGGCACCGGCCGCCGGGCTGCCGCTGTACCAGCAGTTCTTCGGCCGTGACACGCTGACCGTGTCCTGGCAGGCCCTGCTGGCCGGACCGACGATGCTGCGCGACAGCCTGCGGCTCAACGCCGCGCATGTCGGTGAACGGATCGACGACTGGCGGGACGAGGAGCCCGGAAAGCTGCTGCATCAGGCCAGCCGTGGCCCCGTCTCCGTGCTGGGGCTCGACCCGCTCGCCCGCTACTACGGGGACTGGGCGACCGCCCCGGACTTCCTGGTCTTCCTCGGGCAGTATCTCGCCTGGACCGGCGACCTGGAGACGGTACGGGACCTGCTGCCCACCGCGCACCGGGTCGTGGAATGGCTCGACCGGTACGGCGACCGCGACGGGGACGGGTTCCTCGAATACCACTGTCGCTCCGCGGCCGGGGTTCGCAACCAGGGGTGGAAGGACTCGGACACGGCGCTGGTCGACGAGCATGGGCGGATGGTGGACAATCCGATCGCCACCAGCGAGCTGCAGGGCTACTGGTACGCCGCGATGCGCCATGGCGCGCTGGCGTTCGCGGCAGGGGGCGAGCCGCTTTTCGCGGCCCGGCTCGTCGCCCGCGCCGCCGGCCTGCGTCGCCGGTTCCACCGCGCGTACTGGATGCCGGACCTGGGTTGCTACGCCATGGCTCTGGGTCCGGACAAGCGGCCGGTCCGGTCCGTCAGTTCGAACGACGGCCACCTGCTGGCCAGCGGCATCGTCCCCCGCGAGGTGGCGCCCGCAGTGGCGCGTCGGCTGCTCGCGCCGGACATGTTCAGCGGCTGGGGCATCCGCACCCTTTCCGCGGACCACCCGGCCTACAACCCGTTCAGCTACCACCGGGGCAGCGTGTGGCCGGTGGAGGCCGGCACCATCGCCCTGGGCCTCGCCCGGTACGGCTGCCGGGAGGAGCTGCACCGGGTGGCGGAGGGAATGTTCGCGGCGACCGCGCTGTTCAGCGGGCACCGGCTCCCCGAGGTGCTCAGCGGGCTGCCGCGCGAGCCGGCGCACCCGCACCCTGGGATCTACCCGAAGTCGTGCTCACCGCAGGCGTGGTCGGCCAGCGCGATCGTGGCGCTGGTCCAGGCGTTGCTCGTCTTCCGGCCCGTGGCCCCGCTGGGCGCGGTCGTCATCGACCCGGTGCTGCCCGAGTGGTTGCCGGACCTCGTGCTGGAGGGGGTCCAGGTCGGCAAGGCGCGGTTCGACCTCGCGGTGCGCCGCGGCCGGCGCGGCCGGTGGCAGGTGCGTACCCGTGGTGACCGGATCACGATCATTCGGCTGGCGCCGCTGCAGTCCCGGTGGTGACGCGTCGCCGCTCGCCAACGGCGGGGACGGCCGGTACTGTGCGGAAGTCGGCGCCGTTGACGGGTGGCGATGCCGCGGAGCGGCCCTTGGATATCCGGTGGGTAACGGTTCGGCCGGCGATATTGATGGTGCCGGTGGTCGTCCGTAAGAATCCTTCAACCGCTAGGTGCTAACTGAAGACAAGCGACGATTCCCGTGCCTGAGCCCGCGGGCGCCTCCGGCGCCCGCCTGAACCGGATCCGAGGAGAACCCATGAACAGGCGCGAACTGCTGCGGAATGCGGCGGTCGCCGGCGTGCTGGCCACCCCGGCCGCGGGTCTGCTGGCCGGCTGCGCCACCGGTGGCGGCAGCGACGACGACAAGAACACCCGGGGCGAGAAGACCAAGGAGAACCCGTTCGGCGTCAAGGAGGACGCTCCCCTCGAGGTCGTCATCTTCAACGGCGGCTTCGGTGAGGAGTACGCCAAGGCGCACCAGGCGATGTACAAGAAGCGGTACCCGAAGGCGGAGATCAAGCACTCGGCCACACAGGAGATCAGCAAGGCGCTCCAGCCGCGCTTCGTCGACGGGAATCCGCCGGACGTGGTCAACAACTCCGGCGCCGGGCAGATCGACTTCAACGGCCTGGTCTCCCAGGGGGCGCTCGCCGACCTCAACGAGCTCCTCGAGGCGCCCAGCCTGCACGACCCCAGCAAGAAGGTTAAGGACACCCTGCTGCCCGGGGCGGTCGAGGTCGGCTCCTACGACGGCAAGTTCCTCGTGCTCAACTACACCTACACGGTGTACGGCATCTGGTACTCCACGAAGCTGTTCAACGAGCGGGGCTGGGAGTACGCACGGACCTGGGACGAGCACATTGCACTGTGCAAGGAGATCAAGGCCTCCGGCATCGCCCCCTGGACCTACCAGGGCAAGCATCCGCGCTACATGAGCTGGCCGTTGATCTCCACCGCCATCAAGTTCGGCGGCATCGAAGTCGCCAAGGCGATCGACAACCTGGAGCCCAACGCCTGGAAGTCCGACGCCATGAAGGCGGCAGCCGACGCGTGGTACCAGATCGTCAAGGACGGCTTCATCATGGAGGGCTCGCCCGGCCTGGACCACACCCAGGCGCAGACCGCCTGGTGCCAGGGCAAGGCCGCCTTCATCTCCTGTGGATCGTGGCTGGAGAATGAGCAGAAGTCGGTCACCCCGGAGGGCTTCAACATGGCGGTCGCGCCGACGCCGAGCCTCGGCCCGAGCGACAAGCTGCCCTTCGAGGCGATCCGCGGCACCGCCGGTGAGCCGTTCATCGTGCCGGCCAAGGCGAAGAACGTGGCCGGCGGCCTGGAGTACCTCCGCATCATGCTGTCAAAGGAGGGTGCGCAGGACTTCACCAAGAAGGTCTCCAGCCTCACCATCGTGGCCGGCGCAGCCGAGGGGGTGGAGCTGCCGTTCGGTCTGGCCAGCGTGGTGAAGGCGCTGGAGGCGTCGGGCAGCAACGGCTTCAACTGGGTCTACAACAACTACTACCGGAAGCTGGAACGGGAGCTCGTCGACGCGGCCTGCGGCGAGTTCTTCAGCGGACGGATCGGCCCGGCTGAGTTCCTCGACATGTGCCAGCGGGGGGCCGACCAGATCGCCGCCGACGACTCCATCAAGAAGTACAAGAGGGAGTAGCCAACTGTGCCGGGTCGGGCCGGTCGCGTGTCGGCAGGCCCGACCCGGCACACTCCTTACCGGCAGGATCTGAATCTGTGAGACACGGCAAGTACCCACTGATCGTCGCGTTCCTCTTGCCGCCCGTGGCGCTGTACGGCCTCTTTGTGCTCTCGCCGTACGCGCAGGCGTTCCAGATCTCCCTGACCGACTGGGGCGGCTACACGAAGAGCTTCGAATACGTCGGGCTGGACAACTTCGTGCGGCTGATGCGGGACGAACGGGTCTGGAACGCGATCAAGAACAACGGCATCCTACTGCTGGTCCTGCCGTTGGTGACGATCGGGCTGGGCCTGTTCTTCGCCGCCATGCTCAACACGGGTGGGCGCAGGGACCGCGCCGGAGTGGTCGGGGTGCGCGGCAGCTCCGTCTACCGCCTGGTCTACTTCTTCCCCCAGGTGCTCTCCGTCGTGATCATCGCGATCATCTGGCGGGAGATCTACCACCCGAACAGCGGGCTGCTCAACGCGACGCTGCGCGCCATCGGCCTGGACGGGCTGGCGGCCACCTGGCTGGGCGACCCGCGGACCGCGTTCTGGTGCGTGCTGGTCGCGATGATCTGGAGCAACGTCGGCTTCTACGTGGTGCTGTTCAGCGCGGCGATGGCGGCCATCCCCCGAGAAATCTACGAGGCGGTGATGCTCGACGGGGCGTCCCGGTTCGTCACCCTGTTCAAGATCACGATCCCGCTGTTGTGGGACACCGTGCAGGTCGCCTGGATCTACCTGGCCATCGCCGCGTTGGACGGGTTCATCCTCATCCAGTTGATGACCGACGGCGGCCCCAACTTCTCCTCCGACGTCATCGGCCTGCGCATGTACAACACCGCGTTCGGCGACCTCAAGTACGGCTACGCGTCGGCGATCGGCGTGGTGATGTTCTTCCTGACCCTCTCGGTGGCGGTGCTGGCGCTGCGTGTCGGCCGTCGTGATCGGATCGAGTACTCATGACCACCCTCGAACGTACCGCTGTCGTGACTGGCAAGCCGGAGGGCTCCGCCCGCCGGCCTGCCGGCGCAATGCGCAACGAGTTGGGCATCGCCAACGTCTTCTCCCACGGGTTCCTGATGCTGTGGGCCGTGATGACCGTGTTCCCCCTGCTGTGGGTCGTGATCGGCTCATTCAAGAGCGACGCGGAGATCCTTGGCGACCCGTGGGGGCTGCCCAGCGCGCTGCGCTTCGAGAACTGGGCGCGGGCCTGGACCGAGGCGAACATCGGGCGGTACTTCCTCAACAGCGCCGTCGTGGTCGCCGGCTCCCTGACGCTCACCATGCTCCTCGGCGCCGCGGCGGCGTACGTCTTCGCCCGGTACGAGTTCCGCGGCCGGCAGTTCCTCTACTACCTGTTCGTCGGCGGCATGATGTTCCCGGTGTTCCTGGCGCTGGTTCCGCTCTTCTTCGTGGTGGACAACGTCGGGCTCAAGGACACCTGGGCCGGGCTGATCCTGGTCTACGCCGCATACTCGTTGCCGTTCACCGTCTTCTTCCTCACCGCCTTCTTCCGCACGCTGCCGACGGCGGTGGCGGAGGCGGCCCTGATTGACGGCTGCGGGCACTTCCGACTCTTCTTCCAGGTGATGTTGCCGATGGCCAAGCCCGGCCTGGTCAGTGTGGCCATCTTCAACTTCCTCAGCCAGTGGAATCAGTTCATCCTGCCGCTCGTGCTCATGCAGGGGGACGAGTCGAAGTACGTGCTCGCCCAGGGGCTGTCGAGACTGGCCGTCAACCAGGGTTACGCGAACGACTACAGCGGACTGTTCGCCGGCCTCACCATCGCGATGCTGCCGGTGCTCGGGGTCTACATCCTGTTCCAGCGTCAGATCCAGACCGGTCTGACCGCCGGTCAGCTCAAGTAGCCGACGGTCGGCCCGCCAGCCTCAGCCCGTCGGCCGCCCGAGCAGGCGCCGGTGCAGTTCGACCGGATCTGGGACCTCCGGCAGCGTCCGTGCGGCGAGCCAGGCGGCGCCCACCGCGCCGTCGCCGGCAGCGAGCCGAGGCGCGTGCGGCCACCGGGAGCGCAGACTCTCCTCGACCGCAGCGGCCAGAGGCGTGCCGCCGGTGAGCAGTCCGCCCGCGAGCACGATCGGGGTGTGCGCGTCGGGCGGACGGATCCGGGCCACGCTCTCGGTGAGCAGCCGGGCCGCCTCCGCCAGGATCGCCGCCGCCGTCTCATCGCCCGCCTCGTAGGCACGGACGACCAGCGGAGCCAGCGCGGCCAACGCGACCGGCGGTCGCCGGGTCACTGCCTGGATCAGCGCGTCCACCGTGGCCCGGGGCGCGGAGGCGGGTCGCGGTGAGCCGAGGAACTCGCTCAGCACGAGTCGGGAGAGCAGCGTCGGGTCGCGATGGCCGTCGAGTTCGGACAGCGTACGACGGACCGCTTCCCGGCCGAGCCAGAATCCTGAGCCGGCGTCCCCAAGCAGCCAGCCGTGACCGTCGGCGGTGCGGTAGAGGACGAAGTCGCGGACCTGCGATGCGATGGCCCCGGTCCCCGCCACGAGGACCGTGCCCTCCGGCGCCGCGGTGGCCGACGCGTACGCAGCCAACTGGTCGCCGACCAGCGTGTACGGACACCGCAGCCCGACGTCGTGCCACACCCGGTCGAAGGCGGACCGGCTCGCGGGATCCGCGGCGAGGCGCCCCCCGCCGGCGAGCCCGATGGCGGCCGCCCGGACCAGCCCGGGGTCATCGGCGGCGAGCGCCTCGCTGAGCGCGGCGCGCAACTGGGCCGCCGCCGCTTCCGCTCCGTGGCTGGTGGGGTTCCCGCCTCCGGCCCGTCCAGCGCCCAGCCGTTCCCCGGCGAGCGAGACGACTGCCACCCGGGTGGACGTGCCGCCCACGTCCAGCCCGACCACCATTGAATCGGACATCCGCTGCCACTGCCTCCACCGTCGTACCGACCCGGGTCCATCGTGGTCGGTCGCGGCCGCGAGGGCAAGATCCACCTAGTGACGGGTGGCTGCGCGGCGACGGGCGTTCGCGCCGATGCGTCGGGATGTCGTACGACGTGGGGAGAATTCCGACGTGCTGGTGGCGGTCGTGGTCGACGAGGACGGTCGGGGGCGCCTCCAGCCGCTCACCGACAGGGGCAGCCCGGCCGGCCCGGTCGAGCAGGTCGGTGACGTCGCCGCCGCCGTCGCCGACCGCGAACGCCGCGACCGACCCCGGTGGCTGTGGGCGTCCACCGCGACCAGCTATCCGCCGCTGGTGCGGGCCGGCGTCCGGGTCGAGCGCTGCCACGACCTGGAGCTGACCGAGGCGTTGCTGCTCGGCTACGCCGGCCGCTGGGGTGAGCCACGGTCGCTGGCCGCCGCCTGGGCCCGGTTGACCGGGGCCCCGGTCCCCGCCGACCCGGCGCCGCAGCCGGCGACGCCGCCCGGAGCGGCGCAGGGCACGCTCTTCGAGTCGAGGCCCGCGCCCGGCACCGGCGTTGATCCGCTGCGGGCCCTCATCGAGGTGTACCGCGACCAGCAGGCGCGCATCGGCGCGACCGAGCACCCGAGCCGGTTTCGGCTGCTCGTCGCCGCCGAATCGGCCGGTGCGTTGGCCGCGGTGGAGATGTCGGCGGACGGCCTGCCCTGGCGTGCTGACGTGCACGACGCTCTGCTGGTCGACCTGCTCGGCCAGCCGTCGCCGGTTGGCGGACCGCCGCGCAAGCTGGCCGAACTGGCCGGGCAGATCGGAGAGGCGTTCGGCCTGCGGCAGTTCCATCCCGAGTCACCGGCCGAAGTGCGGCGCGCCTTCGCTCGAGCGGGCATCCATCTGCCCAGCACCCGGGCGTGGGTGCTGCGCGAGGTCGACCACCCCGCCGTGCCGCTGCTGCTGCGGTACAAGGAGCTCTACCGGATCTGGACCGCCTACGGCTGGGCGTGGCTCGCCACCTGGGTCCGCGACGGACGCTTCCGTCCGGAGTACGTGCCAGCCGGGGTGGTCTCGGGACGGTGGGCCACGCGCGGCGGAGGCGCGCTGCAGATCCCCAAGATCATCCGGCGTGCGGCGGTCGCCGACCCGGGCTGGCGGCTGGTGGTCGCCGACGCGGGGCAGTTGGAGCCGCGGGTGCTAGCGGCGGTGTCGGGGGACACCCGGCTGGCGACCGCCGCCGCCTCCGGAGACCTCTACGCCGCCCTGGCCCGCGACGCCTTCGACGGCGACCGGGGGCAGGCCAAACTGGCCCTTCTCGGCGCGATGTACGGCCAGACCGGGGGAGCGGCGATCCCGGCGCTGGCCGTGCTGCGCCGCGTCTACCCGACGGCGTTGGCCTACCTCGAGGCGGCGGCGCGCACCGGCGAGGCAGGGGGATTGGTGCGCTCCTGGCTCGGCCGCACCTGTCCGCCGGCGTCGGTGGGTCCGGTGACGGACGGCGCGGACTCCGCCGACGATCGCTCGGTGACTCGGGGGCGCGCCGCCGCGCGCGCCCGCGGGCGGTTCACCCGGAACTTCGTCATCCAGGCCACCGCAGCGGAGTGGGCCCTGACGCTGCTCGCCACGCTGCGCGCCGCCCTCGCCGACACCGACGCGCAGCTGGTCTTCTTCCAGCACGACGAGGTGCTCGTGCATTGTCCGGCGGAACGGGCCGGGATGGTGGTGGATCTCATCCGCGATGCCGGCGTGCGCGCCTCGCGGCTGCTGTTCGGCGACACGCCGGTCCGCTTCCCGCTCGACGTGTCCGTCGTCGACTGCTACCAGCAGTGCTCCGGCCCCAAGGCCGAGGGTGACGCTGATTCTCCCGTGTAGCGGGGCAGGGAAAGTTCTCCCGTGTAGCGGGGCAGGGAAAGGCGGATCGGCGCCTGGATGGATCAGACCGCGGTTCTGCTGCTGGTCCCTGTCGCTGCCCGTAGGCCGACGTGGGTTTCGGGCGGGTGGCTACCGGGCCCTGATGCCACCAGCCGCCTACGGCTGGGTCAGACGGTCGGACCGTCTGCCTGCCGCGCAGGTCCTCCTCGATCCGCCGGGCGGCGGCCAGCAGGGGAGGCAGCAGTTCCTCGCGGATGACGTGGGACGGCCCGCGGCTGATGTGCGCGGACACGTTCAGAGCCGCGACCACCGCTCCGTCCTTGCCGTGGATGGGCGCGGCCAGCGACCGCAGCCCTTCCTCCAGTTCCTGGTCCACGATCGCGAACCCGTCTTTCCGTACCCTGGCGAGGACGGCGCGCAGCTTGGCCGGGTCGGTGATGGTGCGCGGGGTGAGCGGCCGCAGCTGCGCCTTGGCGAGATACTCCTCCAGCCACTTGTCGGTCTGGCCGGGCGAGCAGGACCCGTCCCATGGAGGTGGCGTAGGCCGGAAAGCGCGTCCCGACACTGATTGTCACCGTCATGATCCGCTTGGTCGGAACACGTGCGACGTAGACCACCTCGTCGCCGTCCAGCACCGACAGCGACGAGGATTCGCGGACCTGGGCGACGAGTGCCTCCATGTGCGGCTGGGCGATCTCCGGCAGGCTCAGGCTGGACAGGTACGCGTAGCCCAGTTCCAGAACGCGCGCCAGCGGGACAAGATCCGTTCGTTGGTCACCGCGAGCGTCGAGGCGGGAGCCCGGCTCGCGGCCGGCGGCACCTACGAAGGGCTGTTCTACCGCCCGACCGTTCTCGCCGACGTCACCCCGTCCACGCCGGCACACGCGCACGAGGTGTTCGGGCCGGTCGCTCCGGTCATCAGCTTCCGGGACGAGGAGGAGGCTGTGGCGCTCGCCCGCGACACCGAGTACGGGCTGTCACTGGGCATTCTCAGCCGAGACGTCATGAAGGCGCTGGCACTGGCCGAGCGCATCCCCACCGGCATCGTGCACATCAACGATCAAACGGTGAGCGACGAGGCGGTCGCCCCGTTCGGCGGCGTCGGCGCCTCCGGCACCGGCGCCCGCTTCGGCGGCGCCGCGGCCAACGTCGAGGCCTTCACGGAAAAACAGTGGCTCACCATGTAGGGCAGGATCACACCGTATCCGTTCTGACCACGCGTCACTGACCGTTTCCGCTCCGACCGTCGCAGGGGACCATGACCCGTGACTCGATCATGAACCGACCGTCCCGAGCCGGTGCTGCGCCGCGGAAAGTGGCGGCGTGGCTCACGCTGTTCGGCATCGTCCTGCTGGCGCTCAACCTTCGGGCGGCGATCACAGGGCTCGCTCCACTGCTGCCCGACGTGCGGTCGGATCTGAAGCTGAGCGGGGCGATGGCGGGGTTTCTCACCAGCTTGCCGTTGCTGTGCTTCGGGCTGCTGTCGCCCCTGGCGGCGCTTCTCGGGCGCCGGGTCGGCGTCGAACGGGCGCTGCTGCTGGCGATGCTCGGCATCGTCGTCGGAAGCCTCGTCCGGACCGTGGCGGGAGCGGGATGGATGGTGGCCGGGACCGCCGTCATCGGCGGCGCGATCACCGTCGGCAACGTGCTGCTGCCGAGCGTCGTCAAGCAGGACTTCCCCGAGCGCCAGGGCGTGGTGACCGGACTGACCGCCGCCGCCATGACCGGCGGGGCGGCCATAGCTGCGGTGGTCGCCCAGCCGCTGGCGGACGCCGGACTGGGCTGGCGTGGCGCGCTGCTCGGACTGGGCGCGTTCGCCGCCGTCGCCGCGGCCGTCTGGCTGCCGCAAGCGCGCCACCGCCACCCCGCGCCGGGGCTGCGGCTCGGCGGGGCGGTGCTGCGCTCGCCGGTCACCTGGCAGCTGGCCGTCTTCATGGCCATGCAGTCCATGACCTTCTACGCGATGCTCGCCTGGCTGCCCACGCTGCTGCGCGACAACGGTGTCTCCGCCGCTGGGTCCGGATGGGCGCTGGGGCTGTTCAACCT
>k87-407415_pt1 | contig 13124 bp, 11 predicted proteins | sample MGYA00084031_6733416 | MGnify analysis MGYA00084031
AGCTCGTGAGAGAATCGAACTCTCGATTCCGCCGTGAAAGGGCAGCGTCTTAGCCACTTGACCAACGAGCCATGGTCAGTGATGTCTGTATTGCTATCAGACAACTATATTAGTATAGCAAGAAAAAATAATCACGTCAACACTTTTTTTAAATAATAACGCATCTCTGAATTCAGAAATAGTCTGTATGGTAAAAAAGCGCTATTTTTTAGGCTTTAATGTCATTAGCTTAGTCGGATCTATTGGCTTTCTATCTGACAACGTGGCATGTTTATAATATTGCCAAGGTCTCTCTGGATTGAATTCGGGATCAGTTGTCAATGGTAACCCATTCCGAAACCGCGTCAGTAACCAGTTTTCCAGTGGTTTAGGGATAGCTAATGTCTCAAATTCACTTGGTGACAACGCATAGCGAATACTTTTTTCATCGTTTGCAACGATTTTTTCGACCCAGTTAGGGTCAATAATGAGTTGACGTCCTAACGCAGCAAAAGTTGCGCCCAAATCCATTAGCGCTTCAACCTGACCTGGTTGCTTAAGTAGACCAGCAACCATAATAGGATACTGATCCGGCAAAGCTTGACGATAGCGTGACACAATCGGCGTGGTATCCTGCTTATCTCGAAAGGACGTCTGGGTTGCATCTTTTAACGATAAGTGTAAATAATCAACCGGTAACTGTGTCAGTTTTTGGGCAAAAGCAATTGAATCAGTTAGACTGATACCCGGCGTCGTTGATTCTTCGGGAGACTGTCGATACCCTAGCAGAAAGGGCTTTTCCGCATATTTTTTAATCGTTTGCGCTACTTTTGCCGTCACCGCCAAACCAAAACGGCTTCTTTTATCGCGCGTACCACCCCATATATCTTCACGTCGATTACTTTCTGGCGAGAAGAATTGCTGAAGGAGATAAAGATTGGCACCATGAATTTCAACACCATCAAACCCAGCTAAAATCGCACGTTTTGTGGCTTGCGCAAAGTCGTTTATATTTTGCGCAATCTCCTCATGCGATAAGGCACGTGGCTGCTCGTGTTCGCCATGTGGGTAAGCTTGAGCGGAAGCCGAAACCGGTTGTTCGCCACGCAATATGGTTGTCGTTGATTGTCGCCCAGCAGCAACTAGCTGCAATACCGCTTTGGCACCACCCGATTGGATAGCACTTGCTAAGCGTCTTAAGCCAGGTATTTTATCATCATCAGCAATGCTGATTGCTCCTTCCCAGCCACGACCCAATGGGTTAACATAAGCTGCTTCAGCAATAACTAATCCGACACCTTTTGAGCGTAATTGATAGTAAGCAAGTTCGTCGGTTGTCACGCTGCCATCTTCAAAAGAAGCTCGCAAAGTCGTTGGTGCCATAACCACACGATTTTTCAAGGTAATGGCTTTATTTGGGAAAATAAAATTGTCTAAAAAATCATAATTCATCTGCATTGTTCTATTATAATCCTAAAAAATGTATAGCTACTTATTTTTTACCTAATACAAGCGTTTTTAATTGATTAAAGTTGTGCTGCATGATTTTTTCGTATCTGAGCCACTGTTGCTCGTGCTGCATAAAATAGACCGCTTCAGTCAATTGACTGTACAACGCCTTAGATTGTGCAATTTGGTTAGATCTAAGCGCAACTATAATACTGGTCATTTTTTTCAATGCATTGGCATGCCAACTAAATTCTTGTGACGGTACTTGTAATAAATGTCGTGCTATGTCGTCAGCAGCAGCAAACTGTTGTACCTGTAATGCAGCAATTATCATTTTATAGTGTAATTCAACTAAACTGTCCAAGATAAATGGTTGACTGTCACCGGATAATGTTGAAAAGTGCTGCCTTTTTGTTAAGTTATTAACAATTTGATTATAGCGTAACTTTACTTGTTCATAAGGTAAATAAAGCATTGTATTTAAAAATATTCTGATTTCATTTTTTTCACAATATTTTGTTGTCCCAATAATCTCTTGTATCGTCGCGCGCATGTTTTGGATATACTGCTCTTCTTCTTGTGCACTGGCTGTTAAATTAATCCGATGGAGCACTTGCAATATCGGCCCAACACGATGTGAATTTTGATATAAACTGACGGCTTGTGTCACGCTATCAGTTAAAGACACAAACTGTCCAGAGATCACTTCAGCGATCTCATTTTCAGGACGCAATAACATGGCATAAGTTAAGAACTCATCGAAATCAACCCCCAAAGCCGTAACAATTGACATCAATCTTGTCATTGCTAAATCACCTTCACCATTGAGATAAGCATAGAACCGACTACGCGAAATGTTGGCTTCCGTCAATATCTCTTTGACGGATATATTTTTTTCATGAAAAAAATATTTCAAAGCATCACTATAATAATTTTTTCCCGCCTGCATTTGTCCCATAATTGCCCCCTAAAAAACTGTTATCACATAACAATTATTATAAGTATACCTAGCTAACAATAGCCCTGTCAAACAATTAGTGAAAAAAATAACACAAAAAAAGAGCTACGATTGTAGCTCTTTTAATACAATAATATGCTTCTAATTAATACCAACCTGTAGCTTGTGAATGTGCCCAAGCATTTTCAGCTGTACCATAACGCGCTGAAATGTATGACTTCATGGCATTCAATTGATCATTGTAATCAGTTGAGTTACCACCGTATACGGCACGAGCTTGTGGTGACAATTGACCAATACCGAAATATTGTCCATTGGCTGCGTTAACATTGCCACCTGACTCACGAGCAATCAAAGCATCTAAAGCAGCAGAAGAAGTGGCTTGTGGTGCAGATACTTGTTGTACTGGTGCTGGTGCTGCAACAGCCTGTTGTACTGGTGCTTCAACTTTAGCAGCAGGTGCAGATACTTGTTGTGCTGGTTGTGCAGTTGCTGCCTTTTCCGCGAAACTCAAGTGTTGACCAACAACAATCATGTTCACATCGCTAATGTTATTGTTTGATGCAATTTTTTCAACCGTTGTGTTGAATTCTGATGATAACTTGTTTAATGTATCACCTGACTTAACAATATAATCTGTAGGTAAGTTTTGGTTTGTTGTGTCCGCATTGGCGTTTGAAGCACCGAATGCAAATGCACCTGCAACACCTGCAGCAATTGTTAATGACTTTTTAAAACTAAACATGTAATTTTGACCTCTTATATATTTATTTACTTACGTTGTGTTCTTACGTTATGTACAATATTCTATGCTCGAAATATAATAGCCAAACATCGGAACCGTTTCAGTTATATTACGGTCTGTTATTTATTAAACATAATAGTATATATATGTTTAATAAATAACCTTTAATTGCAGTTTTGGTGTTTCTGGTAACTGATTGTGTGCTTTAAAATACGATACCAACATATCTTGAATCGTCTCATCCCCACTAAAAATCGTTTCAGCATCGCGATAGGCTGTGTAATCGCCACCACCAGCAGCACGATAACTGTTCATCGCGACCGTAAATAAATCACTATCCGCAACCGCCTGACCATCAAAGCTTAGTTCTGTGATACGTTGTCCTACTGGTTGCTTAACATCAATGGTATAACTAATGCCAAATGCCAAATCATAGTTGTAGTGTTCAACCTTAGGGTATAGCCACGATGGATTAACTGTCAGCTTGCCGGATTCAAGTACAAAATAATCCGCAGTATGCTCAAGCGCTGTTTTTAATGCTAAACCGCTAACACGTTTGGTGACTAACGTATTGTCAAACGGATAATTTTGTAAGATTTGACGTAATGTGAGGTTGGCTGGTAATTCTGATGGATTATTATTCAAACTGACAAGCGCAATGTCAGCTTGCGTTGCAGAAAGCTCAACATGCGCAATCCATTGTAATATATCATTACCAAATTGTGCCAGCGCTAAAGGTTGCGCTAGTGGTATGGCACTTGTTAATTGCGTAATTGGTTGATCCAGCCACCTTTGGACACGTTCATTGAGTGGCGCCAAAGCCGTGATAATGTCGGGACGAGCTGTATGACCTACTGATGTCGTTGTGGCATTAAATACCCATTCAGTATCATGCTTCGTGCCAATAATTTCTGCATACATACGTGCTTGATTCGGCATTTGTAATGTTAAAACCCCATTAACAACTTGTGGTGCAACATTGCCGTGCTGATGCCCTGTTAATAAGATATCTAAATCCAGCTGTTCTGTGAGTTGATAGGCAATATTTTCATCTGTTTGACTCAATTGTTGTCCCGTAACTAAATCACGCTCGTACCCACCATGATAAACCCCGACAACAACATCCGCATTTTCTCTCAAATACATCACTGTTTTTTGTGCTTTAATGCGTGGTGACTCAATACGAATACCAGCCAAATGTTCAGGATTTTCCCAGATATTAATATAATCAGTCACCAGACCAATCAACCCAACGGTCGTGCCATCAGCTAATGTTTTGATTTGTGCTGGGTACAGTGTTTCACCATTGCTGTCTGTAACATTTTCAGCAATAACCGTTGCGTTTAATTGTGACAAATGTTTCTCTAGCGCATGATAGCCGTAGTTAAAATCATGATTTCCCAAAGTCACGTAATCATACCCGGCAAGATTCATTGCGGTTGTCACCGCATCTATATCCTGGTGTTGCTGTAGGTACTGTAACATTGGTGAGCCCTGATACATATCGCCACCATCAATAATGATTGTGTTCCCATCCTTGTGGAAATTATAAGCAGCATTGGCCATACCAAGTGACTGATTACCTGATTGTATATAATCTGTTGGTAATAAGTAACCGTGAACATCTGACGTATAATACAATTTAAAGTGTTTCATCATTTTCTCCTAAAAAAAGACGACCTAACTGTCGTCCCCTTAATATTTAACCATGTAGAATTTTATGTCTCAGCTTATCTGATAAAATTTCTACCACGAAAACGAGAACAAACAGGCCAATTAAAATCGCCCCTACTTGATGCCAATGGTAAGCACTTAAGGCAAAAATCATTGGTGCGCCAATCCCTCCAGCACCAACTAACCCCAAAATTGTTGCTTCTCTCAGATTCATATCAAAACGATAGACTAAAATCGAAATGAAATCAGGCCCAAGCTGTGGTAAAACACCATATCGTATTTTTTGAAAAAGTGTTGATCCAAAAGCATCTAATGACTCTAAAATACCCGAGTCCAAATCTTCAATCGTCTCAATAAATAGTTTAGAAATCATGCCGATTGATACAATGGCCAACGTCATCACCCCTGCAAAGGGTCCCGGCCCAGTCACACGAATAAACATTAACCCATACACTAATGATGGGATAGTCCGTATAGCCATAATAATGAACCGCGTGACTAACACAACTGGTTTTGGCACAATATTAGTCGCTGAGATAAAAGATAGTGGCACAGCAATGATTGCCCCAACCAACGTACCCAAGAAAGCAATGGCAATCGTTTGTAGAATTAAATACATCACACCACTATCGCCTAAACCAAATAATAAGCTAGTATCTGGTGTGAATATACCTGTTAAAATATTTTTCCCAATGTCAAAACCTTTTGTTGTCATTTGGGCCCCACCCAAAGCGGGTGAAGCGGACAACAGTAAGATGAGCAAAATTATAATTGTAACAGCATATTGTAGACCACGCCGTGGTTCTTTACTGAGAACTGACTCTAATTTCTTATTCACGTGCGCTCTCCTTAACTTAAATGCTTTCGCAATTTTTGACTCGTCGTTTCAATAATCACGACTGCAACAAAAATTGACAATAAAATCATTCCGACACTCTGGAATTCACGCCAACCAATTTTCTCATTCAAAATCATACCAATGCCACCAGCGCCAACATAGCCAAGTATGGCGGCATAACGCACATTTCCTTCAAAAGCAAATAATGACGTTGAGAGATACGTTGGTAATATTTGTGGCAAAATCGTTGTAATAAATGAACGTGCTGGGCTTGCCCCCGTGGCAATGAGTGCTTCGTAGGCACCCATATCAACTGTTTCAATATATTCAAACAGTTGCTTACCCACAAAACTAAAACTAAACAAAAAAATTGCCACAGTACCAGCAAACGTACCCAAACCAAAAATATAAGTTGCAATCAATGCTGAGACTAATGTCGGAATTGTTCGCACGACTGTTAAAATAAAACGCACAACTAAATTCACAACACGATTACTCGTCACATTGTTAGCGGCAAGAATGGCAAAAGGTAACGCCACAACAGCACCAAAAAATGAGCCTAAAAATGACATCTGAATGGTCATCAATAATGGTCGCCAAACTTGCATAAAATAAGATAATTTAGGTGGAAACATGCTGCCAAAAATTTTCCAAAATCCTGCAAAGTTGGTAAATAAAGTGACCAGACTAAAGCCCGTCACCCAAACAGATATGGCGATACCAATAATGAACAAAAAGAGGATTAGAGGTAGTCGCGTAAATTTTTGAGATACTGTTTTACCATTACCCAATGTGTAACTTTCAGCTTCAAATAACTTATCATACCAACCCATTATTCAGCCTCATCTTTACTATAAATAACATCTAGTATTTCTTGTGTCATCCCACTTACCGGACCATCATAAACCACTTTTCCAGCGCGAATGCCAATAATACGCTTAGAATATTCTAAGGCTAGGTCAACATGATGAATATTAATCAGAACAGTTTGCCCAAGTTCTTCGTTGATCCGTTTAAAATCATCCATCACTTCATGAGCCGTCACAGGGTCTAATGCCGCCACCGGTTCATCCGCCAATAAAACACTTGGATTTTGTGTTAATGTACGTGCCAATGAGACACGTTGTTGTTGTCCCCCAGACAGTTGGTCTGTCCGTACAAATGCCTTATCTAGCATCGAGACACGATCCAATGCCTCCAAAGCGCTTATTTTTTCTTCCTTAGAAAATAAACCAAGTAAAACGCGCCAAAAAGGCATATCCGGCACTAATGAGCTCATCACATTCTTAATCACAGAAATACGTGGTACCAAATTGTAGGACTGGAAAATCATACCAACTTTGCGACGATACTGGCGCAATGCTTGACCCTTTAAGGTTGAAATTTCCACACCATCAACCATTAGGCTACCTTCAGTAATGTTATTTAACCGATTAATTGTGCGAATAAATGTTGACTTACCTGCTCCAGACATGCCAATAATACCAATGAACTCACCATCTTGAATTTCTAGATTAATGTCTTGTAGGCCTTTTACACCGTTGGGGTAAGTTTTTGAAACGTGTTCAAATTTAATCATAGTTGCCGTCCTAATTTTTTATATCATGCCCTTATGGCCTTAACGCAAGAAAAGCGGCGCTTGTATGCGCTGCTTTTCTGGTATATTTAGTAAATTATCTGTCACATTGTACGTAACAAATTATTTTTGAGAATTCTTTAACACTTTTTGTGCTGCACGTTCACCATCATAATTTGATGATTTAGCTGGTTCATAGCCTTCGTGTGAGTAAATGGCAATAACCTGCTTACCTTCTTTTGTTTTAGCTAAGTTAATAAACGCCTTTGACAACGCCTTCTCAAATTCTGGCGTCATTGTTTTTGACTTTTTTGATACGGAAATTGTGTCGTTATAAATTTCTTGTGATACGCCAATAACATTTGTTTCTTCCCATATTGACTTTGGTTGCTGATAATCTGTTGTCCACAACTTAGCAAAGTCGCGGCGGGCATCACCGTAAGTTGGCATGATATCGATTTGTCCTGAAGCCAAACGCGCCATACCTGAACCATATGAATCAACTGTCACTGTGTTTTTCAAATCAGCAACCGTCTTCTTATAATTTTTATTCAACCATAGTGATGGGTAAATATAACCAGCAGACGATGTTGTTGAAGACAATCCCCACTTTGCTGAGCTCAAATCATCCCATGTCAACTTTTGACCAGCATTAACTTTTTTAGCTAGCTCTTGTCCCTTAGCTGAAGGACCTGCAATAAAGATTGAGCGGTACTTTGATGACTGTTCTTTGATTTGTTCTGTTGGCTTACCGTCGTTCCACTTGGCAGCATCAGAGAAGTTTTTGTTAAGGCCAGCACGTGTTGCTGTCAGCAGTGGCTTGACACCATCTTCATACATGACATAAGTACCACCAGGAATAAAGCCGATGTCTGCAGTGCCTGATGTCAAAGCTTCACCAGCCGCTTCGTAGCTTGTTCCAACTTTGATATCAACATTATCAACCGTATAACCTTCTTTTTTCAATTGATCTTTCAATAGACCTTTCAACGGTGCTGTTGCTGTCACAATCTTATCAGGTTGCTTTGATGGCACAAAATAGACTTTCAAATCTTTAATCGTTTTATCTGATGTCGACTTTGCCCCTGTATGGGTAAATCCAAAATAGGCTGCAATCGCAATAACCACAACAATAACGATGCCTGCGAGTGTTTTCGCATTCTTGCTCATAATGCTTCTCTCCTGTGTACCAATTGGTAATTTATATGTTACAAATACTACATCTACTATCGTACACAACTATCATCAAGCTTTTGACGATATTGGGTAAAGAGTTTGTATATTTGTTTCCTCTACCAATATATCAGATAAAATATACTTATAACTTTATAGCAAATTATAGTTTCCTCATTTTAAAATGAAACGTCCGGCTCTTTCCGAACATTAAACGAAAATAAAGCATTGAAGACGAACGTTTGACTTTTATAGAAGCCTTAAGCGGCATTAAAAAAAACCGAACGTTTAATGTTCGGTTTCATTTAACAAATAATACGTTATTGTCCTTGCCTAATTGCGGCAACATGAATACGGTTAACCGCACGCATTAAAGCAACACGTGCCCGTTTCAACTCCGCATCATTATTGTCATTTTGCGCATGGGCAATACGCGCTTCAGCACGTTCTTTAGCACTTTGCGCGCGTGTCACATCAATGTTACCAGATGTCTCTGCACTATCTGCAATCACAGTCAATAAATCATTAGAGAATTCAGCAATACCACCATTAACAGCTAAAGTCTCGTGTTGACCATCTTTTTTAACAAGTAATTCGTTAATTGTCAAAGCAGCTAAAATTGGCACGTGCTGACGCATAATACCGATTTGACCACCCTGTGTATTAACAACGGCCAATTCAACATTGGTTTCGTTGTAAATTTCACCTACTGGTGTCACAATTTGTACGGTAATTCCTGTTTTCTTTGGTGTTGTCGTCTCATCTGCCATTAGTCAATACCCCCTTATTGGGCCATTGTTTTGGCTTTTTCAACAACTTGTTCAATCGCACCTACATTTCGGAAAGCATCTTCTGGCAAATCATCATACTTACCATCAAGGATTTCCTTAAATGAACGTACAGTTTCAGCAACCGGTACATATTCACCGTTAATACCGGTAAATGTTTCGGCAACAGAGAATGGTTGTGACAAGAAGAATTGAATACGACGCGCACGGTTGACGGTCGTCTTCTCTTCGTCTGAAAGTTCATCCATTCCCAAAATTGAGATTATATCTTGCAATTCACGATAACGTTGCAATGTACGTTGTACTTCTGTGGCCACTTCATAATGTTCTTGACCAACAACTTGTGGGTCTAAAGCAGAAGAAGTTGATGCTAGTGGATCAACAGCTGGATAGATACCTTGTTGTGTCAAAGCACGTTCCAGGTTAGTAGTAGCATCCAAATGAGCAAACGTCGTTGCTGGCGCAGGGTCGGTATAATCATCGGCAGGCACATAAACCGCCTGAATTGATGTAACAGAACCCTTTTTGGTTGATGTAATACGTTCTTGTAATTGTCCCATTTCAGTTGCCAAAGTTGGCTGATAACCAACGGCAGATGGAATACGACCCAACAACGCAGAAACTTCTGAACCAGCTTGTGTGAAACGGAAAATGTTATCAATAAACAACAACACATCCTTACCTTCACTATCACGGAAGTTTTCAGCCATTGTCAAGCCAGTCAAAGCAACACGCATACGTGCGCCTGGTGGCTCATTCATTTGACCATAAACCATGGCAGTTTGTTTCAAAACGCCTGATTCTGCCATTTCGTGGTACATATCATTACCTTCACGCGTGCGTTCACCAACACCCGTGAAAACAGAAATACCATTATGACCTTGCGCAATATTATGAATCAATTCCTGAATCAGAACTGTTTTACCAACACCAGCACCACCAAACAGACCAATTTTTCCACCACGAACATAAGGTGCCAATAAGTCAATCACCTTAATACCAGTTTCTAATATTTCTGTTGAATTTGCTAGGTCATCATAACTAGGGGCATCTCGATGGATAGAATGACGTGGTGTCTCTGCGGCAATTTCACCGTTATTATCCACTGGTTCACCTAACACATTGAAAACACGTCCTAATGTGGCTTCACCGACAGGCACTTTAATAGCATCCCCTGTATCAGTTACCGACATACCACGTTGAAGGCCATCAGTTGAATCCATAGCAATAGTGCGGACAATACCATCACCTAGTGCTAATGAGACTTCAACTGTCAATGTTTGGCCGTCGCCCTTGTCGATTTTAAGCGCATTGTTAATATCAGGTACTTGTTGACCTGATTCAAACGCAACATCGACGACCGGACCAATCACTTGTACGACTTTTCCAGTACTCATTGTCGTTTTCCTTTCAAATTTAGAACAGCCAACAACACTCTCACAAGCATTGTCGCGTTTTTAATCACTGCGCATGCAGTTCATTTTAATCGAATAGTATGGCACCCATGAATTTACTCCAAGGCAGCCATACCACCTGTAATTTCTGTAATTTCCGTCGTAATCGCAGCTTGACGTGCACGGTTGAACTGTAACTCCAAACGCCCAATAAGATCTTTAGCATTATCTGTCGCTGCTTTCATCGCTGTCGATGAAGCTGCATGTTCAGCCGTTTTAGCATCAAGCACTGCTTCATACACTAAACTCTGTGCAAACTGCGGCAACACAACATTTAATACAGCTGTTGTGTCTGGTTCGACTTCATAAGCGCTTTGAATATCTAGCTCTGCTTTGTGAGCTTCTGTACCACCCATTGCGACCAACGTATCACCTGTTAACGGTAACAATTGAACGTCGCGATACTCACTAGTCAAACGGTTAACAAAGTGATTGTATACAACGTGAAGTGCATCAAACACTTCAGATTCATATAAACTCGTTACTGTTTTAACTACTGAACGTATTTCGTTAAACGATGGTACATCTGAAACACCACGGTGTTCCAAAATGACTTCAAAGCCACGTTTCTTATAAAAATCAGCCCCATTACCACCAACAGCCAAAATAGCCGTATTGGTTGTATCCAAATTCAAACGGGCCATTAATGCATTCGTTTGTTTGATAACATTGGCATTGTACGATCCAACCAAACCACGATCAGAGGTAACAACCAAAATACCCGTCTTACGAATGGGCCGTTGCGCAATTAGAGGAATATGCTTGGCATCAGCATTGTCAAACAAGTGAGCGGCAACAAGATGCTCCACCACCGCCTCAAGGCGTGCGGCGTATGCTTGATATCCTCTACCATAGCGTTGAATTTGGCTTAGTTTAGCCGTTGAGACCATTTGCATGGCACTCGTTATTTGACGCGTCTTTTTAGTGGATGAGATACGACGCTGAATATCTTGCAAAGAAGCCATTGCAGCGTCCTCCTATTATTCAGCCGCTGAACCAGCAAATCCAGCCTTAAAGGCTTCAATTGCTGCGTTCATAGCTGATTCTTCAGGTAATTGCTTCGTGTCAATGATGACTTTAAACAAATCATTCGCATTGGCATCAACGTATGCAATCAACTCATCTTGGAAACGTTGAATATCTTCAACGGCAATGTCATCAATATATCCATGTGTTAGCGCATAAAGAACGATAACTTGATGTTGTACTGGCATTGGCTTATGAAGCGGTTGCTTTAACACTTCAACTGTTCGACGACCACGTGCTAACTTAGCTTGGGTCGCAGCATCAAGATCTGAACCAAATTGCGCGAAACTTTCTAGTTCACGGAATGAAGCCAAATCCAAACGTAATGTACCAGCAACCTTTTTCATTGCCTTAATCTGTGCATCACCACCAACACGTGAAACCGATGTTCCAGCATCAATCGCTGGACGGACGCCGGCATAGAATTGATCAGCGTCCAAGAAGACTTGACCATCTGTGATTGAGATAACGTTTGTTGGAATATAAGCAGATACATCGCCAGCCTGTGTCTCAATAATAGGCAAAGCCGTCATTGAACCGCCACCTAATTCATCTGATAACTTGGCGGCACGTTCTAGCAAACGTGAATGCAAGTAGAACACATCACCAGGGTATGCTTCACGTCCTGGTGGTCGACGAAGAATCAATGACAATTCACGATAAGCTGTTGCTTGCTTTGACAAATCATCATAAACAATCAAAACATGCTTACCGTTATACATGAATTCTTCACCCATTGCTGCCCCAACATAGGGTGCCAAATATAGCATTGGTGCTGGCTCTGAAGGTCCAGCATTAACAACAATTGTGTAATCCATTGCGCCCATTTGACGTAATGTCTCAACTTGTGTACGAACGGTTGAATCTTTTTGACCAATCGCAACATAAATAACAATCATGTTTTGATCTTTTTGATTCAAAATTGTATCAATGGCCAAAGACGTTTTTCCTGTCTTACGATCACCGATAATTAATTCACGCTGTCCTCGTCCAATCGGAACAAGCGCATCAATCGCTTTAATACCTGTTTGTAATGGCTCGAAAACTGATTTACGTTGCATGACACCTGGTGCCTTGACTTCAACCGGACGGAACTTATCCGTCTTGATTTCGCCCAAGCCATCAATTGGCTGTCCTAATGCATTTACTACGCGTCCAATCAATTGTTCGCCAACCGGCACTTCCATAATACGGCCGGTACGCTTAACTGTGTCACCCTCACGAATATCATCAAAACCACCAAGAATGATGATTCCAACTTCGCTTGACTCGAGGTTTTGGGCCATCCCGAATGTACCATTGGCAAATTCAAGTAGTTCACCAGCCATAGCATTTGCTAAGCCAGTTGCACGTGCCACACCATCACCAATATAGGTAACAGTTCCCACTTCTTCTACAGTTAGCGTTGTGTCGAACTTTTCGAGCTGTTGCTTAATTAAAGCAGAAATTTCTTCAGCTTGAATA
>k87-751837_pt1 | contig 13124 bp, 10 predicted proteins | sample MGYA00084031_6733416 | MGnify analysis MGYA00084031
AACCAGCAGATGCGCCTAATATCTTGCGTGTTTGCTAATATTCAGCAAAACGCCGATCGCCATTAACATCAACGTCAGCGACGAGCCGCCGTAACTCAAAAACGGTAATGTAATTCCCGTTACCGGCATTAATCCTGTAACAACCCCGATATTAATCATCACTTGAATCGCCACCATACAAATAATGCCGATAGCAAGAAAACTCCCGTACAAATCCGGCGCGCCAAGCGCGATGCGCACCCCGCGCCAAAGCAGCAAGCTAAATAAAAGCAACACAAGCGACCCGCCAATAAAGCCAAGTTCCTCTGCTAAAATCGCAAAAATAAAGTCCGTTTGCGGCTCAGGCAAATAAAAAAACTTTTGCCGGCTTTGTCCCAATCCTAAGCCAAATAACCCGCCAGGACCAATCGCGTACAGCGATTGGATAATTTGAAATCCGCTTCCAAGCGGATCTTCCCAAGGATTTAAAAACGAAGTGATCCGCTTTATTCGGTACGGTGCTGACAAAACAAGCGCAACAAACCCTGCCAGTCCAAGCACTCCTAACCCGATAAAGTGACTGACGCGCGCGCCAGCGACAAAAATCATGGCAATGCACGTCCCAACCATTACCGTTCCTGTTCCTAAATCCGGCTGAAGCATGATCATGCCAAACGCAATAAACAGAAGCAGCAAGGCAGGAAGCAGCCCTCGTTTAAACGAGGTAATATTTTTTTGGTTTTCCGATAAATATTTCGCCAAAAAGGCGATCATGGCGAGTTTCATAAATTCTGACGGCTGAATGGAAAACGCACCGACGCCAATCCAGCTGCGCGATCCGTTGCGAACCATGCCGACTCCGGGGATTAATACGAGCACAAGCAAAACGAAACACGCGATCATCAACGCTTTTGACCAATCGCGCCACGTCCAATAATCGATATTCATAATAACGAACATCGCGATGATTCCCACGCCGGCGAACAAAAGCTGCCGCTTCGCAAAGAAAAACGAATCGTGAAACTTATATTCCGCCCAAATCGCGCTGGCGCTATACACCATAATAAGCCCAATCGCCAACAGCGAAAACGTAAGGATAATCAGCAAAAAATCAGGCGTAGACTTTTTCCGCGGCAATGCCCAACACCTCTGCTTTTTTAATGTCCTTCCTCTCTATTTCAACTTATGCACGGCGTTGATAAAAATGTCCCCTCTTTGTTCAAAAGTTTTATACTGATCCCAGCTCGCGCATGCCGGCGATAGTAAAATGACGTCACCCGGTTCGGACAATCGATAGGCGACCGGCACGGCTTTTTCCACATTATCGACATATTCGATCGTTTCTATTCCCGCCTGTTTCGCGACGCGGGCGATTTTTGCCGCCGTTTGTCCAAACAATATGATCGCCTTTACGTTTCGCAAATAAGGAAGAAGGTCATCAAATTCATTGCCGCGGTCTAGCCCGCCTGCCAAAAGGATGACGGAATCTTTTTCAAAAGCGGACAACGCTTTTTGTGTCGCAAGAATATTCGTTGCTTTTGAATCATTGAAAAACTTTCTTCCGTCAATCGTAGCGATATATTGAAGCCGATGCTTCACTCCCGCAAACGTCGTCAAAACCCGAGCAATCGCTTTATTGTCTACGCCTGTTAATTTAGCAACAGCAACAGCCGCCAATATATTTTCTAAATTATGTTTTCCAGGAAGGACAATGTCGGAAATAGCAATCACTGCTTCGTCGTTCCAATAAATCCAACCATCTCTTATATAAGCGCCACGGTCCAATATTTTCGTTGCGGAAAAAATGACTTTTTGCGCACAGGCATTCTCGGCAAGCCGCATCACAAGCTCATCATCGGCATTGACAACCGCATAGTCTTCGTTTGTCTGGTTTTTAAAAATATTCGCCTTTGCCTGCGCGTAAGCTTCTTTTGTGCCATGGTAATCTAAATGCGCATCGAAAATGTTTAATAAAACGGAAATGCGCGGACGAAAGTCGCGAATCCCCGCTAGCTGAAAAGAGGAAAGTTCAGTGACGAGCCAATTGTTTGCTTCCGCTTTTTGCGCCACTTCACATGCAACCATTCCGATATTTCCGGCAAGCAGCGGGCGTTTTTCCCCTTCGCGCAACATTTCGTAAATCAATGTCGTTGTCGTCGTTTTTCCATTAGACCCGGTGATTCCGATAAACGGCGCTTCGGAAATATGGTATGCTAACTCCACTTCCGTGATCACCGGCAATCCTTTTTCGATTGCTTTTTCGACCATTGGATTTGTATATGGAATACCGGGATTTTTCACGACAAGATCAAAATGCTCATCCAAAAGCTCAAGCGGATGCCCGCCGCAAATCACCCGAATTCCCAATTGTTCTAGCCGTTGCGCTTCCTCATTTTCTTCAAACGGCTTTCGATCGTTTACCGTAACGTTCGCTCCAAGTTCATGAAGCAGTTTCGCTGCGGCAAATCCGCTTTTCGCTAAACCGATGACTAATACCCGACGTTGTTGATAAAAAGCTGCCTGTTTCAATTAGATCCACACCTCGATATAAATTCCTAGCATTGCAAATAATAAGCCGACCGCCCAGAACGTGACGACAACACGCCATTCCGACCAGCCGAGCAACTCGTAATGATGATGCAACGGGCTCATGCGAAATACGCGTTTTCCCGTTGTTTTAAATGAAATGACTTGAATAATGACGGACAACGTTTCAATCACAAATACTCCGCCAATAATAACGAGCAATATTTCCAGCTTCGTTAAAATAGCCACAGTCGCGATCGCTCCGCCTAACGCGAGCGACCCGGTATCCCCCATAAACACTTTCGCTGGATGGGCGTTAAATACTAAAAATCCTAGCACCGCCCCAACAACGGAGACACAAAAAATCGAAATGTCGTATTGGCCTTGGTTCCAAGCGAGAACCGCATAAGCGCCGAATGCAATGGCCGCCGTCCCAGCCAATAAGCCGTCAAGCCCGTCGGTTAAATTGACCGCATTTGAACCGCCGACAAGCATAAAAATAAGCAATAGCACATAGCCAAAGCCAAGATTAATGGAAAGATCTGTCCCCGGAATATGCAAGGCAGTGGAAAAACCGCTGCGCTGATACACAAAGTAAAAAACAATGGCAATGATTAGCTGTCCAATGAACTTTTGCTTGCTTGTCAAACCAAGATTCCGCTTCATCACCACTTTAATAAAATCATCTAAAAAGCCAAGCAGACCATAACCAATCGTCACAAACAGCAGTAAATACGTTTCCACGGAAAGACTCGCAAATTTTTTCGTCATCCAAATCGTTGTCACGACGATGGAAAGTAAAATCATAATGCCACCCATCGTTGGGGTACCCGACTTTTTTTGATGCGATTTCGGGCCTTCTTCCCGTATGCTTTGCCCGAATTTTAACCGCCTTAAAAACGGAATAAAAATCGGCGATAGTATGACGGTAATCAAAAATGAAAGAACAATGGCAAAAACAATGACTTGCTCTAGCATGATCGGTCACATCCTTCTTGTCCTTGAGCGCATATCCGTTTCTGTTGTAGCTGTTTGAGAGCATCCAACACCGCTATATCATATGAATGATTTTGTTCATTATGCGAAGAAATGGTAAGGTGAAACGTTGTTTTTTCCAATTGTCCATACGTATTTAAAAGCTCTTCTAACGCTTGAAGCGGCGATGAAACAAAAAAGATCGGAAATTGATTTGGAATATAGCGCGGCAATGCCTCGCTTTCTTGCCAAAGTGCGGCGATCGCTCCATGTTCGATCGCGATTTTTAGCGTTTCCGTCCCGCTCCCTAGCGGAACGAACAGTCCCTTCGGCGCATGCTCATAAGGGTCGACAAACACGTGGTGGAACGCAATCGTGTCATCGACAATTCCGCGCACGTTTTTGCATAACCGTTTCACCATTTCGTATGTCAGCATGTTTTCTTTCGCTCCTTGATCGCTTCCCTCGCAACAAGTCGGTCATCAAATTCAATGACACGATCGCCAATAATTTGATACGTTTCATGCCCTTTGCCCGCGATTAAAACAATATCGCCTTCTTGCGCCTGCTCAACCGCGTAATCAATCGCCTCCTTGCGATCAACGATCGTCACATAACGCTCGCCGGGAACGCCTGCTTCCATGTCGCGCAAAATTCGCTCAGGCTCTTCGGAACGCGGGTTGTCAGAAGTGAAAATGGCCATATCGGCGTATTTGACCGCCACTTTTGCCATCAACGGCCGTTTTGTCCGATCTCGGTCGCCGCCGCAGCCAACAACAACATAAACTTTTTTTCGGGCAAATTGCCGAACCGTTTTTAAGACGTTTTCCAAACTATCTGGCGTATGGGCATAATCAACAATTACTGTAAAGTTTTGCCCTTCATCGACTGTTTCAAACCGCCCCGCAACTCCAGAAATTTCTTCAATCGCCTCCACAATAACAGGGAATGGAATCCTCGATACAAGGCAGGCGGAAACGGCTGCAAGCAAATTATATACGTTAAACAATCCGATCAACTTCGTTTTTACGCGCGCCGTGCCATGCGGTGTGATAAGATCAAACGCCATTCCGTTCGAAACGATATCAATCCGCTTTGCCATAATATCGCTATCTGTTTTTATTCCGTATGTAATCACAGTCGCAGCCGTCATATGCTTATAATATTGCGAAGCAGGATCATCATTGTTTAACACCGCAAACTTTGGCTGCTTATGGTCGTACCGATTTCCAAGCTGGGCAAACAGCAGCCCTTTCGCATTGCGATATTCTTCCATCGTCCCATGATAATCAAGATGATCTTGCGTTAAATTGGTAAACACAGCAACATCATAGTCGCAACCGTGCACGCGTCCCATATGAAGGGCATGTGAAGACACTTCCATGACGGCAACGTCAACGCCTTCATCGACCATCTGCTTAAACGTTCGTTGCAACAGCAACGATTCGGGCGTCGTATTTTGCGTTGGATACGCATCATCGCCAATTTTAATCTGTACCGTCCCGATTAACCCTGTTTTTTTATTTGCTTTTCTCGCGATGTGCTCTATTATATGAGTCGTCGTCGTTTTTCCGTTTGTGCCCGTCACGCCGATTAAATGCAAGCGATGTGTCGGCTGCCCGTAAAACGCATCGGCAAGCACCGCCATCGCCCGCCGGCTATCGCGGACGACAATAACAGGCACATCGACATCGAGAGGGCGTTCGGCAATGATTGCTACAGCCCCGTTTTCTACTGCCTGTTTCGCAAAATCGTGTCCATCAACGGTAAACCCTTTGATGCAAATAAACAATGCCCCTTTTTTTACTTGTCGCGAATCCATTTCAATGGAAGTAATCGTCGGGTTTTCGCCGACGTATGCCGTAAAATCATGCAAATACGAAAGCAACGTCTGCAGCTTCACTTTTATTCATCCTTTCGCTTCATCGTTCTCACTTAAAAACAAAACAACCAAAAGCGGAAAAAAGGGGCGAGATATAGATGACAACCTACACTAGCCGCCCCTCGAGATCTATTCGCCTTCATGGAATGTCTCTGTCTTTGCTGTTAAATAAACGCGAATGGTCGAACCTTCTTTTACTTTCACTCCAGGTTTTGGAGCTTGCTCGATGACAACGTCACCTTCTCCACTAACATCTAATTTTAAGTTAAAAAGTTGCTCTTGCAAGTCTTTTTTCGATAAGCCGATTAAATTCGGCACCTCGATCATTTTCGGATCATTCCACGCCCGTTCTTTTTCCATTTGATTTTTTCTTAGTTTGACGCCAAGCACGCGCAAACTGTCTTCCATAATTTTTCCCACAATTGGAGCGGAGACGACGCCGCCAAACTGCACCGTTCCTTTCGGATTGTCGACGGCAACATAAACGACAAGCTGCGGATCGTCCGCCGGAGCAAAGCCGATAAATGAAACGATATGGTTATCTTTTAAATATCGGCCACCTTTCGCTTTTTGCGCCGTCCCCGTTTTTCCGCCGACGCGATACCCTTCAACATAGGCGCCTTTTCCTGTTCCTTGAGCAACGACGCTCTCTAGAGCATAGCGAACTTGTTTGGATGTTTCCTCGGAAATAACGCGGCGCTTCGCCTTTGGCGTATTGCGGATGACCACCTTTCCTGTCTCAGGGTCCACCCATTGTTTCGCGATATATGGTGTATACAAAATTCCGCCGTTTACCGCCGCAGAAACAGCGGCAACCTGCTGAATCGGCGTCACCGACACCCCTTGACCAAAAGCTGTTGTCGCTTGTTCGACAGGTCCAACACGTTTCAAATCAAATAAAATTCCGGTTCCTTCCCCTTGCAGATCAATTCCTGTTTTTTCCCCAAAACCAAACTGTTTTATATAATAAAATAGCTTTTCTTTTCCAAGCCGCTCCCCCAGTTCGACAAAGCCCGGATTGCACGAATTTTGCACAACTTCTAAAAAAGTTTGCGACCCATGCCCGCCTTTTTTCCAGCAGCGCAACGTAGCACCTGCCACTTTTACATATCCCGGATCATAAAAATGATCTTTCAATAAGTCGACTTTTTTTTCTTCTAACGCCGCAGCAAGCGTGATAATTTTAAACGTCGACCCAGGCTCATATGTGCTCCAAACCGGCAAGTTACGGTTGTAGATTTCCGGAGGCACGTTTCGATAGTTTGCCGGGTCAAACGTCGGACGGCTCGCCATCGCTAAAATTTCTCCCGTATTCGGGTTCATTGCGATCGCGATTATGCCGTCCGGATTGTACTTTGCTTCGGCAATATCAAGCTCCCGCTCCACGATCGTTTGGATGCGCGAATCGATCGTAAGCATCAAATTCAGCCCGTCTGTCGGCGGCGTATATTCATCCGCCATATTCGGCATTCTTTTTCCTTTCGCGTCCGAATAAAATTGCACCGAACCGCGTTGCCCGCTCAATTCCTTATCGTAGTAAAGCTCCAACCCCATCAAACCTTGGTTATCGATGCCGGTAAATCCTAAGACGTGCGACAAATAACTGCCGAACGGATAATAACGTTTCGTATCTTCCGCGATATATACCCCTTTTAGGCCGAGTGCCCGAATTTCTTTTGCTTTTTCATTCGATATTTTCCTACCTTCTGGAATACGCTCGATCGACGTTTTTTTCGTAATATGTTTATACGCTTTTTCGACGGGCATATTTAATACTTTCGCCAACTTTTCCGCCGTTTCTGCCGGGTTTTCAATTTGGCGCGGAATGACGTATACGGTTGGTGCGCTCATATTCGTGGCGAGCGGAACGCCGTTGCGGTCCAAAATTTCCCCGCGTTTCGGTTCAAACGGAATGTTTCTGCTCCATGAACCTTTCGCTCGTTCCGTTAACGTATCTCCAATAATCAATTGGACATACCCGAGGCGAATGTCAATAATGGCAAAAATGAGCACTCCAATGAGAAACACAATCATCAGCCGTTTGCGGACAGTGACGTGGGAAACGCGCATATAGTGGAACCCCCTTTTATGATAGGCTCGTTCCACTATATGCTTGTACGCTTTATTATAGAACGCCTTGAATCACTCAACTGGACCGTCGGTTTTCTTCCTTGATGCTTCCTTTTGTTCTTGTTCCATTCTTTCCTTCCATTTTCGTGGTTCTTCCAGTTCTACAATTAAGTAATCCCCTTTCTTAACTAACGAGCCCGGTCGAATATTTTGGCTGACGACATATCCATTTCCTTTTGTGCTCGGATGAAGCTTTAGCAGTTCCGCTACTTTCATCACATCGCGCAGCGACCAGCCGCGCACATCCGGCATTACTGTCTTTCCGTTCGTTTTTAGCACCACTCGCTCTCCAGTGATAACCGTATCGCCAGATATTGGGATATGCTCTTCCACTTGCTGTCCATTTCCGATGACAACCGGAACAAGCCTTTTTTCTTTTAATTCTTTCACAACTTCTTCTGTGGAACGTCCGATATAAGAGTCAATTTTAATTCCTTTCGCTTTTGTTTTTGACGTTTTCAGATTAGAAGAAGGCTGAATATGCAAATATTGCAGGCTATTTTTCATGACGCTAGTAAAAATATGAGAAACAGGGGCTGCTCCTGTCTCCGTATAAGATAGTTTTGGCTGCTGGACAGCGACATACATAATTAAGCGCGGATCTTCTTTCGGGGCCATTCCTAAAAAGGAAAAAATATAGTTTTGGTAGCCGGTTAAATATCCACCGTGTGGTGACGGGATTTGCGCCGTTCCTGTTTTTCCGGCGACCCGATACCCTTCGATTTGGTACGGGCGCCCTGTTCCTTTCTCCGAAGTAACGACCGTCTCCAGTATATCGAGCACTTTTTGCGCCGTTTCTTTTGTAATCGGCTGTTCTACTACTTCCGGCTCGTTTTTTACAATAACTTTTTTTGTATCTGGATCGACGATGCGATCGATAACATATGGCTTCATCATTTTTCCGCCGTTTGCGATCGCAGTTGCCGCTTGAATTTGCTGAATTGGCGTCACCGATGTTCCTTGGCCGAACCCTGTCGTTATTCTTTCAATCGGATATTTATAGTGAATTTGTCCTACCGCTTCTCCTGGAAGATCTATCCCTGTTTTTCGATCAAAATGGAAACGATGCAAATATTGCAAAAAGCGGTCTTCCCCCAATTTTTCTTTTACTAAAATCGAAAAAGCGACATTGGAAGAGCGTTGTACGCCTTCGTTAAACGTAATCGTTCCCCAACCTACTTTGTTATGGTCGCGAATAATATTTCGCCCCACTTTATAATAGCCAGACCGATATTGCTCATTCCCGTTATACACACCTTCGTTAATGGCAGCAGCAAGCGTAAAAATTTTCATGGTCGACCCCGGTTCATACGGATAGGAAATCGCGTCATTAAAATAGTTTCGTATATTGCGCTTATTCGGGTCAAAACTCGGTCTTGTTGCCATTGCCAAGATTTTTCCTGTTTTCGGATCTGCCACAATCGCGATTATTTTTTTTGGCCTATATTGTTTTTCAACGTCGTTCATCGCGTCTTCCAAAAACGTTTGTATTTTTTGATCGATCGTTAAATAAACATTCGCTCCATTATCCGGCGGAATGATCGTTTCTTTCGAATTTGGAAGGCGAAATCCGTTCACGTCCCCAGCGAAAGACACATAACCGTCTTTTTCGCGCAAATACTTATCTAAACTTTTTTCTATTCCCATCTTTCCAACCGTTTTATTTTTGTCGTTTTTTTGCGCATAGCCAATGACGTATGAAGCAAAATCGCCGTTCGGATAAAATCGGTTTGTATCACGAATGAAACCGATTCCCGGCAGATTTAGCGCCTCAATTTTTTCTTTCAATTCATAGCTAATGTTTCGTCCATTCGCGCCAAACTCGACTTGCTTTGCATCTTTTGTTAAAATCCGCTCCACTTCGTCCACATCCATCTTGAGCAACGGGGCTAATTTTTTCGCCGTCTTTTCGGGATCAACAACATGTCTCGGATGATCAGGATCTGTCGTCATTTTTGGATCAAGGACGGCTACCACCGTATAAGATGGCATATCTTGGGCAAGCACTTCGCCATTTTGGTCAAAAATCGTTCCCCGCTTTGCTTCGATGGTGCGCTTTTGCTTATACTTTTCTTCCGCCTTTACCGCTAACACTTGGCCATCGGCAACGCCTGTTACCTGCAGCTGAATAAAACGAGCAAATAACACAAAAAAGAGCAGACTGAACAGGAAAAATAATATAGCTGCTCCTTTATGCGTATTGCTATGCTTTTTCTTTTCCATCGTCAATCATTCCTGTACGACTTTTACATTATTTTCATTCAGCGAAAGGCCTAGTTCTTTCGCTTTTTGCAAAATTCGCTCATATGCGCTTAATTGCTGAACTTCCATGTATAAATCGTTATTATGCTTTTGCTGCTCTTGGACCGTTTCTTGCAGCTGTTGAATCTCTTTGTTGATTTGATAAATCTTCACTTGATTTGCCACAATATGAACTGCTGCGTATATAGCAAACGCGCAAAACGATAAAAATAAAAGCTTTTCACCTAATTTCAAGCGAATTTTTAACTTTCGCTTTTTTCGAATGCGTGGACGTGACGATGGACGTTGTCGTTCATGAATCTTCACTGCCGTATTGTTCATCAGCTTTTCTCCCTCCTGCTTAGCGATACACTTTTCGTTTTCAACATCATATTTCCCGTGGCATCAAAGTTTTTCAGCGATGCGCAATTTCGCGGAGCGCGCGCGATGATTATGGGCGATCTCTTCCTCAGAAGGAACGATTGGCTTTTTTGTAATAATTTTTAAGGTCGGGCGATATGGATCAGGAATAAGCGGGAGTCCAGGAGGAAGCTGTGGGCTTTGGCTCGCCTCTTTGAAAGCCGCTTTGCAAATGCGATCTTCCAATGAATGGAACGTAATCACGCTAATCCTTCCACCTGATTTCAACGCATCAATCGCCTGCTTAATCGCCTCTTGAAACGCTTGCAGCTCATCGTTTACGGCAATACGTATCGCCTGAAAAATTCGTTTGGCCGGATGTCCCCCGCTCCTTCTCGCCGGCGCCGGAATCGCCTCTTTAATGATGTTGACTAACTCGCCGGTCGTTTCAATTTGCTTTTCTTTGCGAACTTCTTCGATTTTCCGCGCCACTTGCTTTGAAAATTTTTCTTCACCGTAATGAAAAAAGATATGTACGAGTTTTTCATACGGCCAATGATTGACAATATCGTAAGCCGTTAGCGACTGCTCTCGATTCATTCGCATGTCCAGCGGGGCATCATGATGGTAACTGAACCCTCGTTCCGGTATATCTAACTGCGGGGAAGACACCCCTAAGTCAAACAAAATCCCATCTACTTTATGAACTCCTCGCGCCGCCAGTTCTTCCGCGAGAAAACGAAAATTTCTGCGAATAAATGTCACTTGCTTTTCATAACGAGCCAATCTTTTTTTCGCGTACTCGATCGCCATATCATCTTGATCGAACGCGAACAGCCTTCCTTTCTCCGACAATTGTGAGAGCAAATACTCGCTATGCCCTCCGCCGCCAAGGGTACAATCGACATAAGTTCCGTCTGGATTTATATGAAGTCCGTCTACTGCTTCCTTTAATAATACTGTTGTATGTTGAAACACGTGTTCACCACCTTCGCCGCTCATTGTTGCATATTTTTGACTATATTTACAAAAGCAATTTTGTCGCGAATCATTGGGCGAGTTTTCATGTGCAGAGCGGCCGCTTATTTATTATACCGCAAAACATAACAAAATTTTAGCTTTTTTTGTAAAAACTCGTCTTCCTCTGTTCATTTTTGTCGCATTTTAGCAATTTGCAACAATAACATAAAACGTTTTTACTTTTATTTCCATACATTTTCTTTATGTTTACTATTCCTTCCAATAAAAAAAAATCCTGCATAAAACAGGATTTTTCTTTTCGACTTTTTCTTGTAAAAATGATTATATATATACAATTTTATGCATGCCGTTCCATTTGTAATCAAGGCGTAAAAGTTTCTCTAAAAAATCGAATCCATATTTATTGATGTAATAGAAAATATTCCAAATCCGCTCCTGAGGCGTTTGATTCGGCAACAGCGACATTTCCACGCGGGCAAACTTCCGCAATTCCGTTTCATATTTTCGCATTAATGCCCGATGCAACGTTTGCTGAAGAAAATCGATTTGCGCTTGCAGGAGATTAGCATTTTTCGTCAGCAAGCCCGCTAGTCCGCGATCGATTTCCATGCCAATTTCTCGAAGTGGACGATGAATTTGTTCAATTTCCGCTTTCGCATTCGCGAATATTTCATCAAGCGGATAACGGGTTTGCCGTGCTAGCCACTTTTCCTTCACTTCTGCGATCCGCCCTGTGAAAACGTCCATTACATCCACGCCGATGTCATCCAAATCGGTTTGAATGGAACGCTCTACGATCGTTACGTTCACGCGCGGGATGACTGGCGGCATTTTGAAGCCAAATATCGAAAACGCTTCTCTCAGTTCAGCCCAATATGCGATTTCTCCGGGACCGGCGACAAACGCCAACGTCGGTAGCAAAAACTCTTGCATAAGCGGGCGGGTCACGACATTATTGCTCAATTTGCTAGGGCTTGTTTTAGCAAGCTGTATTAACTCATCTTTAGAGAAAACAACTTCTCCTTTTTTGCTACGAAACACTCCTTTTTGCGGGTCATGCTCAAGCAGCCATCGTTCCCGTCCGTCGTAGTAAAATAAATTGGCACAATGCGGCTGCACATCTAACGCATTTTTATATCCAAGTTGCCGAAGCTGTCGTTGCTTTTGCAAAACAGCATTCGTCACTTCGCGATGATGCTCGATCAATGACACAAAAAAGCTGCTTTCGATCGCGCGCAATGAAGCGTCGGCGGCATTGAGAACGACCAATCCTTCGGAAGCAAACAGGCGTAAAACGATCGAAGCAAAAAAGTCGACGAACGTTTTCGATTCGTCTAAACATCGGGACAGAAAATCAAGCAACTTATTTGTCGTTTCCGTTTCCCCGTACGTTTTTACGATATCATCGATCCACTTGGAACAAACTTCGCCATCTAAAGGCAAATCCGAGACCATTCGTTTTTCTTGCGGAACATCAGGATAAACACGCTTTTTTACTTTTCCACTCTCTGCGACATATATGTGGTTTACTTCGGCAATGTCATGGTCTTCGCCAGCAATCCAAAAAAGCGGGATGACCGGCACTCCTAAATTTCTTTCTTGCTCTTTGGCAAGCTTGATGATGGAAATGATTTTATAAATGGTATAAAGCGGGCCTGTCAATAACCCTGCTTGCTGCCCGCCAACGACCACTGCGCTGTCAGGACGAAGCAATTTCTCAATATTGTTAAATGTTTCAGGGCTTGCGTGAAATCGCTGATGGTACGAACGCAAATATTCAACAAGTTCGCGGCGCGGATACGTTCTTTCTTTGATGTCGTCAAGCCGCCTCCAAAACACATCTTCCTGCTGAAGCGAATACGAAAAACCTTTTTCAAGCGGAAAAGCGCCGTTTATGTAATCGGTTGCTAACGGTGTTGTAGCAGCCAAAGAAATTTCCCGAACTTCCATTTTTAGAGACTTCCTTTCTTATGTATGTGTATGTTCTTCCATGAGTATAGCATTTCTTTTTAGCAAATGAAAAAACAGTTGCTCACCGTTACAAAGCATT
>k87-1577643_pt1 | contig 13111 bp, 15 predicted proteins | sample MGYA00084031_6733416 | MGnify analysis MGYA00084031
CCAGTGGTGCGGTCACGGTGTCTCCTCGGCGTCCGTCAATGCTTGCGTTTGCGCTCGGTTGCCTTCGTTTGCCTAATCCTGTTTGTAGCGGCCACCGGCAAGAGGGTCAAGAAGCTTGCGTTTGCTTTCGTTTGCTTTGGAACAGGCACTTGTGACTTCTATGCTGAGACCGGCAAGAAGTTCATGCCGTCGGCTTCCTGACACGAACCGTCACAGGACGGGATGAGGGTGGGGGCGGTCGCGGTCGCTTGTGATCGCGGCGGACGTCAGTGGGCAGACGCGCGCCAGACGTGGGAGAGCTGTCAAGGCGTCAGAGCTGACGACAAAGGCGCGGGCAAGTCATGCGCGCGACAAGAAAAGGTAAAGTAAAAAAGGGGTATTTAGGACAAATCTTCGTCTATTTCGTCCCGATTTGTTAGTGGATTAGCGCGGATCCACTCCGCCGTCTCCTTGTACTTGAGCTGGATGTACTCCTCCAGCTTGGCGATCTCCACCCGCCACTGCCCCCGGCCACCGATTTTGATCGCGGGCAATTCACCGCTGCGCACCATGTGGTAGACCTGCGACACCGAGACGTTGAGGATCTCAGCGACGTCAGACAGCTGCAGGAACCTCGGCTGCATGAGGTCAGGCTCCTCTACAGGGCACGTTGCGCGGGTGTCGTACCGTTGCCGTTGCCTTAGTTTGCCATCGATTGCTTTGTTGGCCACCCTCTCGGACCATATCCGGTTCGGTAATGTCGGTTCGGCCCACGCCGCCTCAAACGAGCGACCGAGACGATCACCATGACACGATGGGCACGAGAAATCCGTCAGGACTACCCGTGGGGAAGGTCATATGCCCGATCGGCTCAGCCTGACCGATGTGTCCTTCCTGCATCGGGAGGATGTGAACGGCCCGATCCATGTGGGCAGCCTCGGGCTGCTTCGTCCCGGGCCTGGTGGCCTGACGTACTCCGACCTGTGTGACATCGTCGAACGGCGCCTGGATCTGGTCCCTCGTTATCGACAGAAGATCCGCGCGGTGCCGGCGGGATTGGCCCGACCCGTCTGGGTGGACGATCCCGAGTTTGATGTTCGGTTTCACGTACGCCGATCCATCCTGCCCCGGCCTGGAACCACCCAGCAGCTGCGGGAGCTGGTCGCCCGCGTCATGGCGCGACGCGTAGACCGGAAGCATCCGCTGTGGGAGATGTACCTGGTGGAAGGACTAGAGGACGGCCGGGTCGGCCTGCTGTCCAAGACGCACCAGGCGATGATCGACACAGGGACCGTCGATCTGACCCAGGTGATCCTCGCCCATCGCCCTGCTGACGTCGTCGCTGACGGGGCCAGCGGTCAGTGGCAGCCCGCTCCTGCGCCCAGTGACCTGGGATTGGTGGTCCGTGCCGTCGGTGACCTGATCCGCCAGCCCACCCGGATCATGGACACCCTGCGGCTGAGGCTGCTGCACAGTGACCGTGGCACCCTGACCACGCTCGCCTCCGGAATCATCTCCGCGGCCCGGACCGCGGCCCGGCCAGCGCCACCGAGCCCACTGAACACCGAAATCGGCTCGCAGCGCAGCTTCGCGATGCTCCGAACAGAACTGGAGGACTACCGCCGGATCCGACGCGCCTACGGCACCACGATCACCGGCGTGGTGCTCGCCACCATCACAGGAGCGTTGCGATCCTGGCTGCTGATGCGCGGCGAACCACTGAACGGACAGCAGATCCTGCGAGCCCTGGTGCCGGTCAGCGCGGGGGGTGTCCGGGACACCCGGGTGGATTCGCTGCTGGTCGACCTGCCGGTAGGGGAGCGTGACCCCAGGGTCCGGCTGCACCAAATCTCGTACGCTTTGGATTCTCAGCGACAGACCGGTCAATTCGTCAGCGCCAGCGTCCTGATCGGCCTGTCCGGATTTGCTCCGCCGACGTTGCACACTCTGGGAGCCAAGGCGGCGGCCGGTCTGTCCCGTCGGCTCTACAACTTGATGATCACGAACGTGCCGGGGCCGCAAGAGCCCCTTTACCTGGATGGCGCCCGCCTGGAGGAGGTGTACCCGGTGCAGCCGTTGAGTCAGGGACAGGCATTGGCGATCGGGGTCACGTCCTACCACGGCGGGGTCTATTACGGATTGAACGCCGACCGCCGCACGATCAGCGATCCTGATCCGATCGCTGACCTGATCGCTGAATCCCTCACCGAGTTGGTGGAGACCGTACCGTGAGACAAAGATCGACCAGGGTATATCTTTCGGCAACCCTTCCGCTCCTTGCCCGCCTTCGGGAGCAGGGGGCGCTGCCGGCACCGGAGCTGACCGCTCACGCGGTCACCCCCGGGCTACGAGAGTGGTACGCGGAGGGCGATGAGGAAGAGCTGGAGTACATCGCCTTCACCCGCGCCGCCCAAGACGCCCTCCACCTGCTTCGCGCCGACCCGGCCGCGCCCCGTCGACGGGTCGTGGTGTCGGTCGATGTCCCCAACGGCCAGGTGCAAGTCACGGACGCCGAGTTGGGAGCCAGCGCGGTACGCGTCACCGCAGAGGTGCCTCTCGCCGCGGTGGCGGCCATCCACGTCGACGGAGCGGAAGCGGTCGATAGCGTCACCGCGGCCGTCGAGGTCGTGGCAGCGGCGGCGGCCGGTGATTCCGACGCTCAGTTCACCGTGGACAGCGTCGAGGAGCATGAGCTGGAGTGGTACGACGTCTCCGAGCTTGAGCATTTAACGAGCGCGGACTTTTAACTCTTCACGCCCGTCACCCTTCAAGCCCAGCCCGCCCGGGCGTGGCCGAGGATCGACCGGTGGACGCGCCGATATCCAGCGCGCGGCGGTGACCCCGTCACGCCCAGGCTTTTCAGTCGCGTCTTCTTCCTCAGCCTTTTTTCTTAGCCGCTTCTTTCTGAGCCACCGTGTCGCGCTGCGTCGCCTCGGGGTTCTTCCCCTCGCGGCGTGCGCGCCGGGCCTCCTGGCGTTCCGCGGCGGCGATGAGCTTGGCGTCCCGTTCGGCCGCCTTCCGAGCAGCGGCCTGCTTCGCCGCGAGGCGCTTCGCGCTGGGGCGTTCCCGACCCAGCGCCAACACGGCGGTGACCGCGCCAGCGAAGAAAATGATCAGCGCGCCGTTGAACCGGGCATCGTTGAGCAGTTCCAGGATCAGGAAATTCCCGATGTCAATCCCCAGGCCCGCGCTGACCAGCCGGTCCTGGGTGTTCTGGGTGATCACCTCACCGATCAGCAGAAAAGCCCCAGCGCCGCCGCCGGTCAAGATCCGGCCGGGGAGCCCTACGCGGGAGCCACGCAGCAACAGATGCGCTAGGACCCCGGCGACCAGACCCGCGAGGAGGCCACCGATCAGGGAGATCCGTTGCTGAGCCTCGATCACCTCGCTGGCCGAACCACCCCCGTCGAAAGCCCGCCGCAGCGGGGTGGTGAAGAACGCCAGGATGACCTGGGTGACGGCGACTCCAAGCGCGCCAGCGAGCGCCCCGGTGAGGATCTGCGCTGGACGAATCGCCGAGATCAGGCCACCGACTAAGCCCGCGAGAGCGACGCTGAAGGCCGCGACCCGAGCGGCCTCCGACATGCTGTGCTCCGCCGCGTACGTGAGCCCACCTAAAGCCGCGCCGGTGACCAGTCCGACCCCTAACCCACCGAGCAGCCGCAGCCACCAACGAGCCGCTCGTCCGCGACGCCCCTGTCCGATCTGCTGGACGACGAGCCCAAGCGCGGCGCCGACCGTGATCGCAGCCGGCACGATGGTGGCCAACGCGTAGGCGTAGTACGAGAGGTAGAAGTCCAGGGCGTCCGGGTAGTACTCGGAGGTCGTGGCGCTTCCCGACCACAGGCGGGCCGCGTACACCAACGCCGACCCGGCGAGCAGGGCGGCGAGCAGCCTCATTGACGGTGCAGGAGCCTCACCGGTCGCGCGGCCCCGGCCAGCGTTCGCTCCGACAGCCGTGGTCGTCCCGGTGTCGGTCCCGGGCTGGTCAGCCGCGGTCTTATCGGCAGGGTCGGCGGTTGTCCGGTGGTGTTTCTTCCCGGAGGTGGTCACGCCCCCGAGGGTACGCGTGGCCCACGGCGGCCCGACCAGCGCGGTCGGCGGATCCGGGCAGTGCGGTGAAGCAGGGCAGGGACGCCCGTGGGGAAGAAACGCGATGACGACCATGTGACGAATCCGGGCGCAACCGCGTCTCCGTGTCAGGATGGGAGCAGGCGCACAACGCCGAATAGCTCAACAACGGTAGGCCCACAAAGCCAGATATGTAGCTTGAGGAGTCGCCATGGACGCCGTCTTCTCCGTTCCCGCACCGCGCAACGAGCCGCCCCGGAACTACGCGCCGGGAAGCTCGGAGGCCGAAAGCCTGCGGCGCCGTATCGACCAGCTCGCCTCCGAGCAGGTCGATCTGACGATGACGATCGGCGGTGAGCAGCGGATGGCGGCCGGCGAGGAGATAACGGTGGTCCAGCCGCACCGGCACCGCCACGTCCTTGGGGTGACCCGGCAAGCAGACCGAGCGGACGTGGCCGCGGCGCTGGAGGCCGCCCGCCGGGCCGCGCCACAGTGGCGCGCCCTGCCGTATGAGGAGCGCGCCGCGATTTTCCTGCGCGCCGCGGAGCTGCTCGCCGGTCCGTGGCGAGACACCCTCAACGCCGCCACGATCCTGGGACAGTCCAAATCGGTGTATCAGGCAGAGATCGACGCGGCGTGCGAGTTAATCGATTTCTTCCGGTTCAACGTGTATTTCGGCCACAAGCTGCTCAGTGAGCAGCCGATCAGCGCCCCTGGCATGTGGAACCGGTTCGACCACCGGCCCTTGGAGGGCTTCGTCCTGGCGATCACCCCGTTCAACTTCACGTCGATCGCCGGGAACCTGCCGTCGGCGCCGGCGTTGATGGGCAACGTGGTGGTGTGGAAGCCCTCCCCGACCCAGGCGCTGGCGGCGCACTACACGATGCGTCTGCTGGAGGCTGCTGGCCTGCCGCCCGGCGTGATCAACCTGGTGACCGGTGACGGGCAGGCGGTCAGCGAGGTCGCGCTCACCGCGCCTGACCTCGCCGGTATCCACTTCACCGGCTCTACCCGCACCTTCCAGCACCTGTGGCGGACGGTCGGTCAGAACATCGACCGCTACCGCACCTACCCGCGGCTGGTCGGTGAGACCGGAGGGAAAGACTTCGTGATCGCCCATCCCAGCGCCGACGTTGAGGCGTTGCGGGTGGCGCTGATTCGGGGCGCGTTCGAGTACCAGGGACAGAAGTGTTCCGCCGTCTCCCGCGCGTACCTGCCGCGGTCTCTGTGGCAGGGTGGGTTGCGGGACGCCCTGATCGCCACCACGGAGGAGATCCAGTACGGCGACGTGACGGATCTGACGGTGTTCGGGGGCGCGGTCATCGACCGTCGGGCCTTCACCCGACTCAGCGAGGTGCTGGATCGGGTGAAAAACGACGGCGCGTGTGAGGTCATCGCGGGCGGGACCGCGGATGACAGCGAGGGCTACTTCGTACGGCCGACGCTCGTGGAATGCACCGACCCGGGCCATGAGCTATTCACGACCGAGTACTTCGGGCCGATCCTGGCCCTGTACATCTATGACGATGATCGTTTTGAGGAGACTGTGCGGCAAGCCGCCGATGTGGCGCCGTATGGGCTGACCGGCGCGTTGTTCGCCACCGACCGACGGGCCATTGACTGGGCCAGTGAGGTGTTGCGGTTCTCGGCCGGGAACTACTACATCAACGACAAACCGACCGGTGCTGTGGTGGGACAGCAGCCGTTCGGAGGTGGGCGCGCCAGCGGCACCAACGACAAGGCTGGCGGCTGGCAGAACCTGGTGCGTTGGATTTCACCACGAACGATCAAGGAAACGTTCGTCCCGCCTCGGGATTGGCGATACCCGCACATGGGGTGATCCCTGACCACGACGTACGCATGTGAAGCTGTGGCGGGGTACTGGGAACACCATCTCGTTATCCGGGCGGCCGGTGGTCGGTCGCCCGGTCTTCATGTGGCGCCACGAGCCGCCATCGAGTTCCATCGACCTGGTCATGAACGACGCACTGGCCGCTTCACCCAGGCTTGTCGATAGTACGCCGAGATGTTCCTCTTTCAGGGAATACTGATGTTGAAGGAAACCTTTCGTAAGGAACAGGATGACGGCCCTAAGAATCAGGTATAGGTGATAGTGCGAGTATCTTGAAGCGACCGGCGAGCAATATTCGACGGGGCGCTCCAATTCAAAGGGGGAGATCACGGTGGGTCGGGGGGATCAGGGCGTGACCTGGCTTCACGGTCCCAGAAGCGTGGAGCGGTCCTGGCCCTACGTCCTGGAGGCGGAGGCCGACTCCATGTTCCCAGGGCGCGTGCTGCTCGATAGCTGTCGTTCCCGAAGGCCCTGGTCGGAGCGGAAACGGTCTCAGTTGGAGCAGTCAGGCTATCCGTTCGCGCGGATCGTGCGGGTAGCGTTGGCTCAGTCCCTAGAATTTTCCGATTCTGTTGAGTTTTCCTCCGGTCAGCACTGGCTTGATCGGCCCGACACCCGTGCGGTCTTCATCACACTTCACTGTTGTGAACCGACGGTCCGTCCCCTGACCGCGGAAACCGAGAAGATCAATGTTCAGATATATGGTCAGGCGGGCGAGAAATGGACCGGAATGGTGCCATTACACGGCGTTTCTCAGGGATGGCGAGTCGGCCCGTTCCAACTGCCAGGCAGCCTGTTCGCCCAGCAACGGACCGTGACAGCCGAGCTCATCTTGCGCGGTATCGCTCACCCCGGTCCCCGGCTGAATCTGCGGGTTGCGCCGATCGATCCATACCTGACGGGGCGCGCTGAGCTGTTCCGTCGCGATTCCTTCATCTGAGAGGCGGCGTGCGTACCCGGTATCCCGCTGGGGCTGGATGCGTCGCGCGTAGCGTCCCCGGCGAGCGGTGTCGGGTGAAGAAAAACGGTGGAGATCCTGACCGGGTACGCCGCGGCGTCGGCTAAGCCGTAGCGATGAGAGGTGGAGCGGCATCGCCGCCGCCTGCCGGTAAGTGGTTGAGCGTCGTCGCTGCGGTATGTCGCTGGTTCTCGATATGACGATGTCAGGCGAATGCCAAAGGCCTGGCTGAGCCGGCCTGATCGCGTCACCGAACGCCGACGTGGGGATGCGCGGAGCCGCCGGGAGACCCGTGGCATGCGGTTCAACAACAACGACCGGGGCGAGTGATATGGCGGGCGCGCACACGCCGTTCAGAGACGCCGATCATGATCTTTGTTTTTGTCGACGGTGGTGATGACAGACAGTCCATTGTCAACAGACGCGACACCTTTGCGACGCACGATCCTGGCGGGTACGCGCGTGGCACGCACGAACCACCGAGGCGTGGGAGCCCGGACCGCCGCGCGGAGCCGAAAGCGGATCGCCGTGCGCGCTCATCACCCCGGTGTTCTCGAGCGCGTCCAGAGCAGGACCAGCGGACGATCGGCCGTGTCATGATTCGTGTCCACCCGGAGCCGCGCGTAACCGGAGCGCCTCAACGGTTTCAACGCCGGGCTTCTTATCTCCTTAGATGATTCCCGGTGGCGTGTGGAGACAGCAGATGCGGCGCCGATGGCGGCAGCCTCGCACGGATACCGACGAATCACTGACCTTTCGCGATCTTCATGGTTGTGATCCACCATATTGGAATGCCGAACGCGCGATGTTAGGGGACGAGGGCCGTTCCGGCGTTCTAGACTTGTGCGGGGGCGCCAATAAGCGTCCTCCGATCCGAGGCGTACCCTTTACCGTGGACGTCTCAAATCTCGGCGTGCGCCAAGAGGCGTTTCCCTGCACTGGAGCGTCTCCCTGGATGGTCTCCGCGCCGATCAGCGATCGGGGATCGAATAGCGATTCGATTCTCGTCAATAGGGATGGCCCCCGGTGGTGCGGGAATGGGGACCGGGGGCCATGACCAGAACCTCTCAAGGAGAAGTAGTCTGATCCAACGTTGCATCCTATGTTCCCTCTTCAGGGAATGGGGCGGCTTCCGTTAATTGGAAGGACTCCTGTAAAGGGCGTCGAGATCTTGGCCTGCCTGTCTTACCGGCCAGGTTCATGGGCCCCGGGATCACCGCGTACCGCTTGCATCCGTCACCAGGTCACCGGGGTCCATGGGGACGTGCCGTGGGGAGACAGGACGACACGCACATACCAGCCGTCCGGACCCTCCTCCAGGATCGGAGTGAGCGCCGACAGGCCGATACGACCGCCGAGCTTCCACTCCTGGTAGTACTCGATGAGCGCGGCGCGGGCAGGGGAGCCGGCATGATCGGCCAGGATCCGTCCGTCGGCGGTGAGGACGGCGACGTGGATACCGTTGGAGAACCCGATGCCGGACACACAGTGACGCCCGATGACGCCGTATGTGGTGAGACTGGCGAAGGCATGGCGGGTGTCCCGACCAGCGCAGTAGGCGCGGAAATTCCGCCACACCACCCAGCGCTCCTCGGCGCTGGAGCCGAGATCAATCGACTCGACATAGTCGGGGTCGAGGAGCAGGCATAGCGTGTCGGCGGGGTCGTAGGGGGTCCGGTGCTCCCGCCAGGCGACGCTGAGCCAGGCCAGGTCGCCGCCTGGAAGCTCCTGGCGAGCGTCGAGGTAGAACATCGGGACTCCAGGGGTGGTGTTGATGCGGCCCCCCATGTCGATGTACGCGGCGGCGCTCAGCTCAGGACCGGTCGGGTGACCGTCCTCGGTGACCGTGACGCGGATATGCCCCACCATGCGGGCGACCGGGGCTAGGTAGATCGGGGTGGAGATCACCGCGCCCGGTCGACACTGCCGTACCCAGGGGAGAGGAATGTGGGTGGGCGCGGCCCAGCCCACGATGGCGTCGAACGGGCCGTGCTCTTCAGCGCCGTAGCGACCGTCACCCGTGAGGACCGTCAGATTCGATACGCCACGTTCAGCGTGGATCTCGGCGGCGCGCGCCGTCAGAGCCGGATCGATGTCCATCGAAACGACGTGTCCGGTGGGGCCGACGATCTCCGCCAGCAGGGCTCCTGTCAACCCGGTACCGGTACCGATCTCCAGGACGCGCATGCCAGGTTGAATGGCGGCGCGGCGCAGATCTCGTTCGATCGCCCACTGGATCGTGCTTTGGGCAACCCCGCCTAGCCGGGGATGCTGCGTGTAGTCCTCTCGCCGTACCGTGGCGAGCGCCCGGGTCACCGCGTCATCGAAGGTGGTCCAGGACACCAGACGGTCCTCTCTCCAGTGGTCTTCTTCAATGTTCCAGCCAGACGCGGACAGTAACCAGTGGAGGGTGGGGTATGGGGGCCGAGGAGCGGATGTGACACGCACCCGTGACCGTCGCCCCGGAACCGTGCCTCACGTGGCGTGCTCCACCGCGTTGGTCACGAATTATTCACGCCAGTTCAGCGACACGCTCGACAGGCGCAATGATCAACGGAGGTTTCGGGGTGAGCCGCTGCGTGGGAGGTATGGGCCCTGGAGGGAACGCGGCGCATGGCAATTTCTAGAAAATGATTCGCATTTACGTTGCTTGTTGATTTTCTATTCTTCGCCATTTAGGGTTTGAGAGGGAAATGGGTGTTTGTTCGTGCTCAATAATCGGGCCTCGACGGTGCGTCCCCACCATCCGAGGGCCTTGACCGATCCCTTACCCAGAAAGGGGGCGATCCGATGCCGGATTCTGCACGCGCTTCTTCCGGGTATCGCCATCTGTCTCTCGTAGCCTCTTTTGATTCCGCCGCGCTTTCCTCACAGGCCGCCGTAGATCAGCATCTGTTCTTGAAGCGTTCCCCGCGTCGCGTTCCTATTCGCTCACCTCACCAAGAGAGGTGTAACGAAACTCTGACGTTGCGCACTGAAACACCCGCGTTGGACTCCTCCGATGAAGGCATGACGTTCGGCGGGGTGACCGTGACGCTCTTGCCGGGGGTACCGCGTGTCGCGATAGCGCTCGACGTGGTCGGCGTCAGGCCCGGGCGGCCTGGCCGGGCCGCCACCAGCGTGCTGTTGACCCTCCGGGAGGTGCGGCTTCTGGCGGGCGCATTACTTCAGCAGGCAGACCTGCTCACCTCAGCGGATCAAGCAGACCAACCCGCTCCCACCCACCGATCACCCGAGGCCGCACCCACACCGGCCACCATGACAGCGAACCCAGCCTCAGGCGTCGAAATGAGAACCACGGAAGCGACAGCGGCGAGGTCGAGAACCGTCATGACCATGGCGCCGTCCGACCCATCCACTTGCCACACACATCCGGCCTGGTGCGTCTGGGCCCACCAACCCGAACCGTGCGTCCACCACTCCGCCGCAGGGATGGATGTGCCAGCCACCGCCGGCCAGTTCGACCCTCACGACGACGGCGCCATCTTCCCCCGCTTGGAGATCTACGCCACCCGCCACGCCCACACCGGAGTATCCGGCGTCACCATCTCGGTCACCTCACCGACGGCGTGGGTGGAGACCCAGCTGAGCCTGACCCACGCCCGCGCCCTCGCCCACGCACTCAGCGAACAGATTCACCGCGCAGGCGTCACCACCGTCTACTGATCCGACCAACCCAGCCCCGATACGCACGGTGGGTTGACCGGTTACCCTCCCGCCGGCCAACCCACCCATGGCCGGAAACAATCAACAGCCACGTCGTTTTGACGTGTAGCCGGCGGCACCAATGCTCTACCGCTCCTGCGGCATAGGTAGCGACACCTAACCTCCGCGAGGAACAACCGGAGACGCCACTTACCTGCCAAGAAGAAGTGACCAGGTTCCATATTAATATGGATCACTACATATTTCGGAATTTGCACTATCTGAAAATAAGTGGCGAGTAAGAGGGTAGCCATTAGTGGCTTATTAACCACCCGCGATCATCGCCTCGCGCCGCGTTCACAGGCCACAACAAGCGGCATTGAGACCCGCCCGTGGGCCTTCCCCATCCGTAGACGCACCACACGGCGCCTTTGCGGCCACCTTAGGCGGGCATACAGATCAGCGAAACGCGTACCCGGCGATGCCCTATGGGGGGAATGTCTATCTATGTCCTAGACCGGGCGCGTGAGTCTGAACCGGCGCCGGAGACGCTATGGGCATGAGCCGTTCGTATCTGCTGATCCTGGCCGAACGTGTCGCGGTCGCCTGGGTGTTCCGTACCTCACGGATGGCTTTCCCGGCCACCCGTCGCCCCGAAGTGGAGCAACTCGCGGTGGATGATGAGCTGTTCCTGCTCACTACTCGCGGATGTTGGCACAATCCCAGCCGGGACCGGACCCGGGTCATCGGCCGGGCAGTGGTGGCGAGCCCGGTACGCGTGCTCAGCGAGCCTTTGAACCTCGTCGACCGGACGTTCACCCGAGGATGCAGTTTGAAGATCACTAGCCTTACGCCGTACCTGACGGGTGTGGAGATAGCGCCACTGGTGCCGCGGCTCGACGCGTTTCCTGACGAACGGTCATGGTCGATTCGGCTACGGCGGCCACTGCTCGAGATCTCCCAAGCCGACGCCGCGCTTCTGCGGACCCTCCTGAGCGACGTGGCCGGCGAACCCGCTCAGAACATAGGCGCGTATTTGGAACGTATCCGGTCGGTCCTCACGTCCTGAGGGCCGACCGACATCACACACGTCTCCCTCGGGGCGGCCAAGTAGAAGACGATTCGACGTGAACAGGCATGCCCTGCACCCCTGGTTATTTGCTGGACCCCACGTGCGTGGGAGGAGTGACCCGGAACCTGACACCCGGCGCATGTCTAGGGAACACCCCCACATGCGTGGGGAGGAGATTCCCATGAGACCTCCTGGGGGAGAGGAGTGAGGAACACCCCCACATGCGTGGGGAGGAGCTAGCCTCCGGAGCCCCGGGCCCCACATTTGCGGGAACACCCCCACATGCGTGGGGAGGAGGCCGGTGGAGTTGTACGTGCAGCGACCGAAGACGGAACACCCCCACATGCGTGGGGAGGAGAGGACGCGACCTGCGCTTTTACCCGGCACCTTGCATAACTGGACTGACTCTGTCCGCAAACCTCACTGGCCATCACCGCCCCATAACGGCATGAAAGGGATGTTTCTCGGCCCTGATGTAGGTCGAGTCCTCGACAGAACACTTTAGTCGTCAATCCTCGAGTTCAATGTGGACAGTTTTCGTCCGTGTCATCGATGTGTCCGGGCGGGGTGTGCGTTTGTGGCGTGTGCCGCTCGCGTGGCGTACCAGGCTGGCTATGTGGAAGTGGCCGGTCAGCGGAAGGGAGTCTTCAAGTCCTGGGGTGAGAGCTGAGGACGTCAGCTCCGGCATACCGGGAAATGTCCGACCCTCCTCATACCGTGTAGGTGATGGCAGAGTGACCGAGGGTAGAGATTGTCATGAACGAGGACGGGCGGACCCATAACGGCGGTCTGCGGCCCGATAGGGCCAGTCAGGCTGAGGAGCTCGCGTTTCGGTACGCGAAGGTCCGAAGCGTCAGTGAACGGGCCAGGACTATCGGCGCCGATGTGATGCATCGGCTGGAGTACGGGCAGCCGTGGGAGGCGAGGGACGCTATCACGCAGTTCGACAGGCTTGTCGAGTCCATCGATGAGGCTGACTTGGTGCGGCTGGCTCAGTCGACGGCCGAGCGGACCGGTGGCACGCAGATCACCCGGTTCGTCAGGCTCGGGCTGTCTTTCCCGGGGGGCGCAGTACGCCGCGGATGAGGACGAGCAGATCGACGGCGTCTTTGAAGGCCACGACACCGGGGAGACGTTGGTTTGGAGCGAGGAGGTTGAGCGCCGCCGGGACGTGCTCGAGACGCGGATGGGTGACTGGGGCCAGTACCTCGGAGAGGTGCTGGGCTTCTGCGACCACGCGTGGGGGACCGCGGTGGCGGCGGCTGAGGCGCTGGATTCCGGGCAGGCGGTGCGGATCTGTGGGGTGATCCGGGTGGTGCCGGACATGATGTGGCGGGCCTACGACGAGTGGCGGGTGCTGCGCGACGAGTATGACCGGCTTCCCGTGAGTTCGCAGCGGCAACGGATCCTGCAGCAGATGGCGAAGCAGTACGCGCGGGCGCGTATCCGGCCACGCGAGGACGGGAACGCTCAAGTGCCCAGGGGATACGGGCGGTCAGGAGCGATGGCTGTCCACACGAGACGCAGGTCGCGG
>k87-185243_pt1 | contig 13111 bp, 10 predicted proteins | sample MGYA00084031_6733416 | MGnify analysis MGYA00084031
ACCGAAAGGAAGCCTATCGATTAATTTCCTGATTTGATAAATCGCTGAATATAGCTGAGTGCTTGCTTTAGAGACATCATGATCCTGCCAGAACAGGTCGATCAGCACGTCTTTGCTGATCACATGGCCGTGATGATGAAGCAAATACGCGTAAATTTCACGGGCCTTGGATGTTCTCCACTTAACAGGTATATATGTTTTGACGCCCTTCTCTGCTTTGTAAAATTGCAAATTCCCAAAACATTGGATGAAATAGTCCCCTCCGGCATTTACCGCTGAAGCCTTTAGCAAGCTGTTTTCCCTGATCCGTTCAATCGTCTTCACGAGCCGGACGTAATCGACGGGTTTAAGCAAATAATCCACCGCATTTAATTCAAACGCTTTTATGGCAAAATCGTTATAAGCCGTGATAAAAACAACCTGAATGTTTTCATTCATCGATTGAATCGCTTCAGCGAGCTCAATCCCGTTTATCCCCGGCATTTCAATGTCAAGAAACACCGTGTCTATATCCCGAATATCCGGATATTCCAGAACATCAGCCGGATCTTGAAACATTTCAATGAATCGAAAGCAATTTGTTCGTTCAAGCATATTTTTAAAATGAAGCAATGCCAGTTCCTCGTCATCCACAATTAACGCTTTCACGACACACCCACCCCATTTTTCATCGAATCATCTGGAAATTATGATAATGATTATATCATGTCTACGGACCTATTTAGTTGGATTCATTTTCTTAATCTTGTCGTTTATTAACATTTAAGAGTACAATATTCATAAGATTCGACAAGACTGCAGCAGGTGGAATGAGGAGTGCTCATGTTGAAAAAGCTATTTGTTTTCATTTCGATTATTCTCGGCTATGCCGGCTTCTTTTTTATTTTCTTATTCATTAACAACCAATTGTCCGAGCAAAACTACCCTGAAGCGAAGCAAGGAATCATCAATCTGGAAACATGGGATTTTCAGAAAGACGGGAACATCGCGCTCACCGGAGAATGGGCACTATACCGAAACCAGCTTCTCTCCCCAAAGGACATTCATGCAGGCAAAGGAAAAGCCCCCATTTATTCCGATGTGCCTAACAATGTCAAACTTACCGATTCAGGAAAAAACGTGGATTACGGTACATACAGACTGATGATCCGGTCAAAGCAAGACAATGAGATGTTCGGAATCAGCACCTCTTTTATAAACAGCGCAAACCGAGTTTATTTCAACGGCAAATTGATCGGGCAGAGCGGAACCCCTTCAAACAAAGCGAATTTCACGGCGCAAAACAGGCCTTATACGAGTTTTTTCGAGGTTCGCCGCGGAGACAACGAGTTGATTGTACAATTTTCGAACTTCAAAAAAACACCTTCATGGGGGATAGAAAAACCGATTGCCTTTGGGATGCAGCAGCACATTTTACACCAAAGCAAAATCTCTTTTTTAAATGAAACCAGCATGATCACAGCATTCTTTATTACCGGTTTATACTTTCTCGGCTTTTTTCTGCATCGAAGAAAGGATAAGCACTTATTCTTTTTTTCCACGATGTGTCTTCTTTTTTCGGTCATAGTGCTTTTAATCGGAAGAGAACGAATGATCTTTCTTCTCTTTCCGTCTATCTCATTCTCAGCTTTAAGCGTCGTGAGGGCGACCACAATGGTGCTTGTCAGTATGGCGGTTTTTCTCTATCTATATTTCGCTTACAAAGAAATCGTTTCGAAAAAATGGATAATCGCCGCGACTGCATTTTCTGTACTGGTTTTGATGATTGATTTTATTACCTGGGGTTACACAGACCGTCTCGCATATATATTGCACTCTGTTCTTGCCGTCACGACTTTGATTTATATTACGTATGTGTTTGCGATTTCTGCTGTTCGGAAAATGAAAGGCAGCCTTTATCTTACGATTGCAGCGATCTCGATGAGCGCATTCGTCATTTTAACGACAGTTTCTGCTTACAGCGGCAAAAGAGGCTTTTCATTCAATTCGCTCTATGCCGTGCCGTCGATCATCGCTTTGCTGGCGGCTGTACTGATGATGGCGCAGCAATTCGCAGGCGCATTCCGCGAGAACGAAATCCTGTCCTTGAAATTGCTCAGAATGAATCGATTAAAAGACGAGTTTATCGCCAAAACATCACATGAATTTAAAACGCCGCTGAACAGCATGATTAATATATGCCAGACCCTTTTGGCAAGGAAGAGAAAAAGGACGTTAGAGGAAGAAAAAGAAAATCTGCAGCTGGTCATCCGCATGGGATACAGACTCTCCAGTCTGGTGAACGACATTCTCGATTTGGAAAAAATGAAGCAGGGCATGCTGCAGATTCAGGCCGTTCCTGTCGATGCCCATTCGGCGATCAGCACGGAAATGGACTTCTATCGGCTGTTGTCAAAAAATAAAAATGTCCGGATTGTAAACCGTGTTCCATCCGGACTGCCGCTCGTCTTGGCCGACGAAAACCGCTTCCGGCAAATCATGACCAACCTGGTTGATAACGCGATCAAGTATACGCCGGAGGGGCAGATTACGCTCTCCGCCGAAAGGCTCGACCAAGAGAAGGTCAAAATTACAGTAGCAGATACAGGAGTCGGCATACCAAAAGCCGTGCGTCAATTGATATTCGAAGCTTTTCAACAAGCAAAAAACCATAAAGACGACGGAGCCGGGCTTGGTTTAAGCATCGTCAGACAGCTCGTTCAGCTTCAAAATGGAGAGATCTGGGTAGAATCGGAAGAAGGGAAAGGATCGGCATTTCATTTCACACTGCCTGTTGCAAAAAATGACCCTCTTCCTGACGCGAAGAAGGAGAACATGCCTCAACAGCAAGCCGTCAGAGATCTGCCCGATGTTTCTATCAGCACGCCGTACTACTCAAAGAAAATGGATGCTTCAACTGTTTTGATCGTCGATGATAACATCGAAAGCTTAAAAATTTTGGCCGATATGCTTGAAGGCGTTCCTTATCAAGTCATCGCAGCAAAAAGCGGCCATGAGGCTCTCGAAGTCGTCTCCCGTTCAAAGCTTGACTTGGTGATTTTGGACCTGATGATGCCGGATATGACAGGGTTTGAAGTCTGCATGAAAATCCGCGAAAGGTTCACAATGGTGGAACTTCCGGTTCTGATCATTACGGCAGCCATCATCGACCATGATAAATACAAGGCTTTTCACGCTGGGGCAAATGACATTTTGCAGAAACCGTACAACTACACTGAATTTGCAGCCCGCGTTAAAAACCTGATCATGATGAAAGATACGGCAGCCCAAGCGACAAATATGGAGATGGCATTCCTCCAATCGCAGATCAAGCCGCACTTTCTTTTCAATGTATTAAATACCATTATCGCGCTCAGTCATTTGGATATTGAAAAGGCGCGCGAAGTGACGGCTGATTTTACAAACTACTTGAGAATGAGTTTTGACTTTCAAAATACATCAGGGATGAGTTCTTTCAAGCATGAACTGTCGATTGTGAATTCGTATCTTTCCATTGAAAAAACGCGCTTCGGCGATCGGCTGGACGTCATTTACGATATTGAGGAAGACATCGACTTTACCCTTCCGCCTTTAATGATTCAGCCTCTTGTCGAGAATGCCGTCCACCATGGCATCAGCAAGAAAAGAGGCGGAGGCTGGATCAAGCTGACGGCAAAAAAAGAAAGCGAAAACCGCTATTATATCAAGATAGAGGACAACGGAATCGGCATGCCGCCGGAGAAACAACAAGATATCTTTTCTTCTCATTTCACTCATAGTGTCGGTATGAAAAATATCAACCGCAGGCTGAAACACTTCTGCGGAAGTGAACTGAATATCGAAAGTACGCCTGATAGCGGGACCGCTGTCTCAATGGTCATTTCTATCAATGAATCCGCGGACGTCTCAGACTCCGCCATCCAGCGGGCGCCTCTATAACAACAAAAGGACGGAATCAAGTGATTCCGTCCTTTACCTTTACCGCTCCCCCTGGTTTTCCCGCGTTAAAGCAAAAAAAGCGAAAGAGCCGATCACAGCAGTGATGAACATGATCGCACCCATTGGAACGGCCGTTGTTTCATTCATTCCAACGAGAGGCGAAACGATCGAACCGAGCAGCAGCGGAAGCATGCCCAGCATTGCGCTTGCACTGCCCGCACGGTGCCCCTGGTTTTCCATCGCCAGCGTAAATGTGCTTGTCAACGTCATTCCGATGGTTATCATGTAGATAAAGATTGAAATGACAATCGCTGCAAGCGGTCCTTTCAAAATCGTCATCGTCAGGAGAACGGATGTCGCGATGACAGCGGTAATGACCGCGATCCGCAAGAGCTTCCTCTCATGAATGATTCCCCCGAATCGCCCGATGATAAAGCTTCCCGAAATAATGGCGAGGCCGTTAATGCCGAACAGCACGCTGAACACCTGAGGAGAAACCCCATAGATATCCTGATATACAAAAGGCGTTCCGGATACGTAGGCAAAGCTGCCTCCGTGAATGAAACCGACAGTCAGCGCATAGCCGATAAAAGACCGATCCTTCAACAAGCTCCCCATCGTTTTGAGAGACGAACCGATTGAGCTTGGAATCCGTTTTTCGGGCGGCAATGTTTCAGTCAATTTCATCGAGATAACGAGTACTAGTAACAATCCGATCAATGCCAGCGTATAAAAAATCGTATGCCAAGTAGCGAACGGCAAAAGCAGGATGGCTCCCCCCGTCATCGGCGCGACCATCGGCGCAACCGCGGTGATAACCATTAGAAGCGAGAAAAATTTAGAAAGCTCTCTCCCTGTAAACACGTCCCGTACAATGGCGCGCGACAGCACAATTCCAGCCGAAGCGGTAAATCCCTGTAAAAAACGGGCAAGCACTAATGTCGCGATATTAGGCGACAGCGCGCAAAACAGTGAAGACAGCGCAAACAGCGAAATCGAAATTAATAAAGGTTTTCGCCTTCCCTTCGCATCGCTCACAGGCCCAATCACGAGCTGGCCGATGGTAAGGCCGATCAAGCAAGCCGTTAAGCTGAGCTGCACAAGCGACGCACCGGCTCCCAGGTCATCCGCTATTTCAGGGAAGCTCGGCAAATACATATCGATATTAAGAGGTCCAAGTATGGCAAGCATTCCGAGCAGAAAAGCCAATGCCAACCTCTCTTTTCCAACTGGATTATGAAGCATAAAAACATCAAAACCTTTCTATCAACCTAGTTAACATCTCTGTTTCTATTGTTACAGGCTGCAAAACATTTGTATATTGTACCATATTTTTTGAACAGTGAAAGGCGGTTGCATGAAAAATAAATGCACCCAATTGACTTTATTGCCATAAAAAAAGGCCTCCTTAAAGGAGAGCCTCTTTTTATAGATTATTTCATCGCTTTGACGATAAGCGATGCCAAGGCTTCAGCACCTTTCGGCATCAGGTGGACGCCGTCGGCGGTGAAATATTCGGGATGTTGCAGTGCTTCAGCGTGCCAATCGACCAATGTCACATTTTGACGGCTGTCCGCATGCTTCCGAAGCGATTCATTCACCTTGCTCTCCCATTGTCGGGGGACGCGCGTATTCACGAGATAGACATCCGCTTTTGAGAAAGCATCAAGCAAAGCGTCCAATTGGCCGTCCGTAAAATAGCCGTTTGTTCCCAATTCAATGACGACGGCTTTGTCCGGATGATTAAAGGAGGCGTAGGTTGATGTCAATTGAAGCGCTTCCCTCACTTGCCTTCCAACCTGTCCGTCGATTGTGATTCCCGGAATCTTCCGGCGCAGGCTTGAAGCGATGTCCAGCATGACCGAATCCCCGACAGCCAATACTTCTTTTTCGATGCGATCCGGCTCTTTTTCCGCAGACTGCTCATCTTTCGTATCTGACGATTCCTCCCCGTTTCCGGTTTTACTCTCATTTCCGCTCTCAGTTTGTGCTTTCTTATCGTCCTGCCGTTCTTCACTTTTGTCAGCCGGCTGATCCGCTGAGGCGCTTGTTTCCTCATAAGATTTTGAATAGGCCTGCTGCGGCTGTTTCTTTTCGTCGGCCAATCCCGACAGACCCCCTGCAAAAACGAGGAGCGCGGCAAACATCAGGCCGATTGATATTTTGCTTGGAACGGAAGCCGTTTTCCATTCCGTGATCTTATCCAGAAAAACCCGGCTGACAAACGGTTTAAAACCGTCTTTTCGGATCGGCTTCTCAATAAAGCGATACGAAAGTTCCGCCAGAATAAATGTAACGGCGACCTTCATCGCAACATGCCAGTACACCGGATTTCCAATCTCCTGAACAGGCGTGCTCAGCACGATAACGGGATAGTGCCAAAGATAAATGCCGTACGACCTTTTCCCGATCCAGCGCAGCGGCTTCACGGAAAGGGCAAAGCCCAGGAAGCTGCTCGGATGACTGACGCATGCAATCAAAATAGCTGCGATTATGCTGATTATAAGCATTCCGCCGTGATAGAGAAACGGGCTGAATTCATCGACAAAATAAATGCACATCATAAGCAGCGCGAAAGCGGCAAGCTCAGTTCCGTGCAATGCATGCTTGAGGCTGTTGGGGAGCCTGTTCCCAGACAGCCTTTTCATCGGCCACACAAGGGCTAATGCGCATCCGATCAACAGCTCGAAAGCGCGTGTATCCGTCCCGTAATATACACGGCTCGGATCGCCGCCCGGGACGTACAGGATGCTCATCCATATGGCTGAACAAAGCGCACACAGCACAACCGCCGCTGCAAACCTCTCCCGCTTTTTAAATATGTAGATGCCCAACAGCAAAATGATCGGCCAGATAAAATAAAACTGTTCTTCAATCGCCAGTGACCACAAGTTTTTTAAAGGAGACGGCGATCCGAAACTATCAAAATATGACAGGTCGTGAAAGATAAACCACCAATTGCTGACATACAAAAGAGAGGAGATCGCATCTCCCCGTACGGTATGCATCAGCTCTCTGTTAAACAAAGCGACCCATATGACGGTTGCGAAAATCATGAGCGTCGCCGCTGGAAGCAGCCGCCGTATCCGGCGCACCCAAAAATCGCGGAATGTGAGGGAAATGTCATTTCCATACGCCGGCAGGATAATCGATGTAATCAAATATCCTGATAAAACAAAAAAGATATCAACCCCAATGAAGCCTCCGTCGGCCCAGCTCATGTTGAGGTGGTAAGCGATAACCGCCAAAACGGCAAAAGCCCGAAGGCCGTCTAACCCCGGTATGTAACGGTGTTGTTGTGTCTGATCTCGCATGGTATTCCTCCAATGATATGTACGTACGATTCTTCTGTATGTTTCGTGCCTTTTACGGCTCCGATATTATAGACGAAGTCAGGACGGTTTTTTGTTTCAAAAAATCGTCATTTTTATCTTCCCTGAGTAATGCCGTCTCTCTAGTATAAGAGTTTCCTGCAGAATATGTTGTTACAAAGTTGTAAAAAAATAAGAAATCCATGATTTCAGCGAATCATGGATTTCTTTCACTAGCGGATATAGCGGTCGCCGATCAGCAGGTTCGAAATCGCCTTAGTCGGAATTTCAAACTCCACCGCGCCCATATAGCCGGGAGCGACTTCATAATCATCAAACGAAATCACCAGTTTATGATTCTCTGTAATGTAAAAATTTTGGTCGGCCTTGATTCGTTTGAATGGCTCGACTTCTTCGTCACCGATCCAATATATTTTATCAGGATCATCTTTCATTTGCTGTTTCATTTGCTCTTTAATGTTTTCGCTGATGGCGGTGATATACCGGTCGTCTTTAAACAAGCTTTTCAAGGTGAGCAGGACTTCATTCTTTTTGTCAATGGTGATATAGCGCCGTTCGGTATAGCTGGACGCTTCCGTTCTTTCGACGCTTCGCCGAATCGAAATCAAATCTTTCGTATCCGTGACTGTCTCATAATCGCTGTAGATGCTGAGATGCCCTTTTTTATTCCGGGACGTCTCCTTCATGAATTCCCGGTAAAGCTGATGGCTTTCCTTTACATATTTCTCGTTGATGCCATTTTCGAGCTCCCGGTTATTCAAGCCGGAAAGAGCCGGTGTTTTCACGTCAATGCTCGATTCTCCATCTTTCTGTTTGATCTCGGTGAATGTGATGGCTTTAACGACCTTGCCGATGACAGGTATCTGCGACATGGCCTGCGCTGCTCCGGGATTGATATTCACGACGGCAGCCAATAGTACAGCCGCCGCGACCAGCGTTGATGCGGGCCATACCACTATCCTTCTCTTCTTCTTCGGTTTATGCTGAAGCGCAGTCTCGACAACCTGATCCAGCTCCTTCGGAATGGGGACGTTTTGATATGCTTTTCTCAGCTGTTCCAATTTCTTATCCATTAAGAAAGATCCTCCTTCGTCAATTGGATGCGCATAAGCTTCAATCCTCTGTAAAGGCGCGTTTTGATCGTATTCAAGTTTTCGCCTGTGATTTCCGCTATCTCTTCCAGTTTGAGATCCTCGAAAAACCGCTGAACAATAATGGTATGGTAGGGTTGCGGCAACTCATCAAGCGCCTCATGGAGATCTGTATCCCGGTAGGTATCTTCCTTGCCCTGGCTTAAAAACTCGATCGTTTGATCATCCATAACCTTTAGTTTTTTCTGTTTGCGCAAAAAATCGATTGCCGTCCGCACCAAAATTTTATAAAACCAGCTTTTGATCGTATCCGGATTGCGAACGGAATCGACGGAATCGAGCGCTTTTTTGATTGATTCCTGGACAATATCTAAGGCGTCTTCTTGATTTTTCACATAGCTGTATGCCAGCCGGTAAAAGTCTTCTTTCCGGTCTGTTATGCAAGCGACAAGAGACGCTCTGGCTGCTTGTTTCTTCATTGCAATAAAGAACTCCTTTTTCGAATATACGTATATACGGCTGTTACATTAGGATAGACGCGGGAGTGCGAAAAATAGTTTGCGGAAAGACGTGTTTTTTTTAAAGAAAACATCACTTCATTTATTCTACCCTGAAAAATACCGGAAAGGGAGGCGAAGGAAATTGAGTCGCCAGAATGCCGGTTTGCGCAAATCAATGATGAGAAACAAAAAAAGAGCAAACCATATATAAAGGTTTGCTCCGTAGCCCTTGCTCCCTTTTAGCGGATAGAGAAAAAAAACACCGATATAAACCTCGCGAGAAACTGATTTTGTATATTGAAATAATCCGAATCGAAATTCTAAAAAATATCCTCAAACAATGCGGCAAACAAACCAAAAAAACAAGCGAACAAAAACTTGAGAATAAATAAAACTGCAACGGCGATCCATGAAGCCCGTTTCGAAGCTCCACCCGCTTTCTGAAGACCTTCAGCCGCTAACACAAGCGCCCAAACCATAAAGATATCAAACACGCCCAATATGCTTTTATAAGGCTCGACGGCCGAAAAAACATCGTGCAAAGATGTAAACGAAGTCCCTTCCGGCACATTCGCAAAACGATAAACTGTATTGTTTATCACGTCGCCAATGATTTTGGCAAAGCCTACAAAAGACGCCAACGAAAACATCGTCACAAAGTTTGTTTTTCCGCCCCCTATTGTCGCGATCAGCCATAATATTAAAGCTGATACAAACAAATAGATCCCCGTCTTTAAAAACTCCCATAAAAATATGATCATTCCAAAGTAGGTATACGTATCGGGAAAATCTTTTGAAATATAAAGATAAGCAGATAAAACCGATAAAACGAATACAATAAACATCGGCAGAGCAACCGCCGGCCGCCTTTTCATTCTTTCAAACTGCAATGCCGGGTTCGTGATCAAGCCGATTAATGAAGGCATCGGCTCTTTTGTTTCAATTCTGTCATCCATGCTTCTATTCCTCCATATACGGTATCCTTCAAAGTTTACATGACTGACCTTAAACCCAGCTTAAACTTACATAAAAATAAGAGATCAAGAGAAAAATGGTTCCTGCCGCAACAGTTATAGCCCTGTACTTGTTTGTAAGAGCTAAAAAAACAGAATGCCAAGGGCTCAAATACCCTTGGCACAGCGAATTATCTATACCTTATCGAATCCAGCTGTATGCAAAATGTCCACCGCTTTTCTGCGTGTAAAATGAATGACGAACTCAGCTGCCGCCACGTTCAGTGCAATCGCCCCGTAAACGCCTATCGTGTAGCTGATATCGTATGGCAAACCGAATCCGCTTCGGCACACAAACGTGATGAAATGAATAAACAGATTGGTAAAACAGAATAGATAGCTGCGAATCATCCAATTCCGATGCTTTGTAAACTGATTTCGCCGTGCTTTGATGACGGAAATAACAGTGGCCGCCGGCCAATACATGTTCACCATGTTAAAGGCTATGCTGACGGCTCTACCTCCCGTAGAATGGGGTGCCATATAGCCTGATGATAGCGTAACTACCATCACCGAGACGACGTAAATAAAGCCGTTAAGCCGGTGGATTTTGCGGCTTTTGGCCAACAAGCCGCTGGAGAAGTTGACAGCTCCCGAAACCATCGCCAAACAAGCGGCAATGACATGAACATACATCACCTTTAGCCAGATCGGGAGGTGAAAGGAGTCTCGCAGGTGAGATTTATGGCTCAGAAAGGACGTTGATTGCGGATCAAGAATTAAATTTTCAAACAATGTATACAGAACATACACCGCGATTAGGATCAGCATTGCCGAAAAAACCGATTGACTGCGTTTAAATTTATTTTTGTTCAGCTTTTGTCCCTCCTAAAACATCATGCTCTCTCAGGTGCTTATATTGTATCACGAAAGCGGACGAGCGCAGCAGCTTGGCGTTTTAGGACCTCTCAATGACAAAACCATTAAAAACAAGCCGTGTACTGTTTCTTCCCTTTGTTCGGATCTGAGTTTTCCTGGGAAACCGGTATAACTCTGTCATCTTTTGCGGCATACTTTTGAATGATGTCTCTGCTTGAAGTGTTATCGACGATAACAGATGAACTCTATCCCACAAGCCGATATGATCAATTACTTCAAATTTTAATGTTATAATAGATTTTAAAACATGCGGGAGATCAGGCTTAAAAACAAAAAATGGAGGCATACATAAAGTGACAGAAGATGTAACTGACAACGATATACACGAACAAAAATTATCGAGAGGCCTGAAAAACAGGCATATTCAGCTCATCGCCATCGGCGGGGCGATCGGAACGGGGCTGTTTCTTGGTTCGGGGAAATCAATCCATTTTGCAGGACCGTCGATTTTATTTGCTTATCTGATTACGGGAATCATTTGTTTTTTCATTATGCGTTCTCTTGGAGAACTGCTCTTATCCAATTTGGAATACCATTCGTTTGTCGACTTTGTAAGAGACTACTTAGGCGACATGGCGGCATTTATAACGGGGTGGACATACTGGTTTTGCTGGATTTCGCTCGCAATGGCCGATTTAACCGCGGTCGGGCTTTATACCCAATACTGGCTGCCTGATGTACCGCAATGGCTGCCCGGATTGATCGCCCTGATCATTTTGCTGATCATGAACCTGGCCACCGTCAAGCTTTTTGGAGAATTGGAGTTCTGGTTCGCGTTAATCAAAGTCATTGCGATATTGGCGCTGATCGCGATCGGACTTTTCATGATCTTCAAAGGATTTTCCACCCATTCGGGCACTGCCGCCTTTCACAACCTTTGGAGCCACGGCGGCATGTTTCCTAATGGACTGCACGGATTTCTCCTTTCATTCCAGATGGTTGTCTTTGCGTTTGTAGGCATCGAACTTGTGGGGCTGACAGCGGGGGAAACGAAAGATCCCGAAAAGGTCATTCCTAAAGCGATCAACAATATCCCCGTTCGGGTTTTGCTTTTTTATATCGGTGCGCTCCTTGTAATCATGAGCATCTATCCGTGGAATGTCATCAATCCTAATGAGAGTCCGTTCGTCCAAGTCTTCGCAGCGGTCGGCATCATTGCGGCTGCAAGCATCATCAACTTTGTGGTGCTGACATCGGCGGCTTCGGCAAGCAACAGCGCAGTCTTCAGCACAAGCCGGATGATATACTCGCTCGCGAAAGAACATAATGCGCCCGGCGCTATGACCAAACTGACCTCCCGCAAAGTGCCGGGCAATGCATTGTTTTTCTCAGCGGTCGTTATTCTGATTGGCATCATGCTGAACTATATCATGCCTGAGCAAGTGTTTACGCTCATTACAAGCATCTCGACGATATGCTTCATCTTTATTTGGGGAATAACCGTCATCTGCCATTTGAAATACCGCAGAACTAGACCGGATTTAGCGAAAAGAAACAAATTCAAGATGCCGCTTTACCCGTTTTCAAATTATGTGGTTCTCGGTTTTCTTGCGTTTATCCTCATTGTGCTCGCACTGGCGCAGGACACCCGTGTTTCCTTATTTGTCACGCCGGTTTGGTTTATCATGCTGATCGCGATTTACAAGCTGAGAAAACCTAAGTCACGGCAAGTGTAGAAAAAATGCGAATCGCCTGCAGAAAGTTCTGCGGGCTTTTTGTATGGCTCTTGCTGTAAAATTAAAAAGACAACAGCCGCACATCAATTCAATGGTCAGCCGCTTAGGCAGAAAGGGGAAAACAGATGAAAATCAATCAAATTGTAGATTTGTCGGTATCGCTAAGAGGCGATATTCCGTCTGACCCGCCGGGGTTTATCCCTGAAATCGAATATGCGGATCATAAGCAAGGAGCCAAACAGATGGTCCAGAGCTTTCCCGGCCTCTCTTCGCAAGATCTTCCCGGGGGAGAAGGCTGGTCGCTGGAAAAAGTGAAAATGTCAACGCATGCCGGAACGCATATAGACGCTCCATACCATTACCGTTCTGTTACTGATGACGGCAAGCGGATGATGACGATTGACGAAGTTCCGCTTGACTGGTTTCATGGCCCCGGCGTTAAGCTGGATTTCAGACATCTGAAAGACGGGCATATCGTAACCCCTGAAGAAATCGAACAAGAACTTCACCGCATCAATCATAAACTCGCGCCCGGGGATATTGTTCTTGTGAATACGTCGGCCGGTGCCAAATACGGGCAAAGCGATTACCTGGACAGCGGCTGCGGGATGGGGCGCGAAGCAACGCTTTTTTTAACGGAACGGGGCGTGCGCCTTGTCGGAACTGACGCTTGGAGCTGGGACGCTCCATTCAGCATGACCG
>k87-1214886_pt1 | contig 13102 bp, 13 predicted proteins | sample MGYA00084031_6733416 | MGnify analysis MGYA00084031
GGATCGGTGTGTCCTGTAAGCATCCCGGTGTGAGGCATGTCCCTTTCCCATTTTTGACGCTTACGCATGCCAGCTTGTTACATTCTAAGCAATCGTAGCGTTCGTTTATTTTATTATCAGAGAAATATGTCGGATGCAAAATAAATACCTCCGAGGCGTGTGTAACCTATTTTAATAAATCAGACATTTTGTGTCTATGGATAAGATGTTAAAATATGGATGAAAAAACAAATTACGGGGATAAAGAGACGGGTTTTTCCCGATTGCTCTTAATCCCTTTTCCTATCTGAATCGTTTGCGATAAAATACAAGGGATAGTGGATGCGAAGGGAAGAAAGGAGTGTGCAAACCATGTGGCAAGCAGTCATTGATCCGGTTGCGTTTAAGCTGGGTCCATTTCAAGTGCATTGGTACGGTGTCATCATGGGGACAGCTGCGTTGCTGGGATTGATCCTGGCTGTTCGCGAAGGCGAGAGGCGCGGGCTGGACAGTGACACGATTCTTGATATGATGCTGTGGATACTGCCTTCAGCGATTGTCGGTGCCCGCCTATATTATGTTTTGTTTGAGTGGGAATACTATGCCATGCATCCTGAGGACATCGTGGCTGTCTGGAAAGGCGGGCTGGCTATTCACGGAGGCTTGATTGCCGCTTTTCTCGTCGGATACATATTTGTGAAGAAAAAAAACATCGATTTCTTGCAGTTGGCCGACATTGTGATTCCTAGCGTGCTTTTGGGCCAAGCGATCGGACGATGGGGCAACTTTATCAACCAAGAGGCCCACGGTGGCGAGGTGAGCCGGGCCTTTTTGGAAGGCTTGCATTTGCCGGATTGGATTATCGAGCAAATGAACATTCAAGGGGCTTACTATCATCCGACGTTCTTCTATGAATCGATGTGGAATCTGGTCGGGTTCGGCTTGTTGTTGTTGATCAGGCATTTCAACCCACGCCGCGGCGAGGTGCTGTTTAGCTATATGATCTGGTACTCGCTCGGGCGCTTTTTCATCGAAGGATTGCGTACTGACAGCTTAACCTTTACCGGCCCGGACTGGTTAGTGTCGGTGATGGAGCTGTTATGGTCTCCGATGTTGCTCATGTTTGACCCGGGGATGATGGATGGAGGGAACGTGCGGATCGCCCAGCTGGTGAGCTTAATCTTAGTCTTGGTAGGCGCTTTTCTCATCGTTTGGCGCCGGGCCACGGGAAGAGCCACGGTCTTTTATCGGGATGAAGCGACTCTAGAGGCGCCAGCCACAGCCAGCGCACAAGCTTCCGCCGAAAAAGAACCATCGGCATCAGCGGCGGAAACGAAAACCAATGCGCAAGCGGAGGAGAAAGAAGGCCAGGCAAAAGCATAAAGCTAGCACCATTGGGAGATCGGAAGAGGTGTCTTCCATCTCCTTCTTTCATGCCAAAAATGAGGTGACAATGTGAAATACAGAGTGATATTGTTCGATTTGGACGGAACGCTGATCGACACCAACAACTTAATTCTTTCTTCATTTATGCACACGCTTGAAACACATTGCCCGGGAAAATATACCGAGCAGGATGTGCTGGCATGCATGGGTGAGCCGTTGCTTGACCAAATGCGTCGGTTTGACCCTTCTCAAGCCGAAGAGATGGTCAAAACGTACCATGCCTACAATGTGGCCAAACACGATGAGCTGGTGGCATCGTTTCCCCATGTGCGCGAAGTGTTAACTCAGTTGCATGAAGCGGGAGTCGTCTTGGCTGTCGTGTCCAACAAGCGCCGCCTGGTTGTGGACATGGGCTTGAAACGGATGGGGCTGGATCACTTGATGTCCGTTGTTGTTACCGTGGATGACGTGAAACGGGGCAAACCGGAACCGGACATGATCCTTCTCGCGCTAGACAAGCTGCAAGCCACTGCCGAGCAGGCATTGATGGTAGGTGACAGCCGCTATGACCTCATGGCCGCTGAAAGAGCTGGTGTGGCCGCGGTAGGGGTGGCTTGGAGTTTGCACGCCGATGAGTTGAAACGGCTGGCTCCTGCGTATTTTATCGATGATATGCGTCAACTGCTTGACATTGTCCAGATCCAATCGGCCAGGGGATGATGGAGATGAGAAAAACAGAGCGCTTCCCAGTGCAAGGAAGTAATGCATTATGGCAACTCTATCAAACGATTCCCTTTTGGAAAGTGTTTTGGAATACCTTAATCATCTTGATTGCCCGTTATGTTCCCTTTTTATCGATGAAACGGTGGCTGTATCGCACCTGCTTGCGGATGGAGATCGGGGAGCAGACGGCCGTGGCGCTGATGGCCACGATGGATGTGCTGTATCCTGAAAAAATCCGTATCGGTAAAAACACCATCATCGGGTATAACACAACCATTCTGACGCATGAATACTTGATCCACGAATACCGACTAGGTGACGTGGTTATTGGCGACCATGTGATGATTGGCGCCAACAGCACCATTTTGCCCGGTGTCACAATCGGCGATCACGCGATGGTGGGAGCGGGATCGGTGGTTACCAAAGATGTGCCACCTCATGCGCTCGTAGCCGGAAACCCGGCGCGGATCATACGCGAGCGGGCCACCGAAGGCACATGATACGGTATCTGCAACAGGCATCTGATTGTTAATATCAGATGCCTTTTTTGCGTTTCTAGCATGGAAAAAGAGTGAACCGCCCTCAGATGGCAGACAATAGGAGCAAATGGTGTTGGGAGCGGACAAAAGCGCTGTTGGGTTAGAAGTGTGACCAGATTGTGACAGAGAGGCCATTTCCCGGGGAATATTCACAAATCAGAAATTGACTCAATATATACTGTTCGGTAATATTGGGGTGATTTAAGGCCGGTTTCGAAAGCGGAAACAAACATTGAACGCATCAACGTTCAGGGTTTAGCTCATCATGTATACCCTGGTGCAAAGGAGGATCCAAGTGAACTGGCTGACACGATTTTCTGTTCGCAATGTCGCCGCCGTTTTGATTTTGACCCTTCTTATATCTGGCGGAGGACTTTATACAGCGACACAATTGAAGATGGAATCCATGCCGGATATCAGTTTTCCGGTGGTAGTGGCGATTACGCCTTATCCTGGCGCTTCGCCAGAAGACATATCTAAAAAGGTGACCGATCCGATCGAGAAGGCGGTTCGGGGGATGAAAGGCTTGCAAAAGCTGAATTCCGTCACCGCAGACAGCACCTCGGTGATCGTCGCTCAGTTTGATTTTGACGCAGATTTGGACAAAGCGGAACAAGAGATGGAAAGTCTCATCAGCAAAGTTCGCTTGCCCGAAGATGTGCAAGACACCGTGTTCAACCGTTTCGGGTTTAACACGACCCCTGTGGTCAGCTTGTCCGTTTCCAGCAAGGACAAGACGGCTGCACAATTGGAACGGTTGATCAATGACAAAGTGAAACCCGCCCTGGATGGAGTAAATGGGGTGGGGGAAGTGCAAGTAAAAGGGGAAGGACCCAAAGCGGTATACATCCGCTTGAAACCGGAGCAACTAAAGAAATACAACCTTTCCGCTCAAGCCGTCCAACAAGCTTTGCAAAGTGCCAACATGTCGTTGCCGTTGGGTGATTTAAGCACGGACGGCATCGAATTGCCGGTACGTATTGATCAGAAAATCACGAGTGTGGATCAGTTGCGAAATTATGAACTAACTGTTCCACCTAACCAGATGGAAGGCATGCAACAAGCGTTTGACCAAATTGGTCAAGGATTTCAGACAATGGGCCAACAGATGGGCGCACTTGGCCAGGCTGTCGGTGGCTTGGGCAATGCGGTCAACGGAATTGGTCAAGCGGTAAATGGATTAGGGCAAGGGGTTGCGGGCCTGTCACGGGCGCAAGCGACCCAGGCTGATCTGGTGGCCAAGCTGATCGGCTTGCAGATCGCCTTGAACAATGAGATGAGCAAGCCAGAACCAGACATGAAAAAAGTCGGCCAGTTGTATGGTGCGATCAATGGGGTGAAAACCGGGCTTACCCAGCTTTCGCAACAACTCTCCAAAGTGAAGGGCCCGTCCAGCAAGAAAGTGCCGGGCATGAAGATGCCTAAAGGCCAGGCGTCTACCCCGCGCTCAGCTGGCAAGCCAAAACAACCGAAGCTCGCCGAAGCAGAGATCAAGACGGTGAAGTTGGGAGACATTGCCTCCATCACCGAGTCGGCTGCTGAGCAAACCTTGATCACCCGCACCAATGGCAAGCCTTCTGTCAACATCGATATCATCAAAGATCAGGATGCCAACATTGTGGAAGTGGCCGACGAGATCTTCGCCAAGCTGGGGCAACTCACCAAAGAACACCCTGAGCTGAAGGTTATCACCTTGTATGACCAGTCCAAAAGCGTTAAAGCCTCCATTCATTCCATGGTGCGCGAAGGGCTTTTGGGTGCGTTGTTTGCATCGGTCATCATTTTGATCTTCTTGCGTGATTTCCGCATGACCCTGATTTCCATCGTCTCCATCCCAGTGTCTGTGTTGGCGACGTTGATCTTGTTGAAACAGGCAGATATCACGCTCAACATCATGACATTGGGTGGAATGGCGGTTGCGATCGGGCGGGTCGTGGATGACAGCATTGTCGTGATTGAGAACATCCACCGCCACCTGATGCGCAATGCGGATCGCAGTGTGAACATTATTCAGGTAGCGACCAAAGAAGTGGGCGCGGCCATCACGTCGTCCACCTTGACCACTGTGGCGGTATTCATTCCGCTCGGCTTTGTGACCGGCATTGTCGGTGAAGTGTTTTACCCCTTTGCGTTGACTGTGGCTTTTTCATTGTTGTGCTCATTGGTGGTGGCAGTTACGGTTGTGCCCGTGCTGTCCAAGCTGATGCTACTCCGCGGTACCCCGATGCGCCACAAACGGGCGGAAAGCCGGATGGCCGACTGGTACCGGAAATCGTTGGCATGGGCGCTAAACCATAAAGCAATCGTGATGAGTCTGTCAACCGTGCTGCTGGTGGCCAGTCTCTTCTTAATTCCGTTGGTGGGAACGTCGTTTTTGCCAGCGGAAAAGGATAAGGCATTGCGTGTAACAGTAGAGCTGCCGTCGGGCACAGAGTTGCAACAAACTGACAAATTAAGCAAGCAGATCGAGCAATTGTTGCGGAAGCATAAAGAAGTGGGAGTCATCTCCACAACGGTCGGCAGCATGGCTGGCCAATTGGGCGCCGATGGCAGCATTGGCAGTGCCAATCGGGGCACGATGGTTGTGATCTTGGATGATAACACCAACATGGAACCGTTCTTGGCTGATGTACGCAACCAAGTGAAGCCGTTGGCAGAGGAGCATAAGGCTGAAATCAACGTAACCGAGATGAGCAGCATGGGCGTGCATGGCGGCGGGATTAACGCCAGCGTTCGCGGTGACAACATGGCAGATGTCAAGCAGGTGACCGATGAATTGACCGCAAAGCTGAAAAGCGTTGACGGGCTGACCAATGTGTCCAACAACTTAAGTGCTCAAAAAGAAATCGTCACACTGCAAGTGGATGAGGCCAAAGCGGCCAAAAAAGGACTGGTGGCCCAACAAGTGGCCATGTCGGTACGCGCCCTGCTTCAGGCGGACAAAGTGATGGAGATCGAGCGAGGCAACGAAGCGCAGGAAGTGAAATTAGGCTTGGAGAAAGAAGGTCTCGCCTCGGTTGAGCAACTGAAAAAGGTGGAAATTTTGTCGCAGACGGGAGATATGATCCGTTTGGATGAAATCGCCACCTTGAAGGTAGAAAAGGGGCCGGTGAGCATTCAAAAAGAAGACGGCCAATTGTATGCCTCTGTCACGGGGGATGTGACGGTCAAAGACACCGGAGCCGTTTCCCGAGAAGTGATGGACATCATCTCCAAAATGAAGAAGCCGTCCGGCGTTGCCATCAAATTGGGCGGTGACACCGAAGAGATGAATAAAAGCTTCGCCCAGTTGGGAGTCGCTATGATTGTCGCCATTTTCGCCGTCTACTTGGTTATGTTGATCGCATTTGGCGAGGCGACGGCGCCTTTCACCATTCTGTTCTCCCTACCGTTTGCGGTGATTGGCGGTTTGGTTGGTCTTTATGTGGCGGATCAGCCGATTAGCGTGTCGGCGATGATCGGGGCCTTGATGCTGATTGGTATCGTAGTGACCAATGCCATCGTCTTGATTGACCGCGTCATGCAGAAACGCAAAGAAGGCTGGGAGATCACAGAGGCTTTGCTGGAAGCAGCAGGTACCCGGCTCCGGCCTATCTTGATGACTGCCTTGGCGACCGTGTGCGCGCTCCTGCCACTTGGATTAGGTTATGGAGAAGGGACATTGTTGTCGCAAGGGCTGGCAGTGGTGGTGATCGGCGGATTGCTATCGTCGACGCTGTTGACGCTGTTTATCGTGCCGATCGTGTATCAGCTGTTCGCAGGGCTACAAGCGCGGTTTGGCGGCAAAAAGGAAAAAGAGGCATAAATCAAAACAAAATCATCATCCCCTGGCAAGCGGTTGTCAGGGGATGATGTTGTATCACAGCCAATCGACATTGATCAATTGGGAGAAGACGATCCGTTTTTTCCATTCACCATTGGCGATGATAAACCATTCTTCAAAAGGCTGGATTTTGGCGACCCGCCCAAAAAACTGCAATGGAGAAAAACGACCGCTATAGGTGACCAGGACAGGCCGTTCCAAATCATATGCTTCTTCTAACAGAAAACCCATATACTCGCGCTGTTCCTTTGTAAGTGGGGGTGGCTGGTATGATGGGAGTGTGTCGTCAATGTGCTTAGTCGGTTGCGTAAAGGCGGATTGGGCCCGATGGTGTTCATACCACCGGTGAAAATGAATCGCATTCATGGTTGATCTCACCGTCCTTTGTTTTTGATAATATACGAATATATGTTCGTATTGCAAGAGGGGAATTTCAGTAAATGGCTCATGAGGTGCGAAATGATGTGCAACAGGGGGAGGATTTTTTGCGATTAAAGGGGAAATGGGAAGAAAACAGTGACTGAAAAATGGGGTGAATCGATGAACAATGTGCAGGACTTGTTTTTGCAGGAAGTGATGGACAAACAATTGCCGGTAACCCTGTTTTTGGTAAATGGCTTTCAGTATCAAGGGCGGATTCGGAAGTTTGATAAGTTTACGGTTTCCATCGAAGTGGATGGGAGCGAATTTTTGATCTTTAAGAAGATGGTCAGCACTGTGCAGACCGCAGCGCCTTTGCAGCTGGATTGGTAAGAAAAAAGCGGAGTCCCATATGGGCTCCGCTTTTTTACCGATGCGCCGAACCGACAGCTTCCTTCACGCTGTTGAATCCCTCTTGTTCCAGCAAGCGCAATAGCTCTTGGTTGATCCATTTGGCAATGGAAGGGCCACGATAGATCATGCCTGTGTATACTTGCACCAAGTTGGCGCCGGCCTTGATCTTATCGAGAGCGTCTTGGCCGGTGAAAATGCCACCTACGCCAATGATTGGCACTCTGCCTTGGGTAAGCTGGTAGACATGGTGAATGAACGCAGTGGACCGGGAGGTGAGTGGCTTGCCGCTGAGTCCGCCCATTTCATTGCGGTGGTTGGCAGTGAGGCCGTCCCGGGCCAATGTGGTGTTGGTCGCGATGATGCCGTCAATGCCGAGTTGGAGAGCGGCGTTGACGATTTCTTCCACTTGCTCTTCGGACAAGTCAGGAGCGATCTTCAATAACACCGGGCGAGTTGTTCCATGCTCAGCCGCAAGCTGTTCCCGTTTACCGATCACTGCGGACAGAAGCTCTTTCAAGGCGGTAGCATGTTGCAGATCACGCAAACCAACGGTGTTGGGGGAACTGATGTTAATGACAAAGTAATCGCCATGGAGATAGAGGGCTTCCAGTCCCTTCTGGTAATCGGAGGCCGCTTCTTCATTGGGCGTGTCTTTGTTTTTACCCAGATTGATGCCGATGGGGATGGAAGGGCGCGCCAATATTTCAAATGCGCGTTTAGCCTGTTCTACGCCATGGTTGTTGAAACCCATGCGGTTGATGACAGCTTGGTCTTCAGGAAGGCGAAACAGGCGCGGTTTGGGGTTGCCGCTTTGGGGACGGGGGGTCAAGGTGCCTACCTCGACAAAACCGAAGCCGAGCGCCGCTAGGCCGGGGTAAACGGTGGCGTGTTTGTCAAAGCCGGCTGCGAGTCCGACTGGATTGGGGAAAGTTGTGCCAAGGCAGGTAGTTTGAAGGCGGGGATCAACCACGGTCATGCTCTTCTGGTACAGATGGCGAACGGGGGGTGTGCTTTGCAACAGCTGCAACCCTTTGATCGTCATTTCATGGGCCGTTTCCGGGTCCATCTTGAACAGCATTCGGCGAAGTGCAGAGTAAATCATACCGATAACTTCCTTTCCGATATCCGCGCATAGGACGAGATTTCTCTAACCAACACACCATTATAGCAATTTTCCCCCAAAAAGAAAGCCGGCTATCCACATAGCCGGCTTGGGTTTACTTGATGTAATGCGGTTTGGTAAAGATATTGGTTTTGAAGGATTCTTCTTGCCCAACGTACGCTGTCAAAAACTCTGCTGATTCCTTTAACGCGGTGGCGAGTGCGGCTTTTCCTTCCGGAGTGGTCATGGTGCGTTGGAACGACTCATAGTTAGCAAAATAAGTTTCACCCATCAAGAAGTAATTCGAGTCGCCGCTGACTCGCGTGGAGTGAAGCCGGGTCACCTCCACTTTCAGGACACCGGGAATGTTGAGCAACTGAGGTACGACAACATTGGTGTAATAGTCATAAAATTCATCTTCATTATCCATTCGCTTGTATAAACCAACGGTTTTATACATGATGGGATCCCTCTTTCGTTATTGGAGAAGTATAAGGAAAATATAAACAGATAAGTTCTGTGTATATATGAATATTTTTATTTTATCATCCAGTATATATTTATGGGTAAAAAGTGTAAACTGTCATATAGATTTCAAGAGGTTGTCTAAATTTCGAAAGTAGCAACCGGTTTCAGTCCCCCGCTTGGCCACATGCCATCGGAGGCGTTTATGGGATTGTCAATCCTGGTGGCGCATGTCATTTTGGGAGAATGCGTTGATATAGAAATCAAAAGGTGGATTGATTATGTGTCTCTTGCAGTTGACGGTGGACGTCGCATCTGCAACTCTTACCCACGGTCATCTTCGCTTCCTGCCATTTAATGGCTTAATATCATCCGTGATAGAATATCAATAAATCATTTCTACAAGGACTCTTCAAGAGATAGCAGCTAGGGGGAACGACCTTGAAAATTTTATTCGCGACACAGAACGAAGCCAAATTAAAAGAAGCGATGGATGTTTTAGCGCCCATGGGGATCGAAGTGGAAAGCCTGCCAATTGTCCTGCACGAACCAGATGAGGGGACGATGGCGGAGGTGGCGGAATTCAAGTTGAAGCAGGTGTTGGAGCAGGGATATGACACGGTGATGGTAGACGATGCGGGCATCTTCTTCGCCGCGTTCGATTCGTTTCCAGGCGTGTTGACCAAGCGCGTGTTTGACCGTATCGGTTATAAAGGAATCCGCAAGCTTTTGGAAGGGGAAGTACGGGATGCTTGGTTTGAAGGGGCGGTCGCCGTCGCTTGCAAGGGGCAGACGGCCATATTCACGGCCAAGACGCACGGGCGGATCTGTGACCAGATCGATGATGAGATGATACCCAACCGGGCCATTCCATTTGACCGTATCTTCATCCCTGACGGGGATACGCGCGTATTACATGACGTGCCATTGGAAGAGAGGCTCCGTTATTCTTACCGGCGCAAGGCGATGGAAAAGATGGCGGAGTGGTTGAAAAAATTACCGTAAATAACAGTGGTCAGACATTCACCTTCATGTTATAATAACGAAAACACTTTAGTTTGGTAACGTGATAATAAGATGAAGCGTGAAGGAGAGACCGATGGAAAAACCGCGAGAGTTTGAAAAGCCCATGGGATTCCGAGACTTGCCTCCGAAGCTGGCAGCGCGGAAGCGGCAGTTTGAAGAACGAGTGCATGCCCGGTTTTCCGCATGGGGTTATGAGGAAGTATGTACCCCGACACTGGAGTTTTTTGAGACGGTTGGCCGCGCGAGTGCGATTTCGGAATCGCGCATGTTCAAGTGTTTGGATCGGGAAGGCCATGCATTGGTGTTGTGTCCTGACCAGACTGCTCCCATCGCGCGGATGGCGGCCAGCTTGCTTAAAGATGAGCCATTGCCCCTGCGCTTGTGTTACCATGCCCGCGTGTTCCGAGCCCAAGAAGTGGAAGCCGGGCGGCAAGCGGAGTGGTTTCAATCGGGCGTGGAGCTGGTAGGTTTGGAAGGGCCGGCAGCCGATGCCGAGGTGATGGCGCTGGCCCTCGACTGTATGCGGGCATGCGAAGTGGAGGATTTCCAATTGGCGTTCGGCCACACTGCCCTGCTGGACGGGTTCTTGCGGGAGCGGATATCTGACGAGTCGGTATTGGAACAATTGAAAGAAAAGTTGGGGGAGCGGGACTTGGTCGGGTTTCAGGAAATCGTGAACAACAGTTCACTTCCGCAACAGGCTAAGCAGGATATCCTTTTTCTTCTGCATGTGGATAAAGGTTCCGAGGGGATGAAGGAACTGGCGAAGCGAACTCGTAGCGAGACGGTTTTGCAAGCAGTCGCTTATCTGGAAGCGTGCCGCGCGTGTCTGGAAGCCTACGGCTTTGGCGAGTGTTTGGTGTTTGACCCTTGCTTGGTCGGGAACTTGGGGTATTATTCCGGCGTTTATTTTGAGGGCATGGGGAGCGGGCAGGCATTTCCGTTGTTTAGCGGTGGACGGTATGACAGATTGTATGAGCGTTTTTCCAAGCCGATGCCCGCGACGGGATTCGCTATTACGCTGGACCGGTTGATGGCCAGCGGCAAGTTGGAAGTTCCTGAAACGAAGTGCGTGGGCGTTTTGTATCCTCCCGCCGCGATGCGCCCAGCTATGGCCCTTGCGGAAAAACTGCGCAACGAAGGAAACCGAGTGATCGCCGAAGTGTGGCAAAGCGAGCGGGACGAGGAGCGGATGCAGCGGAAAGCGGAGCAAGTCCTGCTATTGGATGAGAAGGGGGGCGTGCGACGTGTTGACGATTGCTCTGCCTAAAGGGCGGGTGTTGGAAGAGTTGATTCCGTTGTTTGCGAAAGGGGGCTATGCGTTTCCCAGCGAATGGTTCACATCTTCGCGCAAGTTGGTATTTGCTTTGCCTGAACAAGGGTTCACCCTTTTCTTGGCCAAACCGATGGATGTGCCAACTTATGTGGAATACGGTGTGGCCGACTTGGGGATCGTGGGAAAAGATGTTTTGCTCGAAGCTGCCCGGGAAGTGTATGAACTCCTCGATTTGCGCATCAGCCCCTGCCGATTGTCAGTAGCGGGCAAACCGGGTGCTGAGCCGGGGCTTTACCCACGGGTGGCGACGAAATACCCTCGCATTGCCGAACGTTATTTTAAAGAGCGGGGGCAACAGGTAGAGGTGATCTTCCTCAATGGTTCGGTCGAATTAGCGCCGCTGACGGGGTTGGCAGAGCGGATTGTCGATATCGTGTCAACGGGCAAAACGTTGAGGGAGAACGGCTTGGTTGAGCTGGAGCGGATCACGGAGGTGACGGCGCGGCTAATCGCCAATCAAGTGAGTTACCGTTTGAAGCGGGAAGCGATTCAGACATTGGCTGAGCGGTTGGGCAAAGCTGTGGAAGGGGAGGTGTCTGCATGATAGAAATAGTGGGGCGCGAGGCGCTCTTAAGAAAGCGGAAACGGGCGGAATTTAGCGATGAAGAGGTTGCAACGGTGCGGAAGATCATCACCCGCGTCAAGGAAGATGGGGATCAGGCACTGGTGGCGTTCACCAAACAATTTGACGGCGTGAAGTTGAATTCGCTTCATGTAGAAGAAGCAGAACTGGCCGAGGCTGCACAGGCGGTGGAGCCGAAGCTGATGACCGCGCTTCGCCACGCCGCTGAGCGAATTCGCCGTTTTCATGAAAAACAGCTGACTGCCTCGTGGATCATGGAAGAAGCAGATGGCACAATATTGGGGCAACGGGTTCACCCATTGGAACGCGTGGGTGTCTATGTGCCAGGTGGCCGGGCGGTTTACCCCTCCACGGTGCTGATGAATGTGATTCCAGCTGTGGTCGCGGGGGTGAAGGAAGTCGTCATGGTGACTCCGCCGCAACCGGATGGCTCGATACCAGCCGCCACTTTGGCTGCGGCTAAGGTTGCCGGTGTGAACCGGGTCGTAAAAGTGGGCGGGGCTCAAGCCGTGGCCGCTTTGGCCTACGGAACAGCATCGGTACCAAAAGTGGATAAGATCGTGGGGCCGGGCAACCGCTTTGTCGCACTGGCTAAGCAACTGGTCTTTGGGGAAGTGGACATCGACAGCGTCGCCGGGCCGAGTGAGATCGTGGTGATTGCCGATGAGAAGGCAGATCCTGTGTTTGTGGCGGCCGATCTGCTGTCGCAAGCGGAGCATGGGGAGGATTCCTCCGCCATTTTGATTACCACTTCTGCTGATTTGGCTGCCAACGTGCAAACCGAGGTGGCGCGTCAATGCAAGCAGTTGGAACGGGGCCGGATTGCGCAAACGGCACTGGAGAGGTATGGGGCAATCACTGTTGTCGGCGACTTGCAGGAAGCGGCCGAATTAAGCAACCAGCTGGCTCCGGAGCATCTGGAGTTGATGGTGGCTGACCCATGGAGCCTATTGGGGCGGATTCGGCATGCCGGAGCGGTTTTCCTCGGCCCTTACAGCACTGAACCGCTCGGAGATTATGTGGCTGGGCCCAATCATGTGTTGCCGACGGCGGGAACGGCTCGCTTCTTCTCTCCGCTGGGTGTGGATCATTTCCTCAAGAAATCCAGTTTGCTCTGTTATGGCAAAGAAGCGCTTCTGCGGGACGGCCCGCAGGCAATGGCATTGGCTGAAGCGGAAGGATTGGGAGCCCATGCCGCGGCGATCCGAGTGAGGTTGGAACGAGAGGGGCGAAAGGCTGATGAGTGAACGGCAAGCGCGGGCGGCGACAGTCACCCGGACAACGGCTGAGACGGACATTGCCCTGACATGCAACTTGGACGGTCGGGGACATGTCAAATTGGATGCAGGGGTTCCATTTTTAGAAC
>k87-1307060_pt1 | contig 13097 bp, 14 predicted proteins | sample MGYA00084031_6733416 | MGnify analysis MGYA00084031
ACGTTCACAACCCCGGTGGTCGACCACCGGGGTTGTGAACGTTTCGGAAGGGTTGTGAGCCTCAGCCGACGTTGACGCCGTAGTCCCGCGCGATCCCGGCCAGGCCCGACGCGTAGCCCTGCCCGATGGCCCGGAACTTCCACTCGCCGTTGTAGCGGTACAGCTCGCCGAAGACCATCGCGGTCTCGGTGGAGGCGTCCTCGGTGAGGTCGTAACGGGCCAGCTCGCGGTCGTTCGAGCGGTCGACGACACGGATGAAGGCATTGCGGACCTGCCCGAACGACTGTCCGCGGGCGTCGGCGTCATGGATCGACACCGGGAAGACGATCGACTTGACCTCCGCCGGCACCGCCGTGAGATCGACGTTGATGGTCTCGTCGTCGCCGTCGCCCTCACCGGTGAGGTTGTCGCCGGTGTGCTCGACGGAGCCGTCCGGCGAACGCAGGTTGTTGTAGAAGACGAAGTGCTGATCGGACAGGACCTTGCCGTTCTCGCCGGTCATCAACGCGCTGGCGTCGAGGTCGAAGTCCACGCCGGTCGTCGCGCGCACGTCCCAGCCGAGGCCCACGCTCACCGCCGTCAGGTTCGGGGCCTCCTTCGACAGCGAGACGTTGCCGCCCTTGGCCAAGCTGACACCCATGCCGATCCTTTCGCTCGATGGTCGTTGTCCCCCGCCACCCTAGTGAAGATCGGACGGGTCGGGCAGCGACGTGTGAGCCCCGCGGTCGCCGGGTATGCGCCCGACTACGTCCGGTGACTTGGGGGAAGAGGGTTCTCGTGGTGATTCGTGTCGCGTCCGTGCCTGCGTCGCACGTCTACGTCCGGCATCTCGCACACCCGGAGGGCGACGACGTGATCCGTCTGAGCGACCCGGTACCGGCGGACGGCCGCAAGGTACCCGGCGGCTGGTGGCCACCGCTCATGCTCGAACCCGGCTGGGTGAGCGACCACCACACCGAACTCGACGTCTTCCACATCCATTTCGGATTCGACGCCGTCGGCGCCGAGAAGCTGCAGGACGTCGTCGCCGAACTCGCCGAGCACGGTAAGCCACTCGTGTACACGGTGCACGACCTGCGCAACCCCCACCACGTGGAGCCCGGCGAGCACGACAAGCAACTCGACGTGCTGATCCCCGCCGCGGACGAGCTGATCACACTCACGCCCGGCGCGGCCGCGGAGATCCGCCGGCGCTGGGGCCGGGAGGCGACGGTGCTGCCGCACCCGCACGTCGTCGAACAGCACTGGATCGAGCGGCCGCGGGAGGACGACGGCCCGTTCGTCGTGGGCGTGCACGCCAAGAGTCTGCGGGCCAACATGGACCTGTTCCCGGTGCTCCACACCCTCGCCGACACCGTGCGGTCCCTGCCCGGCGCGGTGCTGCAGATCGACGTGCACGACGAGATCTTCGACCCCGGCAACACGTACTGGTACAACCCGGAGGCCGGGGAACGCATCCTGCGGTACGGCGAGCTGCCGTCGGTCGAGGTGCGGGTGCATCCCTACTTCGCCGACGACGAGCTGTGGCAGTACCTGTCGAGCCTGTCGGTGTCGGTGCTCCCCTACCGGTTCGGCACCCATTCCGGTTGGCTCGAGGCGTGTTTCGATCTGGGTACCGCCGTGGTGGTACCGAGTTGCGGTTTCTACGGGGAGCAGCGGCCATGCGGCGTCTACACCTACGACGAGACGACATTCGACTCCGATTCCCTCGCACAGGAGATCCGGGAGTTGTACTACAGCAGTAGCTTTCCGCGTGCCGACTGGTCCGATCGCACGGAGGAACAGCGGTCGCTCGCCCACGCACACCGCGAGATCTACCTACGGGCCGTCGCCGCCAGGAGCGCGCGGTGACGCCCCTGCGCATCGCTCTCATCGCCTCCAACCGGTATCCGATCCGTCAGCCGTTCGCCGGTGGGCTCGAAGCGCACGTGTGGCATCTCGCGCACGCGCTCGGCGAGGCGGGACACGACGTGACGTTGTTCGCAGCGCCCGGTTCGGATCCCGACCTGCCGGCCTCCTTCCTGGAGGTGCCGTCGTTCGAGGTCAGCGATCTCGCACAGCGTGACGTGTCGATGCCTTCCGCCGGGTTCCTCGGCGACCACCACGCCTACCTGTCGCTGATGCTCGATCTCGCAGGGCCGTCCGCCGACCGGTTCGACGTGGTGCACAACCACAGCCTGCACTATCTGCCCGTCGCGATGGCGCGGATGCTGCGCACGCCGTTGCTGTGCACGCTGCACACCCCGCCGACCCCCTGGCTCGAGTCGGCGATGACGACCCCCGGTGGGTGTCCGAGCACCTTCGTGGCGGTGAGCCGCCACACCGCGCAGGCGTGGGAGCACGCGACGCCCGGCCCGGTCTCGGTGGTGCCCAACGGCGTCGACCTCGAGGCGTGGCCGGTCGGGCCGGGTGGCGACGACCTGATCTGGTTCGGCCGGCTGGTCCCGGAGAAGGGTACGCACCTGGCGATCCGCGCCGCGCGCCGGGCCGGGCGCCGGTTGCGGATCGCCGGGCCGATCAGCGACCGCGTGTACTTCACCGAGCACGTCGAACCGTTCCTCGGCCCCGACGTCACCTATCTCGGTCACCTGCCTCAGGCCGATCTCGCTGCAGCCGTGGGCCGTTCCGCGGCGTCGCTCGTCACCCCGCAGTGGGACGAGCCGTACGGGCTCGTCGTGGCGGAGTCGCTGGCGTGCGGCACCCCGGTCGTCGCGTTCGCCCGCGGGGGAATTCCCGAGGTCGTCGACGACACGAGCGGGTGTCTCGTCGCCCCGGACGACGTCGACGCTCTCGCCGCGGCTGTCCCGCACGCCACAGCCCTGTCGCGGGCCGATGCCCGTGCGCGTGCGGAGCACCGGTGTTCGGAGCGCACGATGGTCGACACCTACGTCCGTCTGTACCGGCAGTTGGCGGAGGCCACGTGATCGGCTATTACATTCACCATCACGGTCACGGGCATCGCACCCGCGCGGCGAGCATCTGTGCGCACCTCGACTCCCCCGTCACCGCCCTGTCGTCCGCTCCTCTGGGCGAGTCCGCGGGTGTCTTCGACGACGTGGTGGAGTTGCCCCGCGACGACCGGGCCGTCGAGTCCGCCCAGGACCCGACCGCCCACGATGTGCTGCACTGGGTTCCGGTGCACGACGACGGTCTGCGCGAGCGCATGCACGTGCTGGGTTCGTGGATCGCCGCGACACGACCGCGTCTGCTGGTGGTGGACGTGTCCGTGGAGGTCACGCTGCTCGCCCGGTTGTACGGCATCCCGGTGGTGGTGCTCGCGATGCCGGGTGCGCGCACCGACACCCCGCACACGCTCGCGTATTCGGTGGCCGATCATCTGATCGCCCCGTGGTCGCGGGAGGTCTACGACCCGGTGTGCCTGCACCGCTACGCCGATCGCACCTCCTGGGTCGGGGGCATCAGCCGGTTCGACGGCCGGCCCGCACCCGATCGCACCCCGCGCGACCGGCCGCGGGTGCTGGTCGCCAGTGGCAGCGGCGGGTCGTCGTTCACCGTCCGCGACCTGCAGGAGCTCGGTGAGCGGTTCCCGCAGTACGAGTGGCGGGGACTCGGTGTGGCGGGTGGGCCGTGGACCGCCGACCCGTGGCCGGCGCTCGTCGACGCCGACGTGGTGATCGGCCATGCGGGGCAGAACACCGTCGCCGACATCGCCGCCGCCGCACGTCCGGCCGTGGTGATCGCCGAAGAGCGTCCGTTCGACGAACAGCACGCCACCGCAACGGCTCTCGACGGCGCCGGGCTGGTGGTCGGTCTCACCGGGTGGCCGGATCCGGCGGGGTGGCCCGAGCTGATCGAGCGGGCACGTGCACTCGATCCGGTGGAGTGGAAGCGCTGGCAGGTCGACGGTGCCGCGGCCCGCGCCGCTGCTGTCCTGGACGGGCTCGCGGGGACACCGTGACCGTCGCGGTGATCACCGTTGTGGCCGGTCGCAGCACGCACCTGCGGCGTCAGCTCGACGGTCTCGCCCGCAGCACCCGTGTTCCCGACGAGCACATCGTCGTGGCGATGGGGGATCCGGACGTCGCCGAGACGGTCGCGGCCACCGGGTCGTCGGCGCGGGTGGTGCCCATGGAGGTCGGTTCGGGACGGCTGCCGGTCGGGGAAGCCCGCAATCTGGGCGCTCGTACGGCCGCCTCGGATCTGCTCGTGTTCCTCGACGTCGACTGCATTCCGGCGCCCGATCTGCTCGAGCGGTACGTCGGGGCGGCCGACCGGTGTCCGGCTGCCCTGCTCAACGGCCCCGTCACCTACCTGCGCGAACCCGGGCCGGAGGGCTACGACCTCGCCCGGTTGCGCGAGATGATCGATCCGCATCCGGCACGGCCGTTCCCGCCCGACGGGGAGATCACGGTGAACGACGCACACGAGTTGTTCTGGTCGCTGTCGTTCGCTGCCCGTACGATCGTATGGGACCGAATCGGCGGGTTCCACACGGGCTACCAGGGCTACGGCGGCGAGGACACCGACTTCGGGCAGAAGGCCGCGCAGACCGGGGTGCCGATGGCCTGGGTGGGTGGCGCGCACGCCTTCCACCAGCACCATCCGGTGTCGAACCCGCCCGTCGAGCACCTCGACGACATCCTCACCAATGCAGTGCTGTTCCAGCGCCGGTGGGGCTGGTGGCCGATGCGGGGCTGGCTCGACGAGTTCGAGCGTATGGGGTTGGTCGAATACGATGCCGCAGAAGGGCGGTGGAGCCGGGTGGCCACGCCTCGACCGTGAAGGAGGGCCGTGCCCGAGGCCGACGAGACACTCGACCGCATTGCGGCGCGGAGCGCGTTCTTCCGGGTGGGCACCGGCGCCGTCGACGACACCTGGCGACCGACCTCCGCGCTGCGCGATCCCGCCGTGCGCGACGCGCTGGTGGCCGCCACCGCCGAGCGGATGGGCGTCACCGAAGCGCGGGTGGCAGCGTCGACCTGGTTCTTCGGGTACGTGGCCCGGTTGTGGTCGGTGACGGTGGGTTCCCTCGCCGACGCCGGTCGCTGTGTCCGCCTGGACCCGGATGAGTTGCTGTGGCGCGACGACTCCGGAGTGCGGTTGCATCTCGCGGACCCGGAGTTCGGGGACACCGCGACCGAACTGCTCGACTTTCAGATCGAACCGCTCGTCGAGGCGTGGAGCGAGGTGGTCGCCGCCGGACCATTGTGGGGCAACACCGCGTCGGCGTTGATCGGGGCCGGCCGGATGATCGGCCCCGAGGCGGAACCTCACGTCGCCGCACTGCTGTCCGATCCGAGGCTCGCCGACGCCGTCGATCCGCGGACCGGACGCCGCCGGAGCTGCTGCCTGTTCTACCGGACACCGGCCGGTGGGGTGTGCGGCGACTGCGTCTTCCCCACCCCACCCGAAGTCCGTCCGACGGAACTCGCGTAACAGAAGTTACGGGGCCGTCGGCCCGAGCGGGTGCGAGTCGCGCGGGGCGGCAACGGTATTCTCACCGGGTGGACTCACGGACGACGATACTCGCGCAGGTGCGTGGCGCCGCCGTGGGTTCGTTGTCCGGAGCGGTCGGCATCGCCGCCCACGGGATGGCCGGTGGCGGTATGCCGCCGAGCCAGTCCGCCGTGGTGCTGCTGCTGGCCGTGTGCGCCGGCGTCGGCGCCGTGGTGTCCTCCTTCACCGTGCGCGACCGGAACTGGCCGTTCCTGCTCGCCGCGCTGGCGTCGGGTCAACTGGCCGGGCACATCACACTGTCGCTCGTCGGCGGCGCCTCGCACGACGTGACGCTCTCCCCCGCGATGCTCGGCGCCCACCTCGCCGCGATCGTCGCGTCGGCGGGGGTGGTGCGCGGCGTCGAACGCGCCTGCCTGCACGTGCTCGCGGCGTTCACCCGCATCGTTCTCTTCGTCTTCTCCGCTCCCGCGGTGGAGGTCGCCGGCTGGTCGCCGACACCGGTCCATCGCGCGACGCTGCAGCCGTGGCTGCTGGCCGTCGCCACCGCCGGGACACGCGCCCCACCCGTCACCGCCTGATCGCGCACCCCACCGGCCCCCTTGCCTCGTACCGGCGCAATTCCGGGGCCCGAATCACCGTGCGGTGAGCGCGATCTCCTTCGGTCACGTCTCGACCCCCGGTGGGCCGAGACATGACGTCCTCGGCGCGGCGCCGATCGCGGCTGCCCGCCCTTCGCACGACGGCACCGTTCGCCGTGACCCCGGCTCCCAGTGTCCGACGCCCGTCGGCTCGCCGGTGCGCGGATCGGTTGTCGTCCCACGACGAATCGAGACACAGTCATGTCCGTACCCGAACTCGCCCGCGACGCATCCGACGCGGCCGCAACCCCGACCGGGAGTTCCTCCCCCCGGCGCGACCTGCGTGCGCTGATCATGCGGCTGCACTTCTACGCCGGAATCCTGGTGGCGCCCTTCCTGTTGATCGCGACGATCAGCGGCGGTCTCTACGCGATCGCACCCACCCTCGAGCAGGTGATCTACCGCGACTACCTGCACGCCGACCCCTCGGGTCCGCCTCTCCCCCTGTCGCTCCAGATCCGGGCGGCGCAACTGGCCCGGCCGGATCTGACCGTCTCGGCGGTGCGACCGGCCGCCGAACTCGGCGAGACCACCCGCGTGCTGTTCACCGATCCCTCGCTGGGTGAATCCGAACGCACCGCGGTGTTCGTCGACCCCACCACCGCGGCTCCCGTCGGGGAGACCACCGTCTACGGCAGCGCCGGCGCACTGCCGGTGCGTACCTGGATCTCCCAGCTGCACCGGCACCTGCATCTCGGTGAACCCGGCCGCATCTACAGCGAACTCGCCGCGTCCTGGCTGTGGGTGATCGCCCTCGGTGGCGTGTACCTGTGGGTGCGGCGGCACCGTACCCAGCGCACCCGGAACCGGGAAACCCCGCGACTGTTCACGGTGGACCGCACGGCGCGGGGCCGTGCCCGCACCCTGAGCCGGCACGGCGCCGTCGGCATGTGGCTCCTCGTCGGGCTGATCTTCCTCTCCGCCACGGGGCTCAGCTGGTCGAAGTACACCGGCGCGAACATCGGAGAGCTACGGGCCGCGCTGAACTGGGCCACTCCCGTCACCGATTCCGCCCTCGACTCGTCCGCGACGTCGGCCGCAGGTGGGCACGAGGGGCACGGCGGTCACACCGGCACCACCGGTGACGTACAGGTACTCGACCGCACCATCGACGCCCTGGACGCCGCCCTCGCGGTCGCCGCGGAGAACGAGGTCCGCGGCCGGGTCGAGATGAGCATCCCGTCGACGGACCACACGGCGATCACGATCACCGAGACACGACAGCCGTGGGCGTTCGTCACCGATGCGGTCGCGGTGGATCCGGACTCGAAGGCGGTGACCGACGTGAACCGTTTCGCCGACTGGCCGTTGGCCGCCAAACTCACCGCCTGGGGCATCTCCCTGCACATGGGCATCCTGTTCGGTCTGCCCAGCCAGCTCGTGTTGCTCGCTCTCGCACTCGCGTCGGGCGTGGTGATCGTGGGCGGTTACCGGATGTGGTGGCAGCGGCGCCCGACCCGCGGGGGTTCCCGGGTGGGTCGTCCTCCGGTACGCGGCGCGTGGCGGCAGGCCCCGCCGGCGGCAGTGTTTGCGATTGCGGCCGTGGCGGCGGTCGTCGGCTGGTTCGTTCCGTTGCTGGGGCTGAGCCTGCTCGCCTTCCTCGTCCTCGACGTCGCGGTCGGTCTCCTACGGGGCCGGACGGTGCGGTGACCGGCGGCCTCCGGGATGAGGCACCATGGCCGAATGGCTTCCCGTCGAAGAATCCTCGTGCCCGTCGCCGTCGTGCTGGTGGTGCTGACCGTCGCCGCTCTCGGGGGCTACCGGCTCATGAGCTCCCGAACCTTCCAGTTGTTCGGGGGGCTGGTCGATCGCGTGGACACGACCGAGAAGGTGGTCGCACTGACCCTCGACGACGGACCCAGCGGCCTCACCCCGGAGGTACTGCAGACCCTCGAGGACGCCGACGTCCCGGTCACCTTCTACGTCACCGGCAGGGAGCTCGAGGAGCGGCCGGAGCTCGGCCGGGCCATGGTCGAGGCCGGGCACGAGCTCGGCAACCACACCGCGTCGCACCGGCGGATGATCTTCGTCGGTGGCGGCACGGTGGCCGAGGAGATCGAACACACGGACGCCGCGATCCGGGCGGCCGGTTTCGACGGCGAGATCACTTTCCGTCCGCCTTACGGCAAGAAACTCGTCGCCCTGCCCCGATATCTCGCCGACCACGACCGGACCACGGTGATGTGGGACGTCGAACCGGATTCGGAGGCCGCCGACACCGACACGATCGTGCGGACCGCGCTCGAGCAGACACGGCCGGGGTCGATCGTCCTGCTACACGTCATGTACCCCTCGCGGGCGACGTCGCTGGCCGCGATCCCCGGGATCGTCGACGGTCTGCGCGCCGAGGGCTACCGCTTCGTGACGGTGTCGGAACTGCTCGGCATGCGGGACGCGGACTGAGCCCGGTCAGGTGAACGGCACCCCACCGGTGACGGCGATGGTCTCGCCGGTGATGTAGCTCGATTCCTGTGAAGCGAGGAAGACGTAGGCCGGGGCGAGTTCGGAGGGCTGCCCCGGCCTGCCGAGCGGGGTGTCCCTGCCGAACTGCGCGTAGGCGTCCTTCGGCATGGTCGCGGGGATGAGGGGGGTCCAGATCGGTCCGGGTGCAACCGCATTGACGCGGATGCCCTTGCTCGCGACGTCCGCGGCGAGTCCCTTGGTGAAGTCGACGATCCCGGCCTTGGTGGTCGCGTAGTCGAGCAGGCCGGGTGACGGGCTCACCGCCTGGATCGAGGTGGTGTTCACGATCGTCGAACCCGCCCGCATCTCGGCGACGGCGAACTTCGAGAGCCAGAACAGGGCATAGAGATTCGTCTTCATCACGCGGTCGAACTGCTCGGTGGTGATGTCGGCGATCCCACCGGGTTCGAGATGCTGGTAGGCGGCGTTGTTGACGAGGATGTCGATGCCGCCGAATTCGGAGACGGTGGTGGCGACGAGGTGCCGGCAGAACTCCTCCTCGCGGATGTCGCCGGGCACCAGCACCACCCGGCTGCCCGCGGCCTCGACGAGGGTGGCGGTGCGGCGGGCGTCCTCGTCCTCGGCGTCGAGGTAGGTGAGCACGACGTCCGCGCCCTCACGGGCGAAGGCGACGGCCACGGCCCGGCCGATGCCGGAGTCCCCGCCGGTGATCAGAGCGCGGCGTCCCTCGAGGCGTCCGCTGCCGCGGTAGCTGTCCTCCCCGTGGTCGGGCGCGGACAGCAGTGCGTCGGTCGCCCCGGGATAGGGGATCTCGGGCTGCCGGTCGAGCGGGGGAACGGGATGCTGCTCCCCCGGGTGTTGCATGCGGTACTGGTCCTTCTCCGGCACGGTGGGCCTCCCTCGATCGGGTTCACAGGAGGCGGTACCCGATCGAGGGAGGACTCACACGGACCGTCAGATCTCCGGATCGACCTCGGCGCGCTCGATCGCGGAGTCGGACACGTTCCACTTCTCGAGGATCTCCGCGTAGGTGCCGTCGGCGATGAGCTCGTTGACGGCGTCGGCGATCTGCGGCGCGATGTCGGAGCCCTCCGGGAAGACCATGCCGTTGTAGACGGGGTTCAGCAGCGCGGAGACGCGCATCCACTCGCCGGGGCGGATCGACTCGGTGTAGCCGAAGGTCTGCGACCCGACGGTGGCGACGTCGGCGCGACCGCTCTTGACGGCCAGCTCCGAGCTCGGCTGGTCGGGGAAGGTCGACAGTGTGATCGGATCCTTGCCGTCGGCGACGCACTTCTGCGAGACCTCCTCGAGGGTGACCTGGGTGGTCTGTCCCTGGACGAGCGCGACGGTCAGGCCGCAGATGCCGGTGAGGTCGTCGCCGGCCTGGATCGCCGATCCGGCAGGGGCCTCGAGGTAGTAGCCGCTCTTCATCCAGGAGACCTGGTCGACGATCTGCATGCGCTCGGCCGTCACGTCGGCGCTCCACAGACCGAAGTCGTAGCGGCCGGACTGCACGCCGGGGATCATGTCGGCGAAAGCGGGCTTCTCGAAGGTGAAGTCGATGTTCAGCCGCTCGGAGAGTTCCGCGGCGACGTCGATCGCGACACCCTGCAGTTCCTCTCCCTCGAGGAAACCGATGGGGGGCCAGGCACTCTGGACGGCGACGGTGTACTCGGTGGCAACCGACTCCGCGGTGGCGTCGTCTGCGTCGGAGTCGCTCGACGAGCAGGCCGTCAGGCCGACCGTCGCAGCGAGGGCCAGGCCGGCCAGGGAGGCCGAGCGCACGCCGAAGGAGCGGAAGATGGTGCGGGACACGATGTTCTCCAGGGGTGTGGGGTGGATCAGAGGACGCGGCGCAGGAAGTTGCGGGTGCGTTCCTCGCGCGGATTCGTGAAGATGCGGTCGGGGGTGTCCTGTTCGACGATGCGGCCGTCGGACATGAACACTACGCGGTCGGCGACCTCGCGGGCGAACGCCATTTCGTGGGTGACGACGATCATCGTCATGCCGGACTCGGCGAGGTCGCGCAGCACCTCGAGGACCTCCCCGACGAGTTCGGGGTCGAGGGCGCTGGTCGGTTCGTCGCACAGCAGCACGTCCGGTTCCATCGCCAGGGCCCGGGCGATGGCGATGCGCTGCTGCTGACCGCCGGAGAGCTGCCGGGGGTAGGCGTTCTCCCGGTCGGCGAGCCCGACCCGCGCGATGAGGCGGCGGGCGTTCTCGACCGCCTCGGCCTTGCTCTGCCCGCGCACGGCCTGCGGTGCCTCGATGACGTTCTCGAGCACCGTCAGGTGTGGGAACAGGTTGAACTGCTGGAAGATCATGCCGATGCGGGCCTGCTGCGCGCGGTACCGCCGGGGCCGCAGGGCGTGCAGTTTCCCGTCGCGCAGTTCCTGCCCCATGAGCATGTCGCCGACCCGGACGACCCCGGAGTCCGGTTTCTCGAGCAGGTTGATGCAGCGCAGCAACGTGCTCTTGCCGGAGCCGGACGGGCCGATCAGGCACACCAGTTCGCCCTTGGCGATGTCCAGGTCGATGCCGTCGAGGACGTACGGTCCGTCACCGAATCGCTTGCGCAGATTGCGGATCGAGACGCCGCGGGTGTCTGTTCCGGCGTCGAGCGTGTCGGCGCCGATCTGGGTCTCCGTCATCAGATGTCCGCTTCCGTGCCGAGGGAGGTGCTGGTGGCCGTGCGGGTGGTGCCTCGCGCGAAACGCTTCTCGACGAACTGCTGGCCGACGGACAGCAGGCTGGTGAGGATGAGGTACCAGATGGTCACGACCATGAGCAGCGGGATGACCAGGAAGTTCTGGTTGTAGATCAGTTGCGCCGCGTACAGCAGGTCGGTGACGGCGATGACGCTGACCATCGACGTCGCTTTGAGCGTGGAGATGAGCAGGCTGCCCGCCGGGGGCAGGATCACCCGCATGGCCTGCGGCAGCACGATGCGGCGCAGGATGCGGCCGTGCGGCATGCCGAGCGCTTCGGCCGCCTCGGTCTGCCCGGCGTCCACCGAGAGCAGGCCGCTGCGGATGATCTCGGCGGCGTAGGCCGACTCGTGCAGGGTCAGCCCGATGATCGCGACCATGGACGAGGCGATCAGGTCGGAGGTCTCGATGGAGAACCACTCCGGCCCGAACGGGATGCCCAGCGAGATCTTCGGGTACAGGTAGCCGATGTTGAACCAGAACAGCAGCTGCACGAGCAGCGGGATGGACCGGAACAACCACACGTAGGCCCACGAGACGGCCTGCAGGACGGCGTTGTGCGACATGCGCATCACCGCGAGGATCGTGCCGACGACGAACGCCAGGACGGTCGAGACGGCGGTGAGCCACAGCGTCAGCCACAGGCCGTGCAGGATCCGTCCGCTGAAGAAGTACTCGGCGACGACGTCCCACTGGAACGCCTCGTTGCGGGCGACCGAGACGATCGCGCCGAGCACGACCAGGCCCACGAGGACGCCGGAGACGATCCGCCAGGGATGGCGAACCGGCACCGTGCCCTGGGTGCGTTCGATCTCGACGGCGCGAGCGAACTCGCTCTCGTGCAGGAGTTTCGAGCTCATCTCACTCGACCGGCGGGTTCAGGGTGACGGAGTCGAGGAGCATCGAGTCGGCACCGTAGCTCTCGACGATCTCGGCGTAGGTGCCGTTGTCGACGAGTTCCTGCATGGCCGCGGCGAACGCCTCGCCGAGACCGTTGCCCTTCGCGGTGGCGATACCGGTGAACTTCTGGTTGAAGATCGGGCCGGTGAGCTGCAGTTCGGTGTCGTTGTCCGAGATGTAGACGCCCGAGACGCTGTTGACGGTGGCGAGGTCGGCGCGGTTCGACTTGACCGCGAGGATCGCCGACGCCTGGTCGGGGAAGGTCGTGACGGTGATCGCGGGCTTCCCGGCGCTCTCGCAGTCGGTCGATTCGACTTCGAGGAGCGGCACGGTGGTCTGCCCGGCGATCGCGGCGATCGTCTTTCCGCACAGCTGGTCCATGCTGTCGCCGACCGGCTCGTCCGAAGCGGAGCCGAGGAACCGGTAGCCGACCTTGCCGATCGGGATCTGGTCGATGATCTGCTTGCGCTCCTCGGTGACGTCCGTGGCCCACAGGCTCAGGTCGTACTTGCCCGACTGCAGGCCCGGGATGGAGGCGTCGAAGGAGTTGGCCTCGACGGAGATCTCGAGTCCGAGCAGTTCGGCGGCGGCGGTGGCGAGGTCGAGGGTGATGCCGGTGATGTTGCCGTCGGCGTCACGGCTGTACATCGGCGGGTTCGAGTCGCCGTCGACGGCGTCGAGGGTCGCGCCGCGGAACTCCTCCGGGACGAGCGCGGCGAGTTCGTCGTTCGCGGCGACCGGCGCGACGGTGGTGTCCTCGTCGGAGTCCGAGGAGGAGCACGCGGCCAGGCTCAGTACGGTGAGAGCGGCGAGGGCACCGGCGGCGAAGGGGCGGAAGCGGGTCATAGGGAGAGGTTCCTTGTTTGTCGGTCGGGCCGAACCGGTCAGGCCGGCTCGGAGTTCAGGACGAGGTCGCGGATGGAGACCTGGGCGCGGTAGTCGCGGTGCAGGTCCACCTCGGAGGGAAGCAGTGCGCTCGAACCGGTTTCGAGTACGTCCACCGCGG
>k87-2075190_pt1 | contig 13093 bp, 14 predicted proteins | sample MGYA00084031_6733416 | MGnify analysis MGYA00084031
AAGACGGAAATGGGTGAACGCGCGGCGGAGATGCTGCTCCGCCTGATGGCCGATCCGACCTACGAGGCGGAGGACGTGATTTACACGCCCGAGCTCGTCGTGCGCGAATCGACGCGGGCGGTCGGCGTTGGGGCGCGCGGCTAGCGGCGGCCATTCAAAAACGAAAACGGCGCCATCGTCAAGCCCGTGATCGCTTGATCGATGGCGCCGTTTGTCTGTGTGTACCCGATTTCCCGATCGGCGATGCACCGTCCGGTGAACCGGCCAAACGCGGCGCACGGCTTCCCGATACCGCCCGCGCATGCGTGTTGACACATGCGCGAACTTCACGTTCGGCGCAGTTCGAGATGAATCGGCGGCGGGCGATGACGGCCCGGGTGCGCTTCAGGCGGGCGCTCTTTTCCTGACGATCAGGTAGACGGCGACCGCCGCGATCCCGGCCGTCCCCGCGACGATCAGCGCCGGCAGGCCGAAGGCGGACGCCGCAGGCTCATACACCGCGACGGGGGATTCCCGGTTCAGGAACTCCGTGAAAAAACGACGCCGCTCCTCGTCCCCGGCCATCTCGTCCACGGCTTCGTCCGACAGCGGCACCATGCCGTTCGGGCCGGCGACGGGAACGGGATAACGGTATCGCTCGTTGTACTCGAGCAGGAGCAGGAACGATCCACCCTGCTCCTGGAATTCCCGCGCGATTGCAACATCGTTGAAATCGATGCCGGCCGTCATCCGCCGCGGAACCTCGCCCCGGTATACGCGTTCGACTTCGAAGGCGTAGCCGACGAATATCGGGGCTTCCGATACCGTCATGTCCGATGCGAAGTCATATCTTCCGGTGACGATGATGTCCGCCCGTTCCGCCACTTCCCCGGGCGGGACGGCGGCCCAACCGGTCGCATATACGACGCTTCCGGCGAGAGCGTAGGCCGCCGCGAACAGGACGGCGGCGAAGGCGGCGCGCATTTTGGCCACGATGCATCCCTCCCCTCAGGGAAATCTTACCACAAAAAAATCCCGCGTGCGCCTTCGCGCAGCGGGAATCCGACATCGATTCACTTCCGGTTGGCAATCAACTCGCGAATCGCGCCCCGGCGCCAGCGGGACACCGGCAGCCGCTTCGCGTCCGGCCCTTTCTCGCCGAAGTAGAGGACTTCGCCGTCGAATTCGCTGACTTTTCTCAGGTTGACGTACGTATCGGGGGCGACCAGACAGAAATTCGGATCCGATCGGAGCAGCGCGATCCGGTCGCTGCTCAGACGTTTCTTCAGCTTGAAGTTGCGGCCGTCGAAAAACACCAGCTCGGGCCCGCCTACCCTGAAGAACAGCACGTCGCGCTCCGGCGCGAGATCTTCGTACAGATCGCGATCGGTCGGTGCGGCTTGCGTCATCGCCATTCCCCCATTTCCCCCTTTATTTGGCCCACTCTCTGTATATATGGTTTTTGTGAGCGCTTACATTATAACACGAAGTGGCGCCGGCCGGAAGCGGGAATTTCGCCGGACGGTTGGCGGGGCGACGGGCGGAATTTTATAATGGAAGTACATCCGGGCCGGGAAACGTTCCGGCGGAGGGGGAATGAACGTGACGAATCCGGACAGACCGGTGTATGAACAGGCATGCTTTGCGGGCGGATGCTTCTGGTGCATGGTGGAGCCGTTCGAGGAGATGCCCGGCGTCATCCGCGTCGTGTCGGGCTACACGGGCGGCCACAAGCCGAACCCGACCTACGAGGAAGTCTGCTCGGGAACGACGGGGCACGCGGAAGCCGTCCACATCACATACGACCCGCGGCGGATGCCGTACCGGCTGCTGCTCGACATCTTCTGGCGGCAGATCGACCCGACGGATCCGGGCGGCCAGTTCCACGACCGCGGCTCGTCCTACAGGACCGCGATCTTCTATTACACGGAGGAGCAGCGGGAACTCGCCGAGGCATCGAAGCGGGAGCTCGAGGCGAGCGGCCGGTTCGACAAGCCGATCGTGACGGAGATCGTGCCCGCGGGGCCTTTTTATCCGGCGGAGGAGTACCACCAGGCGTATCACCGGAAGCAGCCTTACCGGTACAAGATGTACCGCAAGGCATCCGGGCGGGACGAGTTCATCGCGAAGCATTGGCGGATGCGGAAGGATCCGGAGGAGCTGAAGCGCCGGCTGACGCCGCTGCAGTACGAAGTGACGCAGAACGCCGCGACCGAACCGCCCTTCCGCAACGAGTATTACGACAACGAGGAGGAAGGCATCTACGTCGACATCGTGTCGGGAGAGCCGCTCTTCTGCTCGAAGGACAAGTTCGACGCCGGATGCGGATGGCCGAGCTTCACGCGCCCGATCCACAAGGGCAGCATCACCGAGCATCTGGACCTGTCCCACGGGATGGTGCGGATCGAGGTGCGCAGCCTGGTGGCCGATTCGCACCTCGGCCACGTCTTCCCGGACGGGCCGCCGGAGCGCGGCGGACTGCGCTACTGCATCAACTCGGCGGCGCTGCGGTTCATCCCGAAGTCGGAGATGGAAAAGGAGGGCTACGGCGCCTACCTCGGGCTGTTCGAACCGGAGGAATGAGTCCCCGGCCCCGGGGGTTGCGCCCGGCGAAAAACGAAGGGCAGCCGCCAGGGCTGCCTTTTCGTCGTCATATGCGGCATATGCGCGCCGGTCACGGCACCCGGCTGCGCAGCGCGGTCAGCGAGCCTTCCAGCGCGTAGGCGCCGAGGTTGGCCGGCACGAGGAAGCAGTCGCCGCGCCGGACGGGCAGCTCGCCGCCGTCCCAGCGCAGCGTGCCGGAGCCGTCCGCGGCGACCAGGATGTCGAAGCTCTCGCCCGATGTCGCGAGTTCCGCCCGGCCGTCCGCGATTCCCTTCTCGACGACGAAGTACGGCGATTCCGCGATCCGGAGCCATTCGCCCGGCCGGAGGCCGTCCGTCTTCATGTGCTTCGCGCCGGCGCCCTCGTAGGCGATGACGTTCAGCGAATCCTCGATATGGAGTTCGCGCGGCTTGCCGTCGAGCCCCGGCCGGTTGTAGTCGTACAGCCGGTACGTCGTGTCCGAGTTCTGCTGGATCTCCGCCACGACCACGCCCGCGCAGAGCGCGTGCACCGTGCCCGCGGGGATGTAGAACGCGTCGCCCGCCTCGACCGGCACTTCCCGCAGGACTTCCATGATCCGGCCTTCGGCGATCGCCTTCTCCAGCTCCGCCCGGCCGACGCCTTCCTTCAGGCCGTAGATGATCTTCGCGCCGGGCTTCGCTTCGAGCACGTACCACATCTCGGTCTTGCCGAGCTCGCCCTCCGGCAGCCGCTCGTAGTCATCCGTCGGATGCACCTGAACGGACAGGTCGTCGTTGCAGTCGAGCAGCTTCACGAGCAGCGGAAACCGGCCGTTCCGTTCGGAAAATCCCTTCGCGCCGAACCATTCCCGGCCGAGCGTCCCGCGGATTTCGTCCAGCCCCTTGCCGGCGAGCGGGCCGTTCAGGACGCGCGTCGTGCCGTTCGGATGGTCGGCGATCATCCAGCCTTCGCCGATCGCCCCTTCCGGCGGCTGAAGTCCGAAGCGTTCCAGCGCGCGTCCGCCCCAGACCCGTTCCTTGAACACGGGGGCGAATTTGAGCGGATAAGGATGCACGCCCATGGATGTCTCCACTCCCTTTATCGTTTGTTCGGTCAGCTTCTGTGCGGCCGGCTTCTTATCCGCCGGCTTCCCTCGCGGCATGCTTCGCGTTTCCCTTGCGCTCCACCGCAATCAGATAGGGCGCCTGCGGCCGCTGGATCATCCGGTACAGCACCGCTTGTCCTTCGTCCGCGGGCAGCGAGCGCGCCCATTCGTCGACCGCCTCGCCCTCTTCGCGGCCGCCTTCGTGGCCCGTGTAGACGACGACGGTAAGCACGCCGCCCGGGCGGAGGAAACGGAGCGAAGCGTCCAGCGCCGGCAGCGTCGTCTCCGGCCGGGTTACGACCGATTTCGCTTCTTCCGCGCCGGGCAGGTAGCCGAGGTTGAACATGACGGCGGAGACGCGCCCCGCAAGTTCCGCGGGCAGCAGCTCCGCCATCCGGTGGTGGCTCGCGAGATAAAGTTCAAGCCGCGTCTCCGGAGCGGCCGTCGCCACGCGGGCGCGCGCCGCGTCCAGGGCGGCCTGCTGGATGTCGAAACCGTAGACGGTGCCCTTCGGGCCGACGGCCTGCGCGAGGAAAGCGGTGTCGATGCCGTTGCCGACGGTCGCATCGATGACGGCGTCCCCCGGCCGGATCCGTTCGGCGGCCAGCCGGTGGGCCATCGTCAGCACGGACGGGAAACCCATCAGCAGCTCCCCGGGCAGCCGCCGGCTCCGCCCGCGCTGGCGGCGAGTTCGTCGTCTTCGTCCGTTCGCTCGGCGCCGCCTGCGGCGAATCCGTTCGCGAATCCGGCAGCCGTCCCCGCCGCGGCGGCATCCGGAACGCCGGGAAGCATGCCGCCGAACGAGCGCGCCGCGTCCGGACGGCCGGCGACATCGCCCCCGCCGACCGCGCCGGGACCGCCGCCCGAGCGCGGCATCCCCGCTTCTCCCGCGTCCGTCGCCGCAGCCGGCGCCTTGGCCCCGCGCTTCTTGCCCTGCCAGGTATTCCGCCGTTCGAGCTCCGCGTCGATCGCGTTCAACACTTCCCATTTCTTCAGGCTCCACATCGGCCCGATGAGCAGCTCCCGCGGCGCGTCGCCCGTCACGCGGTGGACGATCATCTCCGGCGGCAGCATCTCGAGGGTGTCGACGACCAGGTTCACGTATTCGTCCATTTCGAGAAAACGAACCAGGCCCGCCTGCCACTGCTTCACCATCGGCGTCTTCTTCATCAGGTGGAGCAGATGGATCTTGATCCCCTGCACGTCCATGTCCGCGACCGCGCGCCCCGTCTCGAGCATCATGTCATGCGTTTCGAGCGGCAGCCCGTAGATGATGTGGGCGCAGACGCGGATGCCGCGTTCGCGCAGCCGCCGGACGGCGTCGTAGAAGCAGGCCGTGTCGTGCGCCCGGTTGATCAGCTTCGAGGTCGACTCGTGGATCGTCTGCAGTCCCATCTCGACCCACAGATACGTCCGCTCGTTCAGCTCGGCGAGGTAGTCGACGACGTCGTCCGGCAGGCAGTCCGGCCGCGTCGCGATCGACAGGCCGACGACGCCGGGCTGCGCGAGGATCGTCTCGTAATATTCGCGCAGCACGTGGACCGGCGCGTACGTGTTCGTGTACGCCTGGAAATAGCCGATGTAGAGCGCGTCCGGCCACTTCTTGTGCTGGCGGTCGCGGACCGTGTTGAACTGCGTGACGAGGTCGTCGCGCCGGCTGCCGGCGAAGTCGCCGGACCCGCGCGCGCTGCAGAACGTGCAGCCGCCGATCGCGAGCGTGCCGTCGCGGTTCGGGCAGGTGAAGCCGGCGTCCAGCATGACCTTGAACACCTTGCGGCCGAACTGCCGGCGCATCTCGTAGTTCCAGGTATGAAACCGCTTGTCGCCCCACAGGAGCGGCGTTTCGCCGCCCGCGGGCATCGTACCGGCGGATTTCACTTCCACGTTCCTCCGTCCCCCGGCCGTATGAAGGCCGTGCAATCATGGGACCATTATAGCGAAAAAAAATTTTTTTCGCCATGCGCCCGCCCGTTCCTTCCGCAGCGGACCGGTTCGCGCCGAAACCAGAACGATCGGCCGCCCGGCGGGCCGGAAAACGCGCTTTCCGGGTCCGTCCGGCGTACGAATCCCGGACCCGGAAAACGCATCGTTCGGAATCGGGAACTGGAAAAAAATCGCCCGTTCCGGAGCGGTCGGATTGCGGGCGTCTTGATAAACCTTACATGATATGTTATATTGAAATTGCGTCAAATCAACAAAAAAACCTTACATGAGATTCATTCTCGGTCGAAATAACGGGCGTCCAATCGTTTACAGAATTGACAGCAACACATTTCAAGCGAGGTGAACGGCATGGATCGGCTGAGGATTCCGAACGGCGACGAGAAGGTGACGGTCGAACTGACGGTCAAGGAGCTGCTGGCGCTGGCCGGCCAGAAGTTCCGCCTCGACCGGAACGTCGAGATTTCCGCGCGCAGGAAGCTCAACGAAGCGATCGAAGACACCTACCATCTGGAGCCGAAGACGGTTCACTGACGGCGGGACGCGGCGTTCGTGCGGGACCTTCCGGATTCACCCGGAAGGTCTTTTTGCTTGCCTTCTTTACATCCACGCCGCCATCGGGCACAATGGGGAATAGCGTGCAAGGGGGGAATGGACGCATGCGATTGCGCGGAAGGAAAGGCATCCGCGAAGAAATCGAGAACCAGCCGGATTTGGTCGTGCTCGATCCCGCGCCGTACAGGGGCCGCTGGCGCGAGCGGTTCGGCAACGACCGGCCGATCCATGTCGAGCTCGGCATGGGCAAGGGGAAATTCATCAGCGAGATGAGCGTGCGGTACCCGGACATCAATTTCATCGGAATCGACATGTACGACGAGCTGATCCGCCGGGCGGCCGTCAAGGCGCGGACGGCCTGGGCGCCGTTGGGAGTCGATCGTCCGCCCAACCTTCAGCTCGTGCGCGCCAACATCGAGTATCTGGAGACGTTCTTCGCGCCGGGCGAAGTCGAGCGGATCTACCTGAACTTCAGCGACCCGTGGCCGAAGAAGCGGCACGCGAAGCGGAGGCTGACGCATCCCCGCTTCCTGAAGAAATACATCGAGATTCTGAACGACAACGGCGAGATCCATTTCAAGACCGATTCCCGCGACTTCTTCGAGTTCTCATTGAACAGCTTCTGCGACATGCAGATCCAGCTTCGGAACATCTCGCTCGACCTGCACCGGGACGGCGTGCGCGAGGATCTCGTCATGACCGAGTACGAGACGAAATTCGCCGGACAGGGCATGCCGATCTACCGGCTCGAGGCCGTCGTCGGCGAGGCGGCGCTCCGCCGTCACCGCGAGGCGGTGCAGGCCGAGCTTGCGAAGATTCGCACGGGCAGGCCGCCGGCCGTCCGGCCCGAATCCTGAGCGTGCGCGGGTCCCGGCCGGGACGGCGTCGAAGCCCGATCCCCGCTCCGCCCGGACGCCGCGCCCGACCGGCTACGGGATTTCGGCCGGCATCCATCCGACGGACGTGACGAAGAGGGCCGTCACCGTGCCGATTACGGCTCCGGCCGCCACGTCCGACGGATAATGGAGGCCGAGATAGATGCGCGACCAGGCGACCGACGCCATGATGACGAGGCCGGCGGGCAGCAGCACCGGCAGCAGCCGGGCGTCCGCCGCCGCGAGAAAAGGAATGACGAAGGCGCAGATCGCCGTCGTGTGCCCGGACGGGAACGACGGGTCGGTGAGCGGCTTCTTCGTTCCGGTCACGATCTCCTTCAGCGCCTGGTACGGCCGCAGACGGCGGACTTTCCGCTTCACGACATAGACCGGAATGTGGCTGATCACGATGGCCGTCAGGCTCTGCCATCCCGCCTCGTTCCAGGGCGCGGGCGCGAGCAGCGCGACCGCGAGCGACGTCATCAGCGTAAAAAAGGCCCCGCCGGCGTGCGTGATCGTCCGCAGCCAGACGCCGAGCAGCCTCCGCACTCCTCTCTCGAAACGGCGCCCGTTCGCCCACACCACCAGCCGCTTCTCCTGGGCGACGAGCCATGCGCGCAGCCGTCCGGCCGCTTCTTTCCATCCGTTCTTCATCGGTTCCTCCGTCCTGCGTTCGGTTCCGGATTGAGTCGGCGCAAACCTCCATTCCGCATCATACCACAGAAAGCCCCCGGTGTTCCGCCGCATGTCCGTTTTTTTCGGTCCGGCGTTTCACCCGCGCGGGGTTCTTTTTGTCCCGTCACGGATGAAAAGGACGCCGGTTGGAAACGTTATACGAGACAGACAGAAAACAGACAGAGAGAGAACAGGGCAACCAAAGGGGGCGCTATCGCACATGTTCAACGTTCTGCTGGTCGCCGCGCAGATTCTCGTCGCCTGCGTCGGCGTGTATCAGTTCGCGATCTCGCTGTTCGGCCTCAGGAAGCGGAAGGCGCGCCGCCGGCACGAACCGAAGCATTCGTTCGCCGTCATCGTCGCCGCCCACAACGAGGAGCGGGTGATCGGCGCGCTGCTCGACAATCTGCTGAAGCTCGACTATCCGCGCGAACTGTACGACATCTTTGTCATCTGCGACAATTGCACCGACCGCACGGCGGACGTGGTCCGCGCATACGGCGTCCATGCGTTCGAGCGGCGGAATCCCGCGCTCCGGGGCAAGGGTCACGCGATCGAATGGATGCTGAACGAGCTGTGGAAAATGCCGAAGTCCTATGATGCGGTCGTCATGTTCGACGCCGACAACCTCGTCAGCCCCGACTTCCTCCGCTGCATGAACGACGACCTGTGCGAAGGGCACCGGGTCATCCAGGGCTATCTGGACACGAAAAATCCGACCGACTCCTGGGTGACGGCCGCCTACGGCATCACCTACTGGTACTGCAACCGGCTGTGGCAGCTGTCGCGCACGAACCTCGGCATGGCGAATTTCCTCGGCGGCACCGGGATGTGCTTCGAAACGCGGCTGCTGAAGGAAATGGGCTGGGGCGCGACGAGCCTCGTCGAGGACCTCGAGTTCACGATGCGCTGCATCAAGCGGGGCATCTATCCCGTGCTGGACTACGACGCGAAGGTGTACGACGAGAAGCCGATCACGCTGCGGGCGTCCGCCCGCCAGCGGCTCCGGTGGATGCAGGGGCATTTCTGCGTGGCGCGGCGGTACTTTCTGCCCCTGCTGCTGGACGCGCTGAGGGAGCGGAATTTCATCAAGTTCGACGCCGCGCTCTATTCGGTCACGGTGTACAACGTGCTGATCGCGTTTCTCGCGACCGCCGCGCTCTGGATCGACAATCTGCTGCCGTCGGCGAACCGTTTCGCCTCGATCTACGAATGGCTGCCGAGCTGGACGCCCGGCGCGGCGCTGACGCTCTCCGCGCTCCAGTTCCCGGCCGCGCTGCTGCTGGAGCGGGTGAAGGAGCCGCGCGTCTACGCGCATCTGCTGACGATGCCGCTGTTCCTGCTGACGTGGTGGCCGATCACGCTGTACGCTTTTTTCACGCAGAACAACAGGGAATGGAGCCACACGCAGCACACGCGGGTCATCCGGCTCGAGGAGATACGGGGCAAGCGGGTGCGGTTCAACGAAAACGGTTGACAAACCCGGTTCCGGCGTGGTAATATTCATCAAGCGTATTCGAGAGTGGCACAAGCAGAAGCACCCGCTTCTCACCTGACCGGCTGCGGCCGGCTGGTTCGCCGTCCGACAGGCTTTGCATGCGCAGGCGCCGTCTGCGCTGCGGGGCGTTCCAGACTGGTCAAGGAATGCGGGTCCGTGCGGCCCGCTTTTTTCGTGCATGGGATCGCCGCGCATATCTTCCTGGAGGTGGAGTGATTATTAGCCGCGAGCATCAGATCAACGAGGAGATCCGGGCGAAGGAAGTTCGCCTGATCGGACCCGACGGCGAGCAGATCGGCATCAAGCCGTTCCGCGAAGCCTTGCAGATGGCGATCGACATGGATATGGATCTCGTGAACGTCGCGCCGATGGCGAAGCCGCCGGTATGCCGGATCATGGACTACGGCAAGTTCCGGTACGAGCAGCAGAAGAAGGAGAAGGAGGCGCGCAAGAACCAGAAGACCGTCGACGTGAAGGAGATCTGGTTCCGCGCCAACATCGAGGAACACGACTACCAGGTGAAGTACCGGAACGTCGTGAAGTTCCTCAAGGACGGCAACAAGGTGAAGGCGACGGTCCGTTTCCGCGGGCGCGAGATCACCCACGCCGAGATCGGCCAGCGCATCCTCGACCGGCTGCGCAACGATGTCGCCGACCTCTGCATCGTCGAGCGCGCGCCGAAGCTGGAAGGCCGCAGCATGGTCATGATTCTGGCGCCGAAGAACAAGGACAAGGACTGACGCGCCGGCCGGCGGAGCCTTTTTGCGCGTTCCGCCGATACCAATTTCGGATGGAGGATCAATCGTCATGCCGAAGATGAAAACCCACAGCAGCCTGAAAGACCGCTTCAAGATTACCGGCACCGGCAAGGTGAAGCGGTTCAAAGCGAACAAGAACCATCTGCTCTACGGCAAATCCGGCCGCCGCAAACGCGTGCTTTCGAGCCAGCCGATCGCGTCGAAGGGCGACGTCAAGCGCCTGAGACAGGGACTCGCGCAGCTCCGCTGAGCGCCCTGCGCCGGAGATTCGCCGGAAACGGCAGCCAACCGCATCATGTGACAGCATAACGGGAACAATGGGAGGTTCACGATATGGCAAGAGTGAAGGGCGGCTTCGTCCGCACGCGTCGCCGCAAGCGGATCCTGAAGCTCGCGAAGGGTTATTACGGCGCCAAGCACCGCCTGTTCAAGTCCGCGAAGGAACAGGTGATGAAGTCGCTGCTGTACGCGTACCGCGACCGCCGTCAGCGGAAGCGCGATTTCCGCCGGCTGTGGATCACGCGGATCAACGCGGCGGCGCGCCAGAACGGCCTGAGCTACAGCAAGTTCATGCACGGGCTGAAGCTGGCCGGCGTCGAAGTGAACCGCAAGATGCTCGCGGACCTCGCGGTGAACGACATGAACGCGTTCAACGCGTTGGCCGGCATCGCGAAGGAGAAAATCAACGCCTGAGATCCGGGCCGCCCGACAGGGCGGCTCGTTCGCGTTTCAAGCGAGCGATTCAACCGGAAAGGGCGGGGACGAGCGGTTTCCAGAGCTCCCGGCAGCGGAGCGACGGCCAATACCGGACGGTCCGGTACCCGGCCCGAAGATAGAACCGGTGCGCCCGGTCGTTGCCATCGTCCACGAAGAGCACGGCCGAGGCGCAGCGGCGGGAGCGGCCGTATGCCTCGGCCTCGGCAAGCAGCGCCGATCCGATGCCGCGGCCGCGGCTTTCGGGTTCGACCGCCAGCAGGTCGATATGGAGCCAGGCGGGAGCCAACGGCGGTTTCGCCGCCATGAACATGAAGTGGATGAATCCCAGAACCTTGCCGTTCCGTCCCGCCGCGACCAGCGTCCGGCCCCGCCGGATGCGCGCGGCGAGCGCGCGGTCCGTCAGCGCCTCGCGCCCGATCGGCACGCGCGACAGCGGCGCGAGTTCGCTGCGGATCAGCCGCAGGATGGCCGGGGTGTCGCGGTGCGGACGGTACGGACGGATCTTGCAGGCGTGGGCCATGGCTTCCCGCTCCCTTGGTGTGTGCGCGTTCGCAGCCGGGGCGGCGCCGCCGCGCCGGCATACCATCGTATGCCGGACGGCCGGTGCGGGACCCGGCGGACGTTCCGGGGCGGGAGCGCGCGGCAGGGACGGGGCCGCCGGTCCGGCTGAGCGAAGGGGACAGGGTCACAAAGAAAAGCGAGAAGGGGAATGCAGCGCGGTTGGGCGAGGGGGATGGGATCGGCGAGTCGCGGAAGACGACCGCGCCGCCGCGGAATGTGCGCCTTTTTCGATGCGGGCGATCCGATGCGACTTCGAATTCACTATCATTTTGGTTGAGCGACCGCGGGCATATTGACGGGCACCCGGGGTGAGACTATAATATAGGATAAACGTTGAACCGCATATGTCATCGGCAATGATGAGGAGAAAGCGTTCAGGGCTCTTTCGTCCAGAGAGCGTGCGGAGTGTGCTGAGACCGGCGCCGAAATCCCTGTTGACGCGATGTCGCCTCGGAGCTGTTCCCTTGAACGACGTTGCTTAACGGATCCGGCGTCCAGTAGAGGGGATCGTCTGGCAAGCGTTACCCTGCCCAAGGTCGGTTCGGCATTGCGAAGCCGGACTTGTACCTGCAGAGGCCCATCGCCGCGAGGCATGGGCAAATCAGGGTGGTACCACGGAAGTGTCAAGCCTTTCGTCCCGGAGTGCGCTGCAGCGCATTTCGCGGCGGAAGGCTTTTTTTGCTGGATCAGAATGCAAGATGCAAGGGAGGAAGGGTCTGATGAGCACGCAACCTGCCGCATTGCGCTCGAAGAACGAGCTGATCGAGAAGTGGTCCAAGCCGGAGGTCATCACCGGCTCGGAAATGCTGCTTCGCAGCCTGGTGCTGGAGGGCGTCGAGTGCGTATTCGGCTATCCGGGGGGCGCCGTGCTGTACATCTACGACGCCATGTACGGCTTCTCGGATTTCCACCACGTGCTGACGCGCCACGAGCAGGGGGCGATCCACGCGGCCGACGGCTACGCCCGCGCCACGGGCAAGGTCGGCGTCGTCATCGCGACGAGCGGTCCGGGCGCGACGAACCTCGTCACCGGCATCGCGACGGCGTACATGGATTCGGTCCCGCTGGTCGTCATCACCGGCAACGTTCCGCGCAGCGCGATCGGCACGGACGCGTTCCAGGAAGCCGACATCGTCGGCATCACGATGCCGATCACGAAGCACAGCTATCTGGTCCGCAAGGCCGAGGATATTCCGCGCATCATCCGCGAGGCGTTCCACATCGCGAGCACCGGCCGCCGGGGTCCGGTCCTGATCGACATCCCGAAGGACGTCTCGGCGGAGAAGGGGCTGTTCAAGCCGGTCACCGAAGTGAACCTGCGCGGTTACAATCCGACGATCGTGCCGAACAAGCTGCAAATCGAGAAGCTGCTGAAGGCGATCGCCGAAGCGAAGCGGCCCGTCGTGCTCGCCGGCGGCGGCGTCATCGCCTCGGGCGCGCATGAGGAGCTGCTCCGGTTCATCGAGACGACGCAGATTCCGATCACGACGACGCTGCTCGGCCTCGGCGGTTTCCCGAGCGGCCACGAGCTGTGGATGGGAATGCCAGGGATGCACGGCACGTATACGGCCAACCAGTCGATTCAACAATCCGATCTGTTGATCAACATCGGGGCGCGGTTTGACGATCGGGTGACCGGCAAGCTGGACGGATTTGCCCCGCATGCCAAGGTGGCTCATATCGACATCGATCCTGCGGAGATCGGCAAGAACGTCCATGCAGACATCCCGATCGTAGGCGACGTCAAAACGGTGCTGGAAATGCTGAATCCTCTCGTGTCCCGGGCGGACAAAGCGGATGCTTGGAGAGCGCAAGTCCAACGCCTGAAACTCGAGAAGCCGCTGAAGTATAAGGACTCGGATAC
>k87-1900440_pt1 | contig 13092 bp, 11 predicted proteins | sample MGYA00084031_6733416 | MGnify analysis MGYA00084031
ACTCCGAACAAGAACGACACGATGGTAGTATGGACAATGGACACCATCAACTGGATTCCTGTCAGCACCGTCAAACCGCCGCTCACCACTTGTAACACGATGAGGGCGAACGATGCCACACTGCCCCAGTAAACGTCTTTTCTGTCTCTGTAGTGACGGATGGCCACATACGTAATGTAGGCAATAAAGATAAACGACAGGGCCGCCGCGACACGGTGGCCAAACTGAATCCCTTCAACGCCTGAAAGGGGCGGAATCAGCTGTCCGTTACACAACGGCCAGTCGGCACAGCCCATGCTCGCGTCGGCGTGACGCACGTAAGCGCCCGTGTAGACGACCAAGTAAATGAAGACAGCCGCCGACCAGATTAAATAGCGAAATGAGTCGGTCACATCGGTCAGGCGCACTTCGCGCGGTTTGTCCCCTCGGAACACGAGCATAGTCAAAAGAAGGACGCATGTGAAGCAGAGCAGCGAAAAACCGAAATGCAAAGCCAGGACGGCATCCGACTGGCCGAAGACGACAGCCATCGCGCCGAGCGCCCCTTGAAATGCGATGAAAAACACGCTACCGATGGCAAACCATTTGACAGCTCGACTTTTCCGCATTGCGGCAACTGCCCAGATCGCAAAAATCAGTACGAGCAGACCCACAATGCCAGAAACGATGCGGTGGCTGTACTCGATGACCAGTTCGAGATTGACGGAAGACGGGATCAGTTCGCCGTGACAAAGGGGCCACGAATCGCCGCACCCTTCACCGGATTCTGTTTTGGTCACAACCGCCCCCATGACGAGGATGAGATACGTCCCGAACGTCGTTAAAATACCGAAAGACTTCAACCATCTCTTCATCATTAAAACACCACGTTTCAGCATGTCTGTACTATTCAATATACCACAAACGATGAGAAACACTCGCCTGAATCATGAACATTTTTTCACGTTGTGACGGAACGCTTCCAGCAGAAGCCCAATATACTGTTGGAGAAGCTGGATGTAGACGGAGGTGACCCATGTCACGCGTATCTGCCAGAGAACAAGACGTGAGGCTGCTCGCCCAATTAATGCGTGCCGAAGCAGAGGGTGACTTGGAATTGGGAATGCTCATGGTCGGAAACGTCGGCGTCAATCGCGTCGTCGCCAACTGTTTGGACTTCGTCGGCATTCGCACCATTGAACAAATGGTGTTTCAGTCGCCGGGCGGTTTTGAAGCTGTACAGCATTCGTACTTTTACCAGCCCCCCAGGGAACGAGACATTCGGTTAGCCCGACAAGTCATCCGCGGAGAGCGGTACGATCCCGCCACATACGCGCTGTGGTTCTTCAAACCATCCGGAAGTTGCCCTCCGACGTGGTACAACCAACAACACAGCGGCCGCTACAAAAGCCACTGTTTCTATATTCCCAGGCAAGAAGACTGTCCGAACGTATTCTAGCTATTTAAAAAAAGGAGAGGATCCCATGTACCGTTACGACGGACATATCCCGCCATCTCATCCGTCGCCTTATGTCAACTGCAACAGTTTTTATCCCAGTCAAATGGGGGCGGAAGCGAGCCAACAGATGGAAGAGTCGTACATTGAAAATATTTTGCGCCTGAATATCGGCAAAGTGGTGACGATCTACTTGACGTACGAGAACAACCGCGAATGGAACGCCAAGGTCGTCACGGGAACATTAAGGGCAGCAGGACGAGACTATTTGTTGCTCAGAGATCGGGAGACCAACAAAGATTACTTATTCCGCATGATTAACGTGGATTACTTTGTATTTGACGACATCGCCTTTACGCCCCCTGAACAGGGATGACCGATTCGTGCACATGAGCTAAGTTTAGAAACAGAGGGGCAGCGGCTGCTACTCCAAGGCAGAACCGCTGCCTCTCTCCGACTCAAAGCGGTGTAGCCGTTCGGAAATGGAAGGATGCGTATAACGCCACCATCTAATGAAGCGAGGGGGATACGTTTCCGACCTCCCTTTACGGGCTAACTGCTGAAAACCGCTGATCCCAGCCTCCGGAGCGCCTGTCATCTGGAGCGCGTACTCGTCGGCCGACGTTTCCATAACCCTGGAAATTCCAGTATTTACTGGGGTCGCCACGAAATGGACGACAGAAAAAACGAGTAACAGTACCGGGAGCGCCGTGACACGTGAAAGGGACGGAATGTCCCACAGCCATCCGAACTTCGCGAGCAGCCATCTCGAACCGCGAAAGACAAGGTACAGCGACAAAAAGGTCCCTGCAATGCTGAAAAAGGTACCCCAGTAAACGTGTCTCATCTGATAATGTCCGATTTCGTGCGCCATCGTGAACAAAATTTCCTCTGTCGACATCTGTTCAAGCATCGTGTCCCACAAAACGATGCGCGCATTAGATCCGATTCCGGTCACGTAGGCGTTCAACGCATTGGTCCGTTCCGACATGTTCACTTCGTACACGTTGTCCGCCGGTATACCGGCCTGATCGGCCAGGGCGAGAATGTCGGCTTTCAACTCTGATTCACGCAGCAGCGTGTAATCGTTAAACAGCGGATCGAGGACGACGGGTTGGATAAAGACAAAAAACAGCGTGAGCGGTACGGAGATTAGACCCATCCAGGCCCACCATCTCCTGGGGCTGTTCCGTATGAAGAAAAACAGGAGGAACACGACAGGCAGGGACATGGCGACGGACAGCAACGACGCTTTCAGCTGATCTGTCAGCCAAAACCCGACACTCATATTCGACACGCCAGAATAGCGGGACAACGCGTAGTAAGCCCCATGAAACGGCAGTTGGATCAGTTCCACCGCCGTCAAGACCGCAACGGCAAAAGCCGTACCGGACCATATCCGCAACTTGATGCGACGGTCTAGCCACTCTTTTGCCCTTCGAAACCAACCGGCAAACAGACCAATCAGCACCAACAGCCACATCAACGGTGTCTGCAAAAAATAAAGCAGGTCCCGTATCCGGGCGAAAAGGGCATTTTCCTCAAGTTCACCTTCTGGAATGAAGGTCTTAGGATCGGCTACCGTCCCCACCCAACCGTCCGGTACCGGGACAGGGCGCTGCACACTGAATAAACCGACTGCCAACGCAATAGCATACACGATAAAGAGCACGACGAACCATCGTACGGATTTGTTGTCCATGGCGACCGTCCACCTACTTTGGCTGTTTTGTTTTCATTCGTATGCTTGGCCAGGCAAATCATGAGTGAGACTTCCTCGCCTGCCTGTCCAACATGAGGAGGAAAACTTCGATGTCCTACATAACGATCATGTCCTTTAACATCCATCACGGCAGAGGTACAGACGGTGTCCTCAACTTGCAACGCATAGCCGACTTAATTGCAGCGTGCGATGTAGATCTGGCCGTCTTGAACGAAGTGGACCGGAACTTTTCCAGCCGAAGTGACTACATCGACCAAATTGACTGGCTGGCACACTATTTACAGATGGACTACGCGTTCGGCCCTGCCGTACACCGTGGAGAGAATAGAGAGTTCGGGAACGCTGTCCTATCCCGCTATCCCGTTGCGGACATTCAAAACTATCGCTTACACTACCGCCTCGTTGAAGACCGTGCCCTACTGGATGTCACGTGTCTCATCGACGCTCAACCGATTAAACTGTATGCCACTCACCTCAGCCTGGACAGAATCACCCACAGACGACAAACGTCGTTTATTTTGAACAAAGTGAAAGAAACCCGACTGCCTGTCATGTTGGCTGGAGACTGGAACATGAAACCGGGCAGTTCCCCATGGTGCAACGTCACCCGTCACTTGATCGACAGCTGGCAGGAAGCGGGAGAGGGAGCCGGATGTACTTATCCTTCATATCGGCCCCGCGCCCGGTTGGATTACATCTTTTTGAGCCCGGCCTTTCGCGTTGTCCAAGCCGACGTCGTGAAGACTCTACCGGAAGCGTCCGACCATCTGCCACTCGTCATCAAGGTATACACCCATTTTCAATAATTATGTTTCCACGTTTGCCTCTAGTGAATATACCTATGGGTGAAAGATGATAACAGGAAGGATGATCAAGGTGAGGAACCGAAAGCCGAGAAAGCCTGTCCGCAAAAAAAAGCGACAGATTCCGATCGATGATGAGTGGATCATAGACAACATCGTGAACCGAATCGATCTTGACACACCACAAGATCACGATTCTGCCCAACTGCACACCGCCAGCACAAAAACCCCCGCCTCCATCGAACGCATTTCCAAACCTTACATTTACACGGGTGATTTGTCCAATGAATCAGTGACGAGTGAAAAGCTGGCAAATCAATCCGTAACCAGTTCCAAAATTAAAAACAATGCCGTACAGCGCGATCACCTTTCGGACAACATCGTGAACACGTCCAAACTGGAAAACGGGTCCGTGACCGCCCCCAAAATCGTGCCGGGCGCTGTCAAAGAGCAACACATCGCTTCCGGATCCATCAGCGGGGAAAAAATCAAACGCGAGACGATTCAATCTAAACACTTAATGGAAAACAACATTACAGGCGACCGGCTCGTCGACTACAGTATCGACGACACAAAGTTGAAAGACAGGTCCATCCACTCTCGCCATCTGGCTGCCGGTCATGTGCAGGGAGAACACATTGCCGATCAAGCCATCACGTCGCAGAAGATTAAGAGCGGATCGATTACGGCCAACAGCCTAGCCAACAGCTGTGTGGATCAGGCAAAGTTGAAAGACGGCGTCATCTCCACCGCCAAGCTGCAAGACGGTGCTGTCACAAGTGACAAAATCAGTAGAGAAGCCATTACCTCGAGCAAATTGGATCAAGCCTCTGTAAAAGGAAAACACATCGCCGACCAATCCGTCCAAACGCATCACTTGGTGGACAAAGCTGTTACGGAAGAGAAAGTGTCTGCCAATAGCATCCACTCGGACGCTATCAAGCGTCAAGCCGTCCAAAGTCATCACATCCAACAACAGGCTATCGAAATGCACCATTTAGCGGACAAAGCCGTGACGAAAAGGGCCATCTCCCCTGCGTCCATTCAAGGAGACATGTTGGAAGAACAGACGATTTCCGGAAAACATCTCTCTCCGGGAAGCGTTTCCGAAAAACACCTGGCTGAACACGCTGTCACCAAAGCCAAAATCGCCCCAAAATCCGTCGACAGCCACATCATCGAAGATGATGCGGTGACGAGCACACACATCGTGCCGAAGGCCATTCAGGAACACCACCTTGAACAGAGGTCCGTCGGGAGCTCCCACATCAAAGAAGGGAGCATTCACGAACACCACTTGGCGGAAAACAGCGTATTTGGGTCCAAACTGGCAGATAAGTCTGTCACCACGTCTAAACTGTCACCTGAATCGGTTTCAACGGACAAAATGATCGATTACGCCATCACCACCGCGAAGTTAGGCGAAAGTTCCGTCACGTCTTCCAAAATCGCACCCGATTCTGTCGAGACTGCCCACTTGCGAGACCATTCCGTCGCCAGTGAAAAGTTGACCGAAGAAGCTGTTCAGGCACATCACATCGCGGACGACGCGATCCAAAGCCGCCACATTCAAAACAAGTCGGTCACTCGAGACCACCTCGCCAATGAAACGATCACATCTGTCCAATTGGCACCGGAAGTCATAGAATCGCGGCACATTCAAGCCCAGGCGGTCACCAACGACAAATTGGCAGAGGAAGCCGTTCGCCAATCGCACATCGCATCGGAAGAAATTCACAGTCATCACTTAGCACCCGATTGTATCCACAGTGATCACTTGCAGTCTTGGGTCATCCGGCAGGATCACCTTGTCGACGGTTCTGTCACATCACCGAAGATCGCTTCAGAATCCATCCGGTCAGCCCACATCTCCGATGCTGCTGTCACAGCGGATAAACTGGCGGAGGAATCTGTCAACACTCGTCACTTACAGGAACAAACCGTTACGGGGAATAAGATCGCTTCTGAATCGATACAAGCGAGGCACATGGCCGCTGAAACGGTAGAAGCGCGTCACATCCGCAGCCGTTCAGTCGAAAGTGCCCACCTGGCCAAGGAAGCGGTCATGACGGACACCATCGCAGACGGAGCCGTAACCGGCGATAAAATCGCTGACCACTCCATCGGACTGGAGAAACTGTCTTTCAACCCTTTCCACACTTACAGTCAAAACAACAGCCAGTTCGGTGTGGGCACATTTCGGATTAGGGAAAACGAAAGCGAGGTTTTCCTCGATGTTCAGTTCAACCGACCGTATTCTTCACCTGAATACGCCGTCGTCGCCATGACCGATCGCCCGGGGTGCACGGCCAGCTTAGAAGAACGCCGAACAGACTCGTTTTCCATCCGCATTCAGACGCCATCGGAACCAGCAGAGACTGCGGTGGAAGGGACATTCTTCTGGATTGCGGTCGGAAGCCATGCCGCCCAATCTGCTGAGGCAGGCAATGCAAAAGAGCGTGATTCCATATCCGCCTTCGAGCCGCGAGGCGATGGGAAACCGTTGGCACAAGCACAGGAGGGCGCAGCCGAAACACATTTGGACGACTCGGAGCCAATCTACACTCTGTCTTCCAACCATGAAGTCGACACTTCAACGAGTGACGCAGAAGAGGTCGACGCTACGGCCGAAAGCAGCGCCCAATCCACTCACGCAGAAGATATGGATGCCGCATCCGATGAAGTGACGTTCACGGTCCATTGGACGTCGACAGAGGAGGACGACACGTAAAAACAAAAATGTAAAGGGGCGGTCGGTTGGCAGACGCCCCTTTCACCTTACGCGTTTCACTTAAAGCCAGAAAACGTTGAAGCGGCTGGGAGGTTTCACTTTATGTCCTACGCTCAGCCCGTTTGCGGTTGATAGTAGGCCGGATACTGCTTCTCAAATGCCTTGATTTTATCTTCGTACTGCAACGTCACGCCAATATCGTCCAGGCCTTGTAACAGGCACTGGCGCCGGTAGCCGTCCACGTCAAATGTGACGTGAAACTCACGGTCGTCTGAAATGGTGCACTTTTCTAAATCCACCGTCAGCGTAAACCCTTCTTGCCCTGCTTTTTGAAACAGCTCATCGACGGTCTCCGCCGGCAACTGGATGGGCAAAATGCCGTTTTTAAAACAGTTGTTGTAAAAAATGTCGGCGAAAGACGGGGCGATCAGCACTTTAAATCCGTAGTCGAGAAGGGCCCACGGCGCGTGCTCCCGCGAAGAACCGCAGCCAAAATTGTCCCTGGCGAGCAAAATGCTGGCCCCTCTGTATTGAGGTTTGTTTAGCTCGAATTCGGGGTTTTCGTTTCCCGCTTCGTCGAAACGCCAGTCGTAAAAGAGAAACTGCCCGAAACCGGTCCGTTCGATGCGCTTTAAAAATTGTTTCGGTATAATGGCGTCCGTGTCCACGTTGGCTCGGTCTAGCGGCGCGACCAACCCGGTATGTCGTTTAAACGGCTCCATGTTCAGACACCTCTTCTTCCACGAATTTCCACTTGCGCACGTCCACGAAGTGGCCTTCAATTGCGGCTGCTGCCGCCATCGCCGGACTCACTAAATGCGTGCGGCCGCCGCGGCCCTGTCGACCTTCAAAGTTGCGGTTCGACGTCGACGCACACCGCTCACCCGGCTGCAAAATATCGGGGTTCATGCCGAGACACATGCTGCACCCCGCTTGGCGCCATTCAAATCCAGCCGCTTTAAACACTTTATCCAGCCCTTCTTTTTCTGCCTGTCGTTTCACTTGTTGTGAGCCGGGCACGACCATCGCCCTCACGTTGGGAGCGACCCGCCGCCCGCGAACGACTTTCGCCGCTTCGCGCAGATCTTCAATCCGGCCGTTCGTACACGAGCCGATAAACACCCGGTCAATTTGAATTTCCGTCATCGGTGTACCGGGCTTTAGATCCATGTACTCCAGCGCCAACTCGGCGGCTTTGCGCTTCGTCGGGTTGTCGAAAGAAGCCGGGTCCGGGACAACCCCGTTAATGTCGGTCCCCATGCCCGGACTGGTGCCCCACGTCACTTGCGGCGCCACTTCAGAGGCGTCAATTTCGACACGGCTGTCAAATTCGGCCCCTTCGTCTGTGCGCAACGCTTTCCACTCTTCCACCGCCTTGTCGAACAGTTCCCCTTTCGGTGCCCGTTCACGACCGCGCAAATACTCAAACGTCGTTTCGTCCGGTGCAATCATGCCGGCGCGCGCCCCGGCTTCAATCGACATGTTACATATCGTCATCCGCTCTTCCATCGACATTTTTTCCAAAGCTTCGCCGGTGTACTCAATGACGTGGCCGGTGGCAAAGTCCGTGCCGAATTTGGCGATAATGGCCAAGATCAAGTCTTTCGCTTTGACTCCCGGTTGGAGATCACCCTTTACGTGCACTTCCATCGTTTTCGGCTTCGCTTGCTGCAAACATTGGGTGGCCAGTACGTGCTCGACTTCACTCGTGCCGATGCCGAAGGCTAAGGCGCCGAAGGCTCCGTGAGTCGACGTGTGACTGTCCCCGCACACAATCGTTTTGCCCGGAAGAGTTAAGCCGAGCTCCGGCCCTATGACGTGCACGATCCCCCGTCTGGCACTGAAGAAATCGGCCAGCTCAATGCCGAACTCCTCGCAGTTCCTCTTCAACGTCTCCATCTGCTTGGCGGAAATCTCATCTTCTACTCCCAATTTCGGGTCCGTCGTCGGAACGTTGTGGTCCATCGTCGCAAACGTCAAGTCCGGCCGGCGCACGCGTCTCCCGGACAACCTCAACCCTTCAAACGCTTGCGGCGACGTCACTTCGTGGACCATGTGGAGATCGATGTACAAGATGCTCGGTTTCCCCGGCTCTTCGTGAATGACGTGTCGATCCCAGATCTTCTCAAACATTGTCCTCGGTTTCATACCCTCACCCCACCTATTTTAAAAGTTGCTAAACACGACAGAAATTATCCTCTATTTTACCAACATTGACACGAAACGGGAACCACGACATTGACATAACGCGTCAACGCGGGTCCCGCCGTTTACTCCGTTGATCTGCCGGACCTCAACCTGACGCAACAAAACTTTCTGCAACGACCACGTTTGCCGTACTCTTATCCTACCGCAAAAAATTCTATTAGTCCAAGATATATATTGTATAATGACGATAGGTACAAACTATCATTAAGGAGACATTTCATGGAAACGCGATTGCTCAAATACGCTTGCGAAGTATACCGCAAACAGAGCTTTACCCAGGCTGCCAAAGCGTTAAACATCGCCCAGCCGTCCCTCAGCCAACAAATTGCCAAACTGGAGCGAGACCTCGGAGTCCGGCTGTTTTTCCGAGACCGCAACAAAGTGACACCGACACCGGAAGGGATACGCTTTTTCAAACGAGCCGAGCACATCCTCCAACTGCATGAAGACCTTGAACGCGAGATGCGGGAGCAGAGCGAAGGCGCGACGGGCGACTTGATCATTGGTACGACGGTCATCACGGGCGGCCATGTGTTGCCGCCACTCCTCCAGTCTTACCAAGTCCAATACCCGCAAGTCAACGTGCGGCTTGTGGAGGAGTCGACAGAGACGATAACCGAACTTACGGTCAAAGGGCACGTTGATGTGTCCATTCTGTCCCTTCCTGTGGAGGACTCCCGCTTAACCACGAAGACAATGCTCACCGAACCGCTGTTCCTTGCACTGCCGACAACGGACGAAGCATGGTTGCCGGAGGGACTAACTCGCCAAACACCATCCGTCCGTCTGGAAGAACTTGCCGGCGCCCCGTTTATTTTGTTAAAGCGTGGCTACGGTTTCCGACAAACTGTGCTCGGCCTGTGTGCTGAAAGCGGCTTCCAACCGCGCGTCGCTTATGAAACGAGCAGCATCCAAACAGCCCTTTCCTTTGTGAAGCACGGGTTAGGCGTCACCCTCGTCCCCGAAATGGTGGCCCGGAACAACACCGGGCCCGTGTACTTGTCCCTCGCTTCCAAACCGACGCGAACGCTCGTCTTCGCTTATCACAAAGACCGCTACCTTCCCAACGCTGCCCGTTCATTTCTTGACCTGTATGATAGAGTCACACAGGAGAGTAAACGTCACTAAAACAAAAAAAGTACGAACGGTTCAGAGAAAGGATCAGGATCGACTAAGACACCCCACCCTTGAGCCGTCCGTACCGAAATAAGGAAATTCAGCACAACAGAAACTCCCATATCATCTGCTTCTCTTGCATCTCAGCGGTTGTTTGAACACTGTGTCTGTCCAAAACACCCGCTGTCGATGCGTCACTGCAGGATGTACCGGTCCTCGGCAAACGCTTCGCCCCTCACTTCTTCGAAAGCCCGCAGCAAATCGTCTGTTTGCATCGATTTTTTCTGTTCAGGGGGAATGTCGAGAATTATTCGGCCTTCGTGCATCATAATCAGCCGGTTGCCGAGCTGAAGGGCTTGTTCCATGTTGTGTGTCACCATTAAGGTCGTCAAGGAAAATTTGGCCACGATATCGCGGGTGAGCTGCGTCACTAACGCTGCCCGCTTCGGGTCTAGGGCCGCCGTGTGTTCGTCCAGAAGCAAAATTTCCGGTTGGGTAAAAGTGGCCATGAGCAACGACAGCGCCTGACGCTGACCGCCAGAAAGCAACCCGACTTTCGCCTTTAAGCGGTCCTCTAACCCGAGTTCCAGTATCGACAGATGTTCCCGGAAAAAATCGCGTTTTGCCTTTGTCACCCCTAATTTGAGCGTCCGCTTTTTCCCGCGCCGGTAAGCGAGGGCCAAGTTTTCCTCGATAGTCATACTTGGGGACGTGCCAGCCATCGGATCTTGAAAGACCCGTCCGATGTAACGGGCGCGCTCGTGTTCCGTTAGAGCCGTCACATTTTCGCCGTTAATCGCAACAGTCCCTTCGTCGCTTTTCAGCCGACCGGCGATAACATTCAGCAACGTTGACTTTCCCGCTCCGTTACTTCCGATGACCGTGACAAAATCACCGGCCTCCAGGTGAAGATTAATCCCGTTTAGCGCCTTCTTTTCATTGACAGTGCCGGCGAAAAACGTTTTCGAGACGTTTTCCAGTCGTAACATTAGCGCTCCTCTCCCTTCGCCTGTGAGCGGACACTGCCTGCGACGCTAAACCGCGGCAGACGCCGAAATAGGGACCACTGGGGCAAAGTGAGCGCGAGAACGACGAGAACGGCCGAAATGAGTTTCATGTCCGACGGATTGAATCCCAGTTCCAGCGACAACGTAATGACAATGCGGTAGACGATCGAACCGAGAATGACCGCCAGGGTCGACACGACAATGCTACGGTTGCCGAACAGCACTTGGCCGATGATAACCGAAGCTAGCCCGACCAAAATTAAACCGATCCCCATTCCGATGTCGGCAAACCCTTGGTACTGGGCGATGAGAGCGCCGCTTAAGCCCACCAATCCGTTGGAAAGGCTGAGGCCTAACATTTTCGTATGGTCTGTATTCACACCGAGACTTTTAATCATTTCGGGACTGTCGCCAGTGGCCTGCACACTCAAGCCGATCTCCGTATGCAACAGCCAGTCGAGCAACAGTTTAATGACCACGACAATCAGGGCTAAGAGGACTATGGAAAGCCAGGTTCCCAGATAGCCCCCGTCCCTCAACGGTGTGATCAATGTATCCTCGCGGAGCAACGATAAATTCGCCTCGCCCATAATGCGCAAGTTAATCGAATACAGGCCGATCATCGTCAAGATCCCAGCGAGCAAACCGTTAATGTTCCCCTTGGTGTGTAGGATTCCAGTGATCCACCCGGCGATCATGCCCGCCACGACGGCGGCCAGCGTCGCCCAAAGGGGGGGCACACCGCTGATGATGAGTTTCGCGGCGACAGCGGCTCCCGTCGTAAAGCTGCCGTCTACGGTCAAATCCGGCATATCCAGAATGCGAAATGTCAAGTACACGCCGAGAGCCATGACCGCGTATATGAGTCCTAGGTCTATCGCTGTGCCCATCTAACCCTCTCCTACTCAATGACGTTGTCCGCTTGGTCCAGCAGCTCCTGAGGGATGTCGACCCCCATGCGCTCCGCAGCGGACACATTGATGCTCAATTCGATATCTTCCAGCGTCTCCACTGGCATTTCCGCTGGGTTTTCACCCTCTAATATTTTAATGGCCATCTCCCCGGTTTGGTAACCGAGTTTTTCGTAGTTAATGCCCCACGTCGCCAATCCGCCGCGCTCAACGCTGTCCCCTTCTCCGACAATGAGGGGAATTTGCGATTCTTCCGCAACTTGAATCATCGACTCTAACGCGTCGACAATCGTGTTGTCTGTCGGAACGTAGAAGGCGTCGACGTTTCCTGCCAGCGACTGGGCCGCCTGCAACACTTCACTTTTATTGCTCACCGTCGCCAGTTCCAACTCCAAACCAAGTTCGTCCGCTGCCTCCTGTGCCAATTCGACCTGTACTTCCGAATTCACTTCGCCGGAACTGTACACGATCCCTACAGTTTTGGCATCAGGGGCAATTTCCGGGATGAGAGACAGCTGATCTGCCACTGGATTTAAATCGCTCGTCCCAGTGACATTGCTTCCTGGCGCTTCCCAACTTTCCACCAATCCAGCCTCAACCGGCTCTGTCACTGCCGTGATCAACACCGGGATATCCGTGATCGCTTGCGCAGTCGCTTGTGCCGCAGGGGTGGCGATGGCCAGAACGAGATCGACTCCGTCAGAAGCGAACTTGTTGGCGATGGAGGTGGCGGTTGACTGATCTCCTTGAGCGTTCTGCACATCGAATGTCACATTGTCCCCTTCGGTATATCCGTTGTCGGCAAACGCCTGCATAAACCCTTCCCGAGCGGCATCGAGGGATGGATGCTCAACGAGCTGGTTGATGCCGATTGTGACCGACTCATCGCCTTCACTCGTCGCTTCATCGCCTTCGCCCGTTTCCGCAGCGTTTTCTTCAGTCTCTCCCGCGTCAGAAGACGGCTGTCCGCATGCCGCCAACACGAGCATGAGCGCTAGCAGAACAAGGGTTAAGGGCCCCCATCTCTTTTTCATCGTACACGTCTTCCTCCCCTTTTTTAAAATAGCGCGTTAACGCCTACACACTGTAACGCGTTGAACGATAAACTTATCCTTTATCTTACCACAAGATCAGGGACTGTTGGACTATGAATTTTCA